>Ga0114999_10000142_pt1 | contig 101060 bp, 80 predicted proteins | sample ArcticOcean_MG_C_3_FD_89820 | JGI IMG/M metagenome (GOLD analysis project Ga0114999, IMG submission 89820) | Marine microbial communities from western Arctic Ocean - ArcticOcean_MG_CB8_126 | ecosystem: Environmental > Aquatic > Marine > Oceanic | place: Arctic Ocean: Canada Basin | collected...
CAATCCCAATGACACAGCCGACCTTGTGACAGGCCAGGGTAACCAACAGATCGAGACCGACGACGACGGTGCCGGCGCTAGCCTGCTTGACGGCACGCCAGGTGACAGCGATCCAATCGGGACCGACTCCAGCGCCGCGGACGACGCAACAGATGCCACGGACGATGCAACAGACGCCACGGACGATGCAACAGACGCCGCGGATGATGCAACAGACGCCACGGACGATGCAAAAGCTCAACCGACACCCCTCGAGCCCGTCCCGGACAGCGATGATTCCGACGATGGCGACGACGAACCAGGTGACGTTGAGGACAGTGACGCACCCAGCCCAGTGGACGGCACGGACCCCTAGTGGGGCGGCAGAGCTGTGACCGGATTGTCACCGCGACAGGTGCTGGCAGTCTGGCGTTCTGATTGCAACTGGTCCCAACCACAACTGCCCAGGCGATTGTATTGAAGGGGTAACTGCTGATGTTACTCAGCATGACTGGACACGGCGAATCCACAATATCTCAGCCGCCCGCCCATGTCGCTGTCGAACTGCGCAGCGTGAATAGCCGCCACTTCAAGGTTTCACTGCGTTTACCCGACGGTTGCGGCAGTTGGCAATCGTCACTCGAGGCGTCCATCCGTGAAGCCGTTCCGCGTGGGCATGTTAGCCTGCAAGTTACGTTGACTGTCAAGGATGACAAGGCTGCCTTGATAGATCAGGATTTATTGCGGCGCTACCACACTCAACTCACTGACGCCCTGGCCGAAGGGACGCCGCCCATCACGGAACTCCTGCCCGCGCTGCTCTCCCTACCAGGTGTGGTCAGCCAATCGCAGGGGACTGCTGACAACTCAGAACACCTGCCACTGGTGCAGCAGGCATTACAGGCCGGGCTCGAGAACCTGACAGCCATGCGGAGTCGCGAAGGCGCGGCGATGGCCAGCAACCTGCTGGAGAACCTCGACCAGATTGCCAGCGTCCTGGAGCGGGTCGCAGAACGTGTACCAACGGTAGTCGACGAATACCGCGCCCGACTGCATGCACGGATCACACAGCTACTCGAACCCCACGGCGTTGAATTATCTCCCACGGACCTGATCAAGGAAGTTGGAATCTTTGCTGATCGCGCCGATATTTCTGAAGAGCTGGTGCGGCTCCAGAGTCACGTTGAGCAATTCCGGGGCGAGGTGAACTCCCAACTGGGCAGCGGACGGGCACTCGATTTCCTGGCACAGGAGATGGGCCGCGAGGCTAACACGGTGGGTGCCAAGGCCAACGACGCCACAATCGCCGCCCAGGTGATCGAGCTGAAAACCTGTATCGAACGCATTCGAGAACTCGTTCAAAACGTGCAATAAAGGCAATCCCCGGCAACGGGGGTTGGCATGAGGGATGCGAATGGCAGATCCCAACGGCAAGGTGGTGATCATTTCCGGACCCTCTGGGGCCGGAAAATCAACCGTGGTGGAATACCTGCTGCGCAGCTGCTCACTGCCCTTGCGGTTGAGCATTTCGGCGACGACCAGACCACCTCGGAGCGGAGAAGTCGATGGTCAAGACTATTTTTTCCTCGACGCGGACCGTTTCAGTGAACTTCGGCAGAACGATAAATTGCTCGAATGCAAAGAGGTTTTCCGCCAGGGTCACTGGTATGGAACACTTCGCGAGCAGGTCACCACTGGCCTCGAAGCCGGCAATTGGGTTATTCTAGAGATCGACGTGGAGGGGGCGTTGGCGGTTCGGCAGCAGCTGCCGGAGGCAGTAATGATTTTCTTGCATGCCGGCTCCCAGGCAGAACTGGAAAACCGGCTGCGAACACGCGGCACGGATTCGGAAGGATCGATCCAGCGACGGTTGGCTACAGCCAGCCGGGAACTGGGAGCGAGCCACCAGTACGACTACACGATTGAAAACCGCCAACCAGAGCAAGCGGCGGAACAGATTTGCGAATTCCTCAGAGCCATGGAGTGACTACGGAATGCTTGATGAACTGAAACAAGAAGAACTCATCAACAAGGTTGGCGGTCGATTCAAGTTGTCGATCCTAATCCAGAAAAGACTACTGCAGCTAAAGCAGGGAAGTCGGGCGCTGGTCGAACTGGATACTGTCGACAAAATGTCCGTCGCCCTTCAAGAGATCCTGCAGGACAAGATCTACCTGGACACCAGCCACGAGGTGCGGGTCACCGGCGATGTGCCGTTGAGTGGCGATGTGCCGGACTTGAATCCCACCGACCTATGACCGACGACGCCCTTCAACCAGGACTTCTCGATGGTCGCGAACTGCTGGTTGGCGTCAGTGGCGGGATTGCTGCCTTCAAGACGGCTGCCCTGGTAAGCCAGCTGGTCCAGGACGGTGCCGACGTCACGGTGGTGATGACCGAGAATGCCACACGATTTGTCGGTCCGGCGACCTTTGAAGCCCTCACCGGGCGAGGTGTCGTGACCAGCCTGTTCGGCGACCCACGTTACCCGCTGGGAGCACACGTTCAGCTTGCCGAGCGCGGCGACCTGCTCTTGGTTGCACCTGCCACCGCCAATTTCCTGGCCAAGGCTGCTGCTGGACTGGCAGACGATGCACTCAGCACGCTCTATTTCGCTTTCGACGGTCCGACCCTGCTAGCACCAGCGATGAACAACAGGATGTGGGAACATCCGGCAGTCGCCCGCAACACGCAGCAACTGATCCAGGATGGCATCACCATGATTGATCCCGGCGAAGGCTGGCTCAGCTGTCGCTCCAGAGGTGCCGGCCGGATGGCTGAGCCTGACACGATTCGCGATGCCCTGCTGGCCCAGCTGACTTCCCCACAGACCAACTGAGTCCGCCCGCTGACCCGAGACTGTGCGCAGATGGCCCACATCCTGATTACCTCCGGTCCCACACGACAGTATCTCGATCCGGTACGTTTCCTCAGCAATGAGTCGAGCGGTCGCATGGGTGCTGCCCTGGCCGCCGCCGCCCTTGGTCATGGCCACCAGGCGACCATTGTCAGTGGCCCTGTCCAGGTCTCCTATCCCGACGGCTGCACGGTCATCCCGGTCACCACCACAGCAGAAATGCTCTCCGCATGCCGCGACGTGCTACCCAGCACTCAGGGCGTGATTGGTGCGGCTGCCCCCTGTGACTACATGCCGATTCACGTCGCCTCCAGTAAACTCGTCAAGACAAACCAACCACTGCAGCTCGAACTGATCGAAACGTCCGACATCATCGCAACGCTGGCGGAGGAAAGGACGGCTGGCCAATGGGTCGTTGGCTTTGCCCTGGAAACAGATGATCCACGCTTCCGGGCGCTGATGAAACTGGAACAAAAGAACTGCGACATGATCATCTTGAACGAACCGAGTGCGATGAACACGAGGCATACAACTGTCGAGGTGATCCAGCGTGATGGCACAACGCTGGGAATCTTCCAGGGTCCCAAACTCGAAGTTGCTGTATCGATCATGCAGGAGATTCAGCAACAACTCATCCAGCCCCCGCTTGCCAGTGCCAAGCCTGAAGAACCCTCTCAATTGCCCCCACAGGGAGGCTGACCATGACCTCAAAGTACCAACAGCTGCCCCTTCCGGCAGCTAGTGATTCGCCTGTAATTCAGTCCGCCGCATCGTTGGCTTTTACCGAGGGGCCGGCAGTTGGCGCCGATGGCACGGTCTATTTTTCTGACATCCTGAACAATCGCATCATGAAATTGGATCCGGATGGCTCCTGCTCCGTCTTCCGCCATCCCAGCGGCCGTACGAACGGCCAGACGTTTGACCAGCAAGGACGTCTCTATCACTGCGAAGGGGCTGAGTTTGGGACAGGGGGCGGCCGCCGCGTCAGCCGAACAACCCTCGAGACCGGCGAGTACGAAGTCTTGACTGATCAGTACGAGGGTTCTCGCTACAACTCTCCCAACGACATCTGCGTTGATGGCCAAGGACGCATCTACTTCACGGACCCTCGCTACGGTGACCGCAGCGATATGGAAATGGAGATCGAAGGGGTTTATCGCATTGACCTCGACGGCAGCGTCACGCGGATCATTGAACAGCCAGTTATTGAGCGACCCAACGGCATTGCCTTGACCCAGGACAGCCAGCACCTGTATCTCGTCGACAGCTGCCCAACGGTTGGTGGCAATCGCAAGATCTGGCATTTCGATCTCGACGCCGCTGGTGCTGCCTCGAACCCGACAGTCGTTTTCGATTTCGCAGCGGGCCGTGGCGGTGATGGGATGCGGATTGACATGCAGGGCAACCTTTATGTGGCGGCAGGCATAGCGGCCCCACGAGGCGTCCACGAGTCTGACGAGGTGCCTCCGGGTATCTACGTTATTTCGCCGCAAGGGGAATTGAAGTCACGCATCCCGATCCCGGAAGACGTTCTGACAAATCTTGCCTGGGGCGGCCCTGACGGGCGCACGCTTTACATAACCGCCGGCAAGACACTCTTCACAGCCCGCGCCGATGTGCCGGGCCAGGTCTCTTTCCCCACCTGGCGGGAGTGATCAATGAAGCTTGTTATCCACCCGGCACTGGACGGCCAGCGACTCCAGTTGGTCGAGGACGCCGCCGGCGAGATGCTGGTCGTCAACTGCGATACAGCAGACTCCGCCCTGCAGGAGATCACCGCTGCCGACGCTTTCTTCGGCAAGTTGACACCCGAGTTGCTGGCTCAAGCCCAACAGCTGCGCTGGGTCCAATCGCCCACTGCCAGCCTGGAGCATTATCTTTTCCCACAGCTCGTGGATCACCCCTGCCAGCTGACAAATATGCGCGGCTTGTTTTATGACGTGATTGCCGACCATGTGCTGGGTTACATCCTGATGTTCAGCCGACGTCTTCATCACTACCTGCGGCAACAGCTCGCATCCGACTGGCGACCGCTCGGTGGCGAGCAGGCGAGAACCAGTTTCGCTACCGGCCCAGGTGAGGTGAGTGAAATGGATCGTGCGCATCTGCACGTCTCGGATCAGGTGATGGGAATCATCGGCCTCGGCAGCATTGGTGCTGAAATCGCTCGTCGCGGAAAGGCCTTCGGGATGCGCGTGCTGGGCATCGACCCCTCAACGGCAGCTGCCAGCGAGTCTGTTGATGAAGTTCGCGACCCGGCCCAGCTCGAATGGCTGCTGCAGGAAAGCGACTTCGTCGTTATTGCCGCACCCCATACTCCTTTGACCGAAGGGCTGATCGGAGCCGCTCAACTTGCTCTAATGAAGCCCTCCGCCTATCTGATCAATATCGGCCGCGGTGTGATCGTCCAACTTGATCCACTTGTGGCCGCACTTGAGCAGGGCTCGATTGCCGGAGCTGCTCTTGACGTCTTTGAAATCGAACCGCTCCCGGCTGACCATCCGCTCTGGAAGATGGATAATGTTCTTATCACGCCTCACGTGGCGGCCTGCTCAGTCCGGGTGCCGGAGCGGCACCTGGCGACCCTGTTGGAAAATATCCGGAATTTCTCACAGGGCCAGCCGCTGCTCAACGTTACCGACAAACAACTCTGGTACTAGAACTCGAAAAAACACTGACTATGGAAATTCGAAATGCACCGCCGGCCAGCGAATCCCCTCCGCGAGGTCGGTACGCATTTGTCAGCCTTGGATGCCCAAAGAACCTGATCGACAGCGAACGTATGCTGGGCATGCTTCAGCTGGAAGGTTACCAGCTGGTAGATGACCCCAAGGAGACAGACTTTGTGGTCGTCAATACCTGTGGCTTTATCGAAGAAGCACGGGAAGAGTCGTTCCAGGCGATTGATGACGCGTTGAAGTTAAAGCAGTCTGGTCAGACCCGCGGTGTGGTCGTCTGCGGATGCCTGGCCGAACGGCAACGCGAAGAATTGCTCGAGGCGCGGCCAGAAATCGATTCGCTGCTGGGCGTTTTTTCCCGCGACGAGGTGGCCCGCGTGGCTGACCGACTGGTGGGTGGACTGAAAGAACAGCAACAGCTGTTCAGCCCGGCTCCGATTCGCGCCCTGGCCGACACGGAGCGACTGCGGATAACACCTCGGCATTTTTCTTACCTGAAGATTTCCGAGGGCTGTGATCGTCTTTGCACTTTTTGCGCCATCCCCCAGATGCGCGGTAAACACGCGTCCAAGCCGCTCGAGCTGGTGCTGGACGAAGCTCGCCAACTGGCCGGTGACGGAGTTCGCGAGTTAATCGTGGTGGCGCAGGACACAACCTACTATGGCATAGACAGTGATGGCCGCCCGCGGCTGGCCGAGTTGCTGGCGGAACTTGACCAGGTCGAAGGACTCGACTGGATTCGCTTGATGTACTTTTACCCGATGTACATCGACGATGAGCTGATCCAGACGATCGCCGGCAGCGACCGCATCCTGCCCTACATCGACATCCCGCTGCAGCATGCCAGCGACAACATGCTGAAGAGAATGTCGCGACGCGTGACACGCAGCGAGACCGAGGACCTGTTGACCCGCTTGCGCGAAGGAATTCCCGAACTGGCCCTGCGAACCACCATGATCACCGGTTTCCCCGGCGAGACTGAGGCGGACGTTGAGGAACTTCTACAGTTTGTTCACGATCAGAAATTCCATCACCTCGGTGCCTTCACCTACAGTTACGAGGCATCCACCCCCAGTTCCCAGTTGCCAGATCACTTGCCGGAAGAGGTCAAGCATGCTCGCCGAAACGCGGTCATGGCGGCACAGCAAGAGGTCGCCTTTCAACGTGCTCGCGATCGTATCGGCAGCCAACTCGACGTGATCATTGATCGTTCGCTCGACACCGACGCAAATGCCTGGATTGGACGCTCAAAGGCTGATGCTCCGGACGTCGACGCAGCTGTGTTCGTCAGCGGAGGTAGCTACGAATTACATAGCGGTGCTATAATCCGCTGCGAAGTGGTCGACACCAGCGAATATGATCTAGCAGCTTGTGCTATCGATACGCCCAGCTGACACTCGCTTCTCGGCGGTCAAGTAGAATGGTCACGGACAGTAACAAGATCCTCAATGTTCCCAACCAGCTGACCCTTGCGCGGTTCGTGCTGGCCATCGTGGTGTTTGTCCTGCTGCCGTTTGGCCATTACCTCTCATGCTTGATCTTGTTCACGATCGCCGCTTCCACCGATTGGGTGGACGGTTACTGGGCACGAAAGTACGACCAGGTAACCAAGCTGGGTCGGGTTTTCGATCCGTTCGTCGACAAGGTCATCATTTGCGGGACATTCATCCTGCTGGCTGCCGACCAACATCAGCAGAACTTTGTGGCTGCCCAGATTGGCATAGCTGGCTGGATGGCGGTTATCGTGATGGGCCGCGAGATACTGGTAACGGCCATTCGAAGTCACATTGAGCAAGCCGGCGGCGACTTCTCCGCTCGCTGGTCCGGCAAATGGAAAATGGTCTTCCAGTGCATGGCTGCCATCCTGGCCCTGCTGGCGATGCATCTGACCAGCGGCGCTGAAAACCCAATCGAAGAGCTGCCTCACTGGCTGTTCTGGTCACTTGGCATTTTCGTCTGGCTGGCTGTCGCCACCACGGTCTATTCCGGTGCCGAATACGTCCGCGCCGCTATCACCTTATTCCGTGCTGACAGCGGCCGCGATACTCAGGACTCCTCCGCTTCCTAGCCGGACCGCATGGACACATCACAGCACGCGCCGGCCCAGTTGTTACTGGCCTTCCTGGCCACGGCCACGATCGCTGCCTGGGTTTATCTCTGGCTCACGGTGCGGCGGGGCAGCAACTACGGGTCCAGCCTGGCAGCAGCCCCTCAGCGGCGCCACTGGGGGCCTTTCCATGTCTGCTTTGTCGCGTCAATCTTTCTGCTCTTGCCCGCCTTCGTCGTTCAGCTGATTTCCGCCAACGCGTCGTCATGGATTGTCAGCCTTGGAACCCGCGCCCGTCTGGCTTTGATGGCCGCGACGGGTGACCCGTCACCGGTCCTTATCGATCTTGCCACGATCGCTCGTCACTCTCTGCTTGCCGCTATCGCTGTCTGCATTTTCTCCGTTCTCACACTTATCATGTTTCGGTTCGGCAAGATCGCCGATCGTCGCGCCATAGGTTGTCCCCGCGTTCCGGTCTGGCCGGTACTGCTGGCTGGCCTGTTTGGTTTTTGCCTCCTGGCCTTACCCGTCAACGTGCTCCAGGTCCTGATCTCGCAGCTTGATGAGCGGGTTCATCCGGTCATCGAGCAACTCCGCGTCTCAACCAATCTTGACTACTTTATTGCCATGACAATCAATGTCGTACTGCTGGCGCCGATTGCTGAAGAGATCATCTTCCGGGTCATCTTGCAGGGCTGGCTGGAAACGGCAATTCCTATCGCTAATGCCGGCGCCTCTGAAGATCCGAATGGCTCGACCAGCGAGGCCAATCCGATTCACTGGCGAGCAATTGCGATTTCGTCCGGCCTTTTTGCGATCGTGCATTTCCCCGCCGGCCTCGCTGCAGTCATCCCGCTTTTCATTTACGCGGTGGGCCTGGGGTATGTCTACCAGCGGACCGGTCACCTTGCTTCCTGTGTATTGATGCACATGCTGCTGAATGCCCTGACGATGTTGGGCCAATATATCGTCCTGTTCAGTTGAGCCTGCTGACCTACCCGGCTTCGCTCGTCGACCTATAATGGCGATCTAGTCTTTTCTTGCACCCCTCCATCGGGAGACCACACGAATGCCGACAGGATTTGGAGTGATCGGTTGCGGCATGATCGCCGGATTCCACAGCAAGGCGATCGCCGACATACGAGGTGCCCGTCTGGTAGCCTGCCAGGACACCTTTCCGGGCGCAGCCGAACGGTTCGCCGCGGAGCATGCCTGCACACCCTACGAACAGTTGCCGGCCATGCTGGCCGATCCCGCTGTCGACGTGGTCACAATCTGCACACCCAGCGGCGCGCACATGGAAGCCGCAGTTGCGGCGGCCAATGCCGGCAAGCACGTGATTGTCGAGAAGCCCCTGGAGATCACGCTGAAGCGATGCGATCGCATCATCGCAGCCTGTCGCAAGAACGGAGTGACGCTGGGGACGATTTTTCCATCCCGTTTTCACGAATCATCACAACAGCTCAAAAAGGCAATCGACGCCGGCCGTTTTGGCAGACTCACGCTGGGCGATTCCTACGTCAAGTGGTTTCGCACTCAGGAGTACTATGACAGCGGCGCCTGGCGCGGCACCTGGGCCCTGGACGGCGGTGGTGCCTTGATGAACCAGGCCATTCACAGTGTCGACCTGCTGACCTGGTTAATGGGCCCGGTGGTGGAGATCTCTGCCCACATCGACATGCTCACGCACAGTCGTATTGAAGTCGAAGACGTTGCGGTCGCCAGCGTTCGATTCGCCAACGGCGCACTGGGTGTGATCGAAGCTACCACGGCTGCCTTCCCCGGCGCACTCAAACGGATCGAGATCCATGGCTCCGAGGGGTCCGCCGTTATCGAGGAAGAGGACATCAAGAGCTGGGAATTTGCTCGTCCGGCTCGCAGCGACAAACGCCTGCTGGACCAGTTGGCTGGCAAGACGAGCAGTGGTGGTGGCGCTGCAGATCCGTCCGCTATCGGTCATCACGGCCACACCATGTTATTCAAGGACGTCCTGCGTGCCATTCGCAACGGAGATACTCCCTTGATTGATGGCCCGGAGGGTCGCCGCAGCGTGGAGATCATCCTTGGCATCTACAAGGCTGCGGAAACGGGGCGCGTCGTCAAGCTGCCACTCAAGAACGACCCGCCATTGGCAGCGCGTAAAACCGGCGTCGCGTCCTGAGGCGTTTTCCGTGTAAAATCGCTGCGCTCAGAAGTTGGCCCCTGGCAGTGGTAGGCGACGATGTGGCATTCCAAGTTGATTGACTGGTTGGTCTACTTCGCAGTCCGGGTTTTCATTTGCCTGGCGCAGTCAATTTCGCTGAAAACCTGTACCAGGCTGGCCAATGCCCTCGCCTGGTTCGCTCACGATCTATTTCATCTGCGTCACAAGGTCGTGGACGACAATCTGCACGGCGTCTTCAAGCAGCTGAGTCGGGCGGAGCGGGACGAGATTGCCCGACAAATGTGGCGGCATCTGTTCCTGATGATCTTTGAGGTCGCAAACGCACCCCGCAAGATTCATCGCACCAACTGGCGCAATCATTTCACAGTCAAGAACAATCGGGCCCTGATGGAGCTTATGCTGGGTGCCAGGCCGATCGTGATGGTCTCCGGCCACTTTGGCAATTTTGAGATGGCAAGTTTTATGGCCGGCCTGCTCGGCTTTCCCAGTTATACAATCGCCCGTCCGCTCGATAATCCTTACCTCGACCGCTACGTCAACTCGTTCCGTGGCATGCATGGCCAATTCATCGTTACCAAGCAGGGTAGTTCGGGGCAACTCAATCGAATCCTTTCAGAAGGTGGCAAGATAGCGATGCTGGGCGACCAGGCTGCGGGCCCACGTGGCTGCTGGGTCGACTTTCTCGGCCGGCCCGCCTCATGCCACAAGGCGGTCTCCCTGTTCACACTGACCAGCGGCGCCCCGCTGCTGGTCTGCTATACTCGTCGACGCCAGCATCCGCTGGACTTCGAACTGGGCCTGGTAGCAGCCGCGGACCCCGAGGTCGATGATGATCTTTGCCAGAGTGTTCGTAGTCTGACCAGCTGGTATAACGCGATGCTCGAGGGCATCATCCGCGAATACCCCTCACAGTATTGGTGGGTACATCGACGCTGGAAGGGCCAACCGCGTCAGCGTCGTCGCCTGGCCCAGGCAGGCTGACTTTTTCGTAGGGAGGAATAGATCCATGGCCGACAGTTGGCATCAGCTCGCCAGGGTCGAAGAATGCGGCGATGGAACCGTCCTGGAACTCGTGGCCAGCGGACGGGTGATTGCGCTTGCCTGTGTCGACGGTAAGTACTACGCGATGGACGGCATCTGTCCTCACCAGGGAGGCCCGCTCGGCAAGGGGCAATTAAGTGGCTGCGTGGTGACCTGCCCCTGGCATGGCTGGCAATACAACGTGACGGACGGCCGGCACGAAACAACTCCCTTGCAGCACACCACCTTCGACGTTCGCCTGGAGGACGATGCAATCATGGTCCTTTTGCCGGACGACGAGTCGTAAGCAGCGGGTGCCGCGTTCGCCAGGCCCGCGAGCCCTGATGCTACGAACCGTTGCTCGCTGCCGCTCGCCCGCATTTAGCCGCTAAAGAGATTGCGACCTTTCACCAGATTCTGCATCTTGGCGTCAGCGACACTGCGTGGCAGCATCCAGAAACCGCAGTCGGGGTGGACATACCGAATCCTCTCCTCACCCAGTTGGTTGACAGCCAGTTCAATTCGACGTGCCACTTCCTCGGGCGTCTCCACGACATTGTCTTTGATATCGATGACTCCAATGCCCAGGCCAATTTCGGGCTTCACATCTGCCAGCATGGGCAATTCGTGTTCTGGTCGGCGGGCCATTTCGAGTACGACGTGGTCGACGTCCAACTGGTTCAAGAACTGGATCAGTTTCTCGTAGGTGCCTTTTTGGACCACCTGGCCACCGTAATTGCCAAAACACAAATGGACCGCCTTTTCCGTCTTGACGTTCCTCAGCAGCTGGTTGATTCCCTCTGCAGCAATCTCCGCATCCTCGGCGTGGCCTGTGACGTTGGCCTCATCGACCTGGATGACTTCGGCACCGATCTCGCCAAGTTGTTCTCCAAGCACGTCGGCAAGACCCAGCACCAGTGACGGCAGGTCGGAGTAATGTTGGTTCGCCAGCATCTTGGCCAGCATGTAGGGGCTGGTCACGGTGAACTTTTTTGGCAAGCAGGTCAGGTCCTGATAAAGTTCGTAATCGGCGGCCAGGTCGAGTGTCCCCTGCCCCAGATCGTCGACCACAATTCCGGGCGGCCTGGCACGAAAGGCGTTGCCGGCTTGCGACCGCCACTCGGTCAGCTGAGCGTGAGTCAATTCGCTCGCGACGCCTTCCAGCGGCCGGACGAAGTAGTCAATCATGCCGTTTGTCTCGGCGTGATTAATATCCCAGCGATACAGCTCGCCATCGGCGACCAGGTCAATTCCAGCCAGTTCCTGCGTCTTGATCACCGCCAGCATTGCGTCCCGTAGGTTCTCTCGCGAACTGAATGCCCGCAGCCAGATCGGCACCGGGTAACTACCAACGACGGTTGTCTTGATCATCGCACTATTCCTCCAGGCCGAGGGATGAGAATTCCCAGTCCGCGGCGCTAATCCACTGATCTATATCCGGTACCACTGAAAATCCAAAACCTGGGCAGGAGAGCGATTCAATCTGAAACTGACCGTCCCGGACGGCTGGCATCACAACCCCCTCGCGGACCTCGTAAAAATCGCCATGGGCTGCCAACGCCGCCTGTTGATCCTCGGACGGCAAGTAAGAAAGACCTGGCATGAAATGGTGGCCATTCTTTTCCACATGACTGAGGCCCAGCGTATTGACCAGGCAGAGATCCGCCTGCACGGATACCACGCCCAGCGTACAGAGGTCCTCTCCGGTCATCAGGTAATTGTCCGCCTGACCATGGTCATTCTTGAGCCAGATCAGGCCCGCATTCAGGATGCTCTTGAGTGGCCCCTTGCAGCACTTGCTACTTGTACCCCGATAACCACGCTGCATGGCCAGGGCGGCTGAATGAAGCTCGCCATCCGATTCATCGATGATCACGGGCTTGCGAGCTCCCAGCGTCCCAATACCGGCCGCATCTGCTTGATCGAGGGCGACATCTCGTGCCAGCGGCTGTTCGATCAGAATCACATTTTTCCAGAGCGTAACCAGCTGTGGATCCGATTCAATCCTATCCACCAGTTCTGTCACTTCTGCAGCCGACGTGTACTGTTCGTTACCGTCAAGTGTAACGTGATAATCGCCATCCCGGTGCAGCTGTACAATCCCGGCGATCTCTCGCAGCCGCTCAAGGTCCTGTTCAAGCTGGTTCGATACCTTGATCTTGATATAGGAGATTCCATCGCCAGTAACATAATCCTCCAGTGCCTGCGGGCGCCCATCGTTGACAAGATCTTCCGGCGAAATGTCAGCGGCCGTCAGAGGGTCACTGAGTCCGATCGTGTGCCGGACGTGAATCTGGTCTGCCGGTTTCGCTGGCAGCCATTCTGCCGGTGACGCGCCGGCCAATTCCGGATGCACTTCACCGGCGCGGATGCCGTACAGGCCTTTACGAACGGCGACTGAGAAGCCGACCCGATGTCGTCGGGCGACGGCGTCCAGCAGTGCTCGTTCAACCATGCTGACGCCAAAGCTCGACAGCAAGGTTGTCCAACCGTGTTCCCTGCCTTCTTCCTGCATCCGTTGCAGCGACGACAGCCAGGCATCAAAGACGCTCACCGGCTGGGCCATCTCTTCAGCAAACACCTGCTCAGCCCGTTGAATCGCAGCGATCATTTCAGCGATTTGCTGGCGGTAGTCCTTGTCAGGCGACTTATCGAACCAGCTTGGCGGCAGGCAATCGGCGCTGTAACCGGTCTGCTGTTTACCATCAACTTCAAACTCAACTTCCAGCAGTGCCTGGGGGCACCTCGTTAAGCAGGCTGAGCCGTAACGGAAGGGTATCCTGGCTGCCGAATTGCGCAGTGCGAGTCGCGAGTCGCAATATCGAGTCATTGCTGCCATCAGAGCCTCGCTCAATCCACCAGTCCGTCGATCAGCTGATCCAGTTCCGCTTTCAGGGCCGGCAGGATCGTATCGTAACTATAGCTGCCAACCAGTTGTTCTCCCCGCTTGAGGTTGACCACAGAGGGCCCGCACCAGAGTCCCAGGTCGGCATCATCGGTTTCGCCGGGGCCATTCACACGGCAGCCCATCACGGCGATCGTGAGATTGTACTCTTCGGCATACCGGGTCATCTCCTTGACATCATGCGCCAGGTCCACGAAGGCTTCGTTTTCGACTCGGGAACAGCTGGGACAGGAGATAATATTCAGTGAATCGGGATTAAAATCGACCACGCTGCGGACGCGTCCGGCGGCGATATCTTCAATGATCTGATGTCCCGCAGCGATTTCCGCGGGCTTCTCTGCATTCGGTACCGTCAGGGAGACGCGCACGGTATCACCGATTCCCCTTCCGAGTAATTGTTCGAACGCGATTCGCGTCTTGATCGTGCCGTCTGGCGGCATGCCCGCTTCGGTCACACCCAAGTGCAGGGGAACTTCGGGGCGCTGTTCGGCGAATTGGCGATTGAGTTGTACAACCTTGCGTGGATCCGAGTCCTTCAGGGACACGCAATAGCGTGTAAAACCGAGCGAATCGAGCAGTTCGCAATGTTGGTGGGCGCTGGCCAGCATGGGACCCAACGAATCATCTGCTGCAAACAGTTGCGTCTGTCCTGGATCAACACTGCCACAATTCACGCCGACTCGCATGGCACAATCGGTCTTGGCCGCCACATCAGCAAGAAAGCGGACCTTGTCCTGCCAGGGCTTGTCTTTCTGGTGATGATAGAGGTGGCCGGGGTTGTAGCGGATCTTGTCGACGACGGGTCCCAGCAGTTCTGCCAGGCGGTAGTTCTCCTGCAGGTCCACGGCCAGCGTCGCTTCGGTCTGCTGCCGGATCTCCTTCACCGCTTCAGCGTCTCGTTTGCTGTCGACCGCGATTCTCACGATATCTGCACCGGCATCATGCAGCGCGTTCACCTGGGCCGCGGTCGCTTCCACGTTTTGAGTCGACGTTGCTGTCATGCTCTGTACGGCGATCGGCTGACCGGCGCCGATAACGACACCGCCAATTTCGACACGACGCGTGGGGTTTCTTTCGATTTCGGCCATGACGCTGGATGACAGGAGCTGGATTTGTTTCCGTCATTCTAGGTCACGCCTGTGCTTGGCAGTAGTCGACGCCGGTTGGGATATTGACGGTTCGGGGGCCAGTTGTTATCCCCTGCATAGTGAACATCGCCCCCGAGCTGAATATCGTCTTGTATCAACCGGAGATTCCCCAGAACACGGGGAACGTCGGTCGCAGTTGCGTGGCCGCCGGTGCCAAGCTCTGGCTCGTCCGTCCGCTAGGATTTCGACTTGACGAAAAACGGCTCCGTCGGGCCGGCCTCGACTACTGGCAACACCTGGATCACCAGGTCGTCGACGACTGGGAAGATCTGCAGCGAAAGCTGGCTCCGTCGCGAACCTGGTTTTTCAGCAAGACAGCCACAGAAGGCTACACCGATGTCAGCTACCAGCCGGGCGACACATTGGTCTTTGGCTGCGAAACGGGCGGTCTACCCGCGTCACTGCTAGCCGACAGCAGCAGTCGATCGTTACGGATTCCCATGCGTCAGCAGGTCCGCAGTCTCAATCTTGCCAGTGCGGTTGCCGTTGCCACTTTCGAAGTCTTGAGGCAATGGCGTGCAGGCGGGTTGATCCCGGCTGATTTTCCGGTCCAATAGGCACTCTACAAATTGCCTTGCCTTGAGACTCCGGAGAATATCCCGTGCCCACGCTTGCCATTGCTCCACTCGAAGAGTTCGCCATTGAAATACTTGCCGCCGGTGGCACCACTCAAGAAGAGGCGGAGCTTGTCGGTCGCAGTCTGGTTGGTGCCAACGCACGCGGCTACGATTCTCATGGCTTGATGCGGATTCCCTTCTACCTCTCAATGCTCGCTAACAAAGAGGCTCACTCGGGAGTCGACTTGAGTATCCTCAGCGAGAACGCAACGACACTTGTGGCCGATGCCAACTGGGGCCTGGGCCGGGTCCAGTGCGGGCGACTACTCGATCGCGTCATAGACAAGGCCAGGCAGGCGGGCACAGCGATCGGCACGCTGCGGCAGAGCAGCCACATCGGTCGACTTGGCGAGTACTGCGAACTTGCTGCAGAACAGGGATTTGCATCGATCATGATGGCCAACACACACGGCGCGACTCGCCGGGTAGCGCCTCCTGGTGGAAGCTCCCCGCGACTCGGCACAAACCCGCTGGCGATCGGTTGTCCTCATCGCGATCAGCCACTGATCCTCGACTTCAGTACGAGTGTGACTGCGGAAGGTAAAGTGCGAGTGAAGAAAATAGCCGGAGAGGAATGTCCCGAAGGCTGGTTGCTGGACAACACGGGCCAGCCGACAACGGATCCCAACGATCTCTACAGCGAACCACCGGGTTCGATCCTGCCGATGGGTGGAACCCAGGGCTACAAGGGTTTTGGCCTCTCGCTGATGGTCGACATCTTCTCCGGTGCTCTTTCGGCCGGGCTTTGTGGCCGTGAAACAGCGGTAACCCAGAAAGGCAATTGCGTCTTCCTGATGCTGACAAGTCCCGAGATGCTCGGGGGCCTGGAGATTTACAATACCGAGGTGAACCAGCTGGTCGATTTTGTTCGCGGCTGTCCCACGGTGGATGGAGTCGATCAAATTCTGCTACCGGGCGATCCTGAGCGGATCACGCTCGAGCGGCATCGCGACGAGGGCCTGACCTTTGACGACGAAAACTGGCAGCAACTTGTCGACCTGGCTAACAAGCTTGGTGTAAGCGTACCGTCCTGAGGACGCTGACGGCCTGACTGAGTGCGTTTCGCAGGACCTTGGCACGGGTATTCACTGAGTGATTTCCGCTCAGCGGGCGATTATACTGTTGCTCGACTCTGGCCTCACCATATCAGCAACTCGAGATGACGAGAGACACTGAGATGTTCGCACCACTTCGCACCGCACTATTAACGTCCCTGCTTGCTTGCCCGCTGCTGTCGTGTGCCATGACCGCTGCGGTCCAGGCCGATGTACCGTTGGTGACTGAGGTGGAATTGCAGCCACTCAAGGCCCAGGTCAAGCGCGTCGTTGACGCCCTGACGTATCTTGGTCAGCCGCTCTCCGCTCGCGAACAGCGGGCCCTGAAACGAGCTTATGATCGGCCTGAACCGAGCCAGGCGATCCGCGAACTCCAGCAGGTGCTTGATAATCACGTACTGGTGACTGTGAATGTCAATCCCGAGAGCCGCGTGAGCGTCACGCGCGGCGACGTACCCGCACGACTGGTCCAGCAAGGTTGGAGCGTATACCTGATCAAGGTTCATAACCAGGCAGGTGTGACCGCCACGCTCAAGGCATCCAGCCCGAGTGCAGCGCCGGTCTACAAACGATCGACCGGCAGTCCCGATCCAGTTGCATCGATCAAGGAGAGTGACATTGCTGATCGCTGGATGGACCTGCGAATGTTTGACAGCCAACCACTCAACCAGGCACTTTCTGGACTGGAAGTAGAATACCGAATCGTGCAGCTCTACAGCCGCGACGCCGGCCAGCGGGAAGCGACGCTGGATTTCAATGTGGGACAGGGAACACAGGACCTCGGTTTTCGCAACGAGGTTGCCGTGCTGTTTGATTGTGAACGGGCAGTCGACGTCCAGCTCGACGTCCTCGACCATGATGGTACGCCGACAACTGGCCAGTTTGTCTTCCAGGACGCGAATGGGCGCGTCTACCCGGCTCGCTCACGACGATTGGCGCCCGACTTCTTTTTCCACGACCAGATTTATCGCCATAGCGGCGAGTCCGTGCTTCTTCCTCCCGGCACCTACAATGTGATGTACACCCGTGGACCGGAGTACCTGATCCAGAACCGCGAGGTGGTTATTCCAGACCGCGCCACCCACCGCGAGTCATTTCGGCTGCAACGTTGGATCAAGCTGGCCGACCATCGCTGGTATTCCGGCGATCACCATGTTCACGCCGCTGGCTGTGCTCATTACGAGGCGCCGACCGAGGGTGTTTCGCCGCAAGTCATGATGCGGCACATCCTGGGCGAGGATCTGAATGTTGGTTGCGTGCTCTCCTGGGGCCCCTGCTGGTATTTCCAGAAGGATTTCTTTGAGGGCAAGATCCATGAGCTCTCGACGTCCCAGAACCTGATGAGATACGACGTAGAAGTTTCTGGTTTTCCAAGTTCTCATGCCGGCCATCTCTGCCTCTTGCGATTGACCGATGATGACTATCCGGGCACTGAGCGTATCGAGCAGTGGCCTAGCTGGGATTTACCGGTCCTCAAGTGGGGCAAGGAGCAAGGTGGTGTGGTTGGCTTTTCGCATAGCGGCTGGGGCCTGCAGATTGAAGGCGATTACCTTCCCAACTACAACATGCCGAAATTCAATGGGATTGGCGCGAATGAGTATATCGTCGATGTCGTTCACGACGTCTGTGACTTCATCTCCGCTGTCGACACGCCTTCGATCTGGGAGTTGAACATCTGGTACCACACGCTGAATTGCGGCTATACCTGTCGCATCAGTGGTGAAACCGATTTCCCCTGTATCTACAGTGACCGGGTCGGACTGGGGCGGGCCTATGTCAAACTGCATGCCGACGAGGAACTGACCTTCGACAACTGGGTTCAGGCTATCAAGGATGGTCGCAGCTATTGCTGTGACGGGCTCAGCCATCTCTATGACTTCCAGGTCAATGGCCTGGGAGTGGGCGAGAAGGGTGATGGCGGTCGTTCCAGCGTGTTGGCGATCAACTCCGGCGACGCACTTAAGCTGTCCGTTAACGCTGCGGCCTTGCTCGCCAAGACGCCACGCGAGGACATCCGCAGCCGCCGGCTGGACCAGAAGCCCTACTGGCATGTGGAACGCGCACGGATTGGCGATACAGGCCAGGTACCGGTCGAGTTGATTGTGAATGGCCAGTCCGTCGAGACCATCAAGATTGATGCCGACGGTAGCGTGCAGGAGTTGACCTTCGACTACAAGCCGGCCATCTCCAGCTGGGTGGCGCTGCGGATCTTCCCCAGCTCGCACACCAATCCGGTTTTTGTTGAAGTCGACGGCAAGCCGATCCGTGCCAGCACGAGGAGCGCCAAGTGGTGCCTGGATGCCGTGGACGTTTGCTGGGAGTCCAAGAAGCAGCGGATTCGGGCCGAGGAGCAAGAGGCAGCGATGGCAGCTTTTGCCGTGGCACGAGAAGCGTACCGGACGATCCTCGCCGAGTCGCACGACGACAGCGAGTAAGCTACTTGAGGCCGTGGGTATAGATCGGCAGGTGCCGATAATAGACCTCGAGCATGTAAATCGACAGGCAGGTGGTGAACAGCCGGCCGCCATGCTGTCCCCACTGGTCGTTGCCCGGACTCCAGCTTCCTCGCTCATCGCCAGTCTTGATCTGCTGTTCGGGGACCGCCTGTCGCATCACCTTGTTCCAGTCGCTCCAGGGTCGACCACCCATGTGATGCATGACCTGTGTGGCGTAATACCAGTAGTAGACATTCTGGCGGTCATAATTTACCGGGCTGGCTCCCACGACCTGGACGCCGCGATTCAACCGCGGATCGTTATGGGCCCAGCCCAGGTACTGGCGGGCCAGTAGCGCCTCGGCGGTCATGCTGATCTTGGCAACCGTGTTGGGCCGGTAACTATATTGAGCTCCACCATCAGTCGTACAGACATCAAGGTATTCCTCGATCTTGTAGAGTGTTTCCTGGGGCACTTCCAGGCCAGACATTAAGGCACTCTGCAGGCCCATCACAAACCAGCCGGTAACCGAAATATCGCTGTCGCTGCCCGGCGTGTATCGCCAGCCACCTGCCGCATCCTGGTATTTGACGGCGTAGGCGACTGCTTTGATGGCGGCCGGACGCAGCTGGGAATCTCTGGTCATGCCGTACAGTTCACAGAGCGCGATCATCGCCTGTGCCTGGCTGTAAAGCGAATGGTGCAGCGGCACACCTCGAGCGACGAAGCCGCCCTCCGCATCCTGCTGCTTGAGCAAGTAAGTCCAGCCGCGGGCAACTTGTTCTTTATAGGGGCCACTTTGATGTGTGCTGCCATTGCCCTGGAAAGCGAGTAGGGCCATTGCCGTGGCAGCGATCCGATTTTCCTGTGTGCCGGCATTCGCGTAAGGGCCAGACAGGCTCCATGAACCATCCTTCTTCTGATTCCGCTTCAGCCATTCCAGGCCACGTATGACAGCTTCCTCGGTCAAGGCGGTGCCGCCGTAGGCAGCCAGCAGGGCTTTCTTCATTCCCTTTTCGCGGCCAGTAAGTGCCAGCCCAATCGAGGGAGCATCCATCTGGCTGGTAGCATCAATCGGATCGGTGATTTCCAACACCTCCGGCGGTGCCGCAAAAGGATCTTCGACTGGCACATCATCTTCAGAAAGGACCGGCTCGATGATGTCCATTTCCTCGGAATCGGGAGACTGGAAGATGTCATCCTCAACTTGCTCACCAAGTTTTTCGGCGTAAATCACTTCCAGTTGCATCGTCTCCTCGAACAGATTCGGCAGCAGCAGCAGTCCGAGGACGATCAGCACGACGGTGTGAAACACCAGGCTCACGATCCAGGGCGGCGCAGCTCGCTGCGCGCGGTCTATCACGTCACTTTCCAGGTCTTCCTCGTCGTACTCATCCGAATCCTCGTCTTCGACTCCGTAAGCCTCTGTCGGGCCCGATTCGACCAGGATTGGCCTGGCGGCGGAGGTCGAGGTGGCGACGCGAGACTCCGGCCTGAGCGGAAGCGGCGACGCCAGTCCTGGCTCGGAGGGGTCTCCGATGGGTGCCGCGATCGGGGGCGGCAGCAGCGAATCGTCAACCGGGATCGGCTGTGCGGGCGGTCGAGCAGGTGAACTCAACGGGGGAGGCAGGGGGTTGGCCGCTGGTATGCTGTCGTTACCGGGTGGCAATGGAATGGCGGTGGGCACCTGTTCGGACGGACCTGGCGGCGGGGATGCCGTCGGTGGCATGAGGGGATCGTCCTGTCCCGAAGGACGGTTTTCTCCCGGATTAGAGTCGAATGGGGGCTGATTCATCCGCTGAACACTCCGAAAACGGTTGGCATCGCCAGCCTGAGTCCATCACGCTGTTATCTTACCCTCTGGAACATCCGCAGAACACACCAATAGCTGATGGGTTAGAGGGTTGAATGTTAGGGGTTAGGGACGGAGATTACACATTTCAGCGCTGAAAAAATCCGAAAACCGCACGCGGTCCCCTCGACGCGTTGGCAGCGGGGTAGCTAAAGTAGCAGCAACGGAGGTCAACTCTGTTAATTGAGTAAATGGCGCGGGGTGGAGCAGTCCGGTAGCTCGCGAGGCTCATAACCTCGAGGTCGCAGGTTCAAATCCTGTCCCCGCTATTTGGGCATTTTCAATAATGCCCGCAATCTCGGCGAAAGCCGTACTAACCCGGGCCGTCACCACGGCTCGGGTTTTTTTCTGCGCAGCCCTGCGACCCCCCGCGGGTGTTTGCATCCCCAGTTTGTCCCCAGTCGCGGGGAGTCGTTATGATTGAGGCATCGGCATTCTCTCAGGATCACCAGGTGCTGCCATGAAACGACTGCTTGTCTGCCTGCTGCTGGTCGGTGTTGTGGGCTGTGGTGGCAGTGTTGAAGGTGAAGCGAAGTTTCTGGCAAACGAACTCTCCCGCAAGCTTCCAATCCTCGACCATGATCTTGTCGAGGGCCCATCTGTCAACGTGCCAGACAATAATTCATCGGTGTCGCCATATACGGCAGTGATTACGTTCAAAGTTCAGGCTGACATCTTTGGAGAATACACAACAAGGATATATGAGTCAGACGGGTACATTCGCTTATCAAGACGGGAAGTTTGTTTTGAAGAGTGTAAAAGTGGCTACATACGACCCTCCACATTCGTTTGAGTTGCTAGGGAAAGAAAACAACTCGTTATACGCTCCGTATGCAAAACTCTGAAAAACTCTCGGCAAATAGGAAGAGCGCGTGACAACGGCGTCTCAGTGATGCCCGTCGCTGCGGGCAATCGTTAGAATCAAGCCACGAGGAATCTCGTCACTAACTACTGAAGGTGCTGCCTGACTGTGAAATCGCTCATGGATCCGCTCAACGATGTTACGAATGAGGCACGCTCCATGTTTGCCCTCCGACTGTTCTGTTTTTTCATCTGCGCGATCGCGACGGAAGTAAATGCACAGGTACCCCGACCGTTAGCCGAAGAGCTTGCCCAGCTTTCACCACGCGTCCTCTCCGATGAACTGCGTGAACGTTTTCAGGATCAGGCCTGGCAATTCCTGCGGGCGGGTGGTGACGAGGCCAACCGCAATGATGTCGAAACCTGGCGGACAATCCACAATCGCAAGGACTGGGAACAGCTCCGCGATGATAAGCTGAAGAAGCTCGAGGACGCACTGGGCGGTTTCCCCCAACTGCCAGAATCGATAAATGTCCACGTTACAGGGAGGATCGAAGGGGAGGGGTTCGTCGTCGAGAACCTGGTGTACGAGACAAGGCCAGGGTTCTGGGTAACGGCCAATGTCTACCGTTCGTCCGAGCCCCGGGAAAAGATGCCCTGCATACTCATTGCTCACTCCCATCACCGTCCCAAGACACAAGAGGAACTCCAGGACATGGGAATGACCTGGGCCAGGAAAGGCTGCCTGGTCCTGGTCATCGACCAGGTCGGTCATGGAGAGCGAGCCGACCATCCATTTCAGAGTGAAAACGACTACAAGAAAAAGGACTCCGACTTCCGCTGGTGGCGGCAGGACTATTACCACCGCTTTGACATGAATACCAAGTTACACCTGGTGGGCCAGAGCTTGATGGGCTGGATGGCATGGGACCTGATGCGTGGAGTTGACGTGCTGCTCGCACGCCCTGGCATTGATCCGCAACGGATTCTTCTGCTTGGCGCCGTGGCAGGAGGCGGCGATCCCGCAGCGGTGACAGCCGCACTCGACAGGCGCATCGACGCGGCCGTACCGTTCAACTTCGGCGGCCCGCAACCTGAGACTCGCTTCCCACTCCCGGAGGATGCGGACCTGCATTTCAACTACCTGGGAGGAGCTTACTGGGAAGGAACCCGGAATCTGCGTCGGACTGGCGTGGACGGTTTTTTTCACTGGCTGATCGTGGCCAGCATCGCCCCCCGTCCTCTCGTCTACGCGCACGAGTTTGCCTGGGACGAGGAGCACGATCCGGTCTGGAAACGCTTGCAGAAGATCTATGGTTTCTACGATGCGGGCAACAACATCGACTACACGCTGGGGCGGGGAAGCGTGAAGGGCCGGCCACCGGAAGCAACGCATTGCACGAACATCGGTTTGCACCATCGCCAGAGAATCCACGCGGCATTCCATCGCTGGTTTGGCATCCAGGTAACCACCGAGGACGAGTACAGCCAGCCATTGGAAGCGGAGGTGCTTCGCAGTATGACCGACGAGGCGACTGAGAAGCTCAACCCGCTGAAACTTCACACCATCCTGACTCAATTCGGTCAGCAGAAGGTGACGGCGGCTCGGGCAGCCTTGATGAAAAAGGCCCCGCGGGAGCGTCGCAGGCAACTCCGGGCGGGCTGGAGCGAACTGCTGGGCCAGGTCACTCCCGGCAAGGACCTGCTCGTTCTTTCGCAGAAGCGAGAGAACGTGGCATCGGATTCGATTGTCGTGGAACGGATCGCCCTGCAAACGGAACCGGGTATTGTCATCCCCTTGATCCTGTTGCATCCCGATCCAAATCAAAAGACGACAGGACTCGTGGTCGCGGTCGCACAGTCCGGCAAGGCGGCATTTCTGCGCGAACGCGGTGCGGAGATTTCAGAGCTTCTGCAAGCGGGAGCCGCCGTCTGCCTGGTCGATGTGAGGGGAGCGAACCAGCCACGTGGAAGCCGCGGTGAGCTGGGCTCGTCATCCTACTACGCACTATTTTTTGAGACACCACTGCTCGGCCAGCGGTTACGTGACCTGCGGGCTGTTCTCACGTACCTGAGAACTCGTGATGACCTGCCAGGCACCGGGTTCTCGATCTGGGGCGAGTCCTTTGCACCGGTAAATCCACTCGACACCGATTTCCAGGTACCCAAGCGAGTCAGCGGACGTCCCCATTTCTCGGAGCCGCTGGGAGGTATGCTGGCAATGCTGACAGCACTTTACGAGGACGACATCAAGGCCGTTTATGTGCGAGGAAACGTGGCCAGCTACCAGGATGTGCTGACCGGACCGTACGTTTATATCCCTCACGACGTGGTTGTGCCTGGTGTCCTGGCCAAGGGAGACCTCGTCGACCTGGCCGCATCTCTCGCTCCCTGTCAGCTGTGCCTCGATCGACTCGTCGATGGCCTGAATCGTCCATTGTCCAGTGACGACGTACGGATGATATATGAACCGATCATCAAGGCTTACAAATCAAAAGATGCGCCCGTGTTGTTTTCCCCAGGCGACAGTTTGGGCGCACGATGGCTACTCGATACACTAGCGCGATAGACGCTGATCGATCAACGACAGGAGGCCCTTCGCATGCAATCCCGCCGATTATTCAACACCACGTTGATGGCGGCTCTCGTCTCCCCCTGCCCGCTGGGGGCTCAAGGGCCAATGTCTTTGACTGCCGCGAGAAGGGATGAAATCCACCGCCTGATCCGCCGCCAGCCCGGTGAGTCCCGCTGGATGGAGATCGACTGGTACCCCTCGGTATGGGAAGCGCGACAAGAGGCAGCTCGAGAAGGAAAACCGATCTTTCTCATGGCCGGCAGTGGCGGTGCCCCTGCCGCGGGTTGCTGAACTGCCGGCCGTGGTGTGACCCGTGCGGTCACGTTCTGGAATGATCAGACGATCTCATTGATCAAGGAGAACTTTGTTGCCGCGAGTGTCCCCACCTGGCTATGCCGGACAGATTCACCCGAGGGGGAGTTTCTCCGTCGTGCAAACATCCACAAGCAGTGGGTCACCTCCAGTGGGTATATGAGTTGTCTTTCGGCCGGCGGTTCGATGCTCGGAAAACGGCCCTCTGTCGAGGTTCTGGAACAATTTCACAGTTTACCTGATGCGGAACGTCAGCCGCCAGCAAGCCAGATACCGGTACTCAAAGCAGAACAGGTTGTCATCCCCTCTCCGCCACAAGGTGGCCTGGTGTTGCGAGTCCATGCTCGATTCCTGGCCCGCGAGGCAAACGGTCAGTTGCGGCATGCCACGGTAACCGACTTTCCCTTGATGGCAGACAAGCCCGATGTCCAGCGATCATGGTCAAAGTTCCTCCAGCCGAATACCGAGTACATGTGGCTGACGCGTGATGAATGGCGCGCGTTAGTGCCGAGCGATCCGCGGAAGGGGGAGAGACGGGATGTGGATGCAGCGATCGCCGAGCGGATGGCCCGTTTTCACCTGACTCCTCAACGTGCGACGACAAGCGAGGGAGGTATCACGAGGCGTCAATCCGTCAAGGAAGCCCGGATGGCGCTGGTGGTCAAGGAGAATTCAGCTAAACATATTCACATGGAACTGGAGGGTTTTATTCACTGGGGGAGCGATTACGACGCATCCAAGGCGACAACCCCCAACGGACCGCTTGCCCAGGGCTATGAGACTCCTATCCACGGATGGTTGGAATATGACCGGGAGAAGGAGAAATTTACTCGGTTCCAGATCGTGGCTCCCGGTGACGTCTGGGGCCGCTGGGGGGATGCCAACGGAAAGAGCATGTATGTCGAGCGACCTGGAAGGAATCCGTTTGGCTTCGCCCTGGAACTGGCGACGGGAAATTCACCGTCCGATCGAATTCCACCGGGCGGAAACGGCCACTATGTCCAGGCCACCGGTTACTTTCCAGATTCAAAGTGACCCTGGGAGTCTGAGGTTAGGGCTGCGCCGGTTAGAGGTTAGGCGGCGAGGCCGCCTGTTAAAGATCTCTGACCTCCAGGCGTCTTCGGCAGTAGCGGTGGCGAGTCGTTATGGTTGAGGCATCACAATCCCCTCTCAGGATCCCCAGGTGCTGCCATGAAACGACTGCTTGTCTGCCTGCTGCTGTTCGGTGTTGTGGGGTGTGGGCCCAAAGAAGAGAGCGTTAAGTCACCCGCTGCCAGCAAGCAAGGTGCTGAGTCGGCAGCTGCTCAAAATGAAACACCGGAGCCGTCAGCGACAAAAACGGATTCTCCCTTGCTGGTCGATGCGATGCGGGGAAAACGAATCTATCTTCAACTCGAAGACAAGAATCTGCCCACCGGCCTTAAAGAATATCAGTGTTGGCTTGAGGTCGGAGAGGGAGACCAATTAACTACAGGAGCGGGTGCCCGCTCCCAGACCATATCCTTTACAGCAAAGGATGTGTCCCTCTTCATGGTGGCACCGAATGACGGTGTAGTAAATGAGCTTCGTTTCACGAAAACCGATTTATCGCTGGGTGATCCCCTCCAGATAATCAGACATGCGTCTGGCGTTGACCTGCAGACAGTACTCGCATCGACAGACGACAGTACCGTCAAATATCCTGCCCCCGGGGTTATACTGAAAATCGAAGCGGCCCAACCGGTTGATGGCCAGGAACCGCCGGACGACGAGTAGCCCTGATCATCTTCACCACAGCATCCTTCACGCTCTCGGGTAGCTCGGCCCAGGCCTCCAGCAGGAGCCGCAGCCGCTCGTCATCGCGTCTCTCTCGCCGAAATTATCCCCAGTTTGTCCCCAGCAGCGGAGAAAATGTAGCTCTTTCCCCTGAAAACGACCACAAGTTCAAATCCTGTCCCCGCTATTTGGGCATTTTCAATAATGCCCGCAATCTCGGCGAAAGCCGTATTAACCCGGGCCGTCACCACGGCTCGGGTTTTTTCATGCCCAGCCCGTCAATCCTTGGCCGGTTCAAAACCGTCAAATGGAGGACCGGCGTTGGGCGGAAAGCGGTCGAGAATTTTCTGCAGGCGAGCGCGTCGACCTGGAATGACCCGCTCCTGGGAAGTGAACAGATTTTTCGTTTGCAGCAGGTCGGTCGTCACGTTGCGACCGTCGGAGAGCTGGTAAAACCCTTCGCGGTTGTCGAGCAGGTATTGCCAGTCTCGGACCATGCGAAAGGTGCCGATCTGGGAGTAGATCCAGTTGCGTTTCTTAAAGGGGTCGTCGTCACCGGAGATACTGGGGACCAGGCTCTTGCCGTCCAGTGGAACGCCGGCCGGAAGTTTCGCGCCGCTAAGTTCGACAAAGGTTGGGTACATGTCGGTAAAATCGACCAGGTCCCTTGTGGCCAGGCCCGCCTGGGGGACTAACGAGGGAGCGCGTACGATAAAGGGGACATGCACCCCCCAATCCGCTTTCTCCCCTTTCCCCTTCTTGTACGGTTCTCCGTAGAGGGTGCCGGGTGAGGAGGAGCCGTTGTCACCGGTGAAAATCAGAACGGTATTCTGCTTAAGCCCTGCCTTATCGACCGCATCGACCAACTGGCCTACCAGTCGGTCCATATAGGTGACGTAACCGGCGTAAGAGGCGGCTTTCTCCTGCGGCGGGTTATCCTTGTTCAAGGGAGTCGCTCCGAAGGGGCCATGGGTTAAGAGCATGGGGTAATAGAGGAGAAAGGGTTGATCCTTATGGCGGCGGACGAAATCACAAGCAAAATCGTTGATCGTATCGGGACCAAAGGGAACCGTTTCTCGCCGTCCGTTGGTCATGATGTAGCCATTGAAATAACGCTCCCCGGTCTCCGGGAATCCCTGTTCTGCGCCCGGCCAGACACAATGTTCATCAAAACCATGCTGATTGAGCGCGTCAGGCTGACGCCGCAGGTTGTTTATTTGCCACTTGCCGGCAATCGCCGTCCGATAGCCTGCACTGCGAACCACACGGGCAAAGGTTGTGAATTTGGTCCACTTCAACCCGTCGCCCCCCTTGCGCGCGACGTCGTAGTGGTGGGTCCAGCCGTGCCGAAAGGCATATTGCCCGGTCAGTAGGGTAACGCGGGTCGGCGTACAGATCGGGTTGCACCAGGCCGTCTCGTATCGAAGCCCCTCCTTGGCCAGGCGATCGATGTTCGGCGTCTGGTGCTTAGCGCCGTAACAGCTGATCCAGTCACGACCCATGTCATCGACCATGATGAAGATGATGTTCGGCCGCATGGCCGTCTGGACGTTGGGATTGGCACAGGTCTCAGGCAGGAAGAGGGAATTGACCAGCAACAGGAAACAGAACATCAGGAGACCACGGTTCATGAGTCGGCTACTGCTCCAGGAATTGTGTCACTTGGACAGGAAGGCGCTACTTTGGACCACCTGGTGGACCAGGTCACGAAATCCGTATCCCTGGGCGGCTACTTGTTTGACAAGCTGATCCAGGTCCTCACGATCGGTGAAGGCCAGCTGCCGGCCGAGGGCATAGGTCATCAGTTTTTCCGTCAGGCAGCGTGTGAACCGCTCGGGACGTTCCATTAAATAGTGGCGTATTCCGGAGGGACCTGCGAATTCCGTCCCATCGGGCATTTTGCCGGAGGGATCAATCGGCGTCTTCTTGTTGTAGCGAGTCCGATAACGACCAAGATGGTCGAAATTTTCCAGTGCCAGCCCGATCGGGTCGATCTTGCGATGACATTCGTTGCAAGTAGCAATGGTCCGGTGCTTGGCCATCAATTCGCGAATGGTGGTGACGCCCCGCGTGTCCGGTTCCACCGGCTGCACGTCTGGCGGCGGTGGCGAGGGGGGCGTTCCCAACAAGTTTTCCAAGACCCAGATGCCGCGGGACACTGGCTGCGTCTCCACGCCGTTGGAGGTCAGTGTCAGGATGCTGCCGTGGCCGAGCAGGCCACCCCGCTGGGCCTCAGGTTTGAGCGCGACTCGTTGAAACTTTTCTTCGGTCACCCCATGGATCCCGTAGTGACGGGCCAGGGCCGGATTGAGGAACGTGTAGTTGGTGTCAATGAATTGCAGGATGCTTTGGTTTTCACCCAGTAAGTGGTCAAATAGCAGGCGTGTTTCCTGCCACATGGCCGCTTCCAGGTTGTCGCTGTAGTAGGTCATGTTGGTTGCCGGGTCCGGTGGCATCGTTCCCAGCTTGCGAAGGTTTAACCATTGCCCCAGGAAGTTGATTGAAAAGGCAACTCGCTTCGGGTCGTCGAGCATTCGATCGACTTGCTGTCGCAATATCTTTGGGTCTCGCAGTTTTCCCTCGCTGGCCACCTTGAGTAGTTCATCATCGGGCATCGAACTCCAGAGAAAGTAGGAGAGGCGTGTGGCCAGTTCATAATTATCCAGTTTGGCAACAGCCTGCTGGCCCTGTTGGGGTTCCACCAGGTAGACAAAGCCGGGAGAGGCCAGGATCCCTTTCATTGCCAGCCTGGCCGCTTGCCAAAAATCTGCGGTTTCTGCAAACCGTTTATCGGCCAGTAGCAGGTAAGGCTCCAGTCGCAGGGGATCGGCTGGCCGCCGATAGGCGAAGGCGGCGAAACGCGTCAGCGACTTGCGTAAATCGCTGGCCGTCGGATTCTTGGGAAGATTGCCAAAGAACCTGGTCGTGCCGGGCAAGGGCCATTGGGCGTAGTGAGGCCCTTCCAGTTCCAGGCGATGCAGTCGCAGTTCCGGCGCCGAGCCCATGTACATTTCGACCGGGTTGCGTGCCAGCGGCACGGTATCTTCCGGCAAGTACTTGGGAAAGACCTTCCGCATGATTCGTTTCTGGGAGCCCCGGGGCCCGTTTGCCCATTCGACGGCAAATTCATAACCTTGCTGCAGGAATCCCCGCACTTCAACGTCGACCGGTTCGTTGTCCCGGATTTCGTATTCTCCAACGGTTCGCGTGGCGACCGTTCCCAGGTTTCGGTTGACCACCAGCACCCGGATGCGAGGCGGTTCGCTCGGATCGTAGTCCAGGCCAGCCAGCTCATAGCGATGATCCTTCCAGCGGACCGTATTGGCACGAACCCGGAAGATGTACTGGCCATCTTCGCTGACCCCGCGAAACTTGTTCTTTACGTAGGCCCGGGTGAACTGGTCTCGCACCAGGGCCCGCTTGAAACCACGTGGATCATCGTGCCCGCCGCCGTGGATCTGGTTGCCGACGGCCACGATCTTTTTCAGGGGCGGCCGGGGACCGGGGCGAATGGCCTTGTTGAGGACGCTTTCGGCCGCTTCCAGGTACTGCGCCAGAAGGAAGTCGGACGTTAGCAGCCCTTCGCCAATGTTGTCGAAACCATCAACTGAGTTGTCGGCCGGAAAAGCAATCGTGGGATCGAAGTCCGACATGTCCATTTGGAACAGGTCCCGGACAGTGTTGAAGTATTCGGTCCGGTTGAGTCGTCGCAAGACAACTTTTCCTGCGCTGCGACGGGCAGCCTGTCGCGCCTCGGCAAGAGTTCTGGTGAGGAGGGCAACGACCCGTCTGGTCTCTGCCACCGCTGGTTGGCGGGCGTCTTCGGGAGGCATTTCTCCCAGGTTGAGCTGATCCAGGATCTCTTGAAGAAGTTCGCCATTTTGTGGTTTGCTGTAATCAAGCGTCAGTTGGTCGAAACGCCGTTCCCCCTGTTGCTTCTTGGGACCGTGGCAGCTCAGGCAATACTGCTTCAAGAATGGGCGAACAGTCGACTCGACATCTTCCTCGGCAGCTGCCAGCGGTACCATCAGCAACGCGGCTGACAAGGCGACGATCGGCATGGAGAGGTGCTTGAAGCTCATCGGCCCGCGCGTCAGGTGAGGATGTTGTTCAGGTTGCCACTGCTGCTGGAAAACTGGTCGGTTTCGATACCGAATTGTTGCAGCAGCGTGACGTACAGGTTACTCAGCGGCGTCCCCTTGTTTCCCTTCTTGGGAAACGTGTGATGCTGACCGTGCTTAAAACCGCCGCCAGCGACCAGTGCGGGGACATTGCGGCTGCTGTGCGAACTGGCGTTCCCCATGCCGCTGGCCAGCAACAGGACCGTGCTATCCAGAAGTGGCTGGCCATCAACGTCCTTGACTTGCTTGAGTCGGTCAATGAAACCGGCCAGCTGGCTCAGGTAGTAGGTGTCGATGATCTGCAACTGGGCGATCTTCTCAGGGTTTTGACCATGGTGGGTGAGCGTATGGTATCCGAGCGTGATCCCATCGAAGGTAAAATGACGATTCCCGCCTGGCATCTGGTAAACCAGTACCCGAGTTGACTCGCTTTGCAGGGCCATCACCATGACTTCAAAAAAGAGTGACATGTCGTAGGGATAAGTTGCCTGTGGCAGCTCTTCATCAACCTTGGGACGCTTGGCCTTTGGCTTCGGGATCTCAATCCACTCCTTGCGACGGACCAGCTTTCGTTCGGTCTCTCGTACTGCCGTCAGGTATTCCTCCAGCTTGTTGCGGTCCTGAGCGGCCAGTTTGCCTTTAAGCGAGCGGGAATCATCCAGCAGCAGGTCCAGGAGACTGTCGTTGTCACTGAGCGATTGTCGCTGACGTTGTTTGTCCTTCTCGCTGTCTTCCACGAAGAGCAGATTGAAAAAACGGTCGGGCGTCGAAACGGATGGAATCGGGATCCCGGCCCGGGTATAGGAGATGGGAGCTCCATTACCCGTCACCAGGGAAGAAAAACGGGTCTCGCTGCCGATCCGTTCGGCTACCAACTGGTCAAATGAAAACAGCTTACTGCGGTCGCCGTCGGCGTCGTCCGCCTTGATGCCGTTGAGTAGCGTGCGGGTGCAACCGTGACCGCCCCCCACGTCCGGATGGTCGAGTTGCGAGAAGACAGAAAACTCTCGCCGATGTCGGGCCAACGCCTGAAGGCTGTTGGGCATGGCATACTGGTTGCCGGTCTGCTGAGGGAAAAATCCTTCCGGATTGAGGCCGTAGTCCGGCGCAACGCAGATAAAGTTGCGGGCCGTCGGTTGGTCGCCATCGGCTGCCTCGGTCCTGCCGGGTCGCAACGATTCGAGGGCTGGGATAGCGAGCGAAAGCCCGGCACCACGCAGGAAGCGGCGACGGTCGAATTGGCCTTGAGTCTTGGCTGTCATGGGATCAGTTTCCGCGAATGAAACACGGATCAGCTTTAAGCATAACCGAACCTGGTCCCGGCAGAGAGGGGAAACTCGCGTCCCCGCAAACGCTAGGTAGAAACCGCCTATCACGCACAGAACGGCGTCCTTGACACTCTCGGGTAGCTCGAGTGCAGGCCTCCCGCTGGAGCCTCAGCCGCTCATTACGGCCCCCCTTTCGCCGAAATTATCCTCAGTTCCCCTCCAGCGGCGGAGAGAATCTAGCTCTTTGCCCTGAAAACCACCACAAACTCAAATCCGGCTTTCGGATCATCTCACTCCTCGATAGTGCTGATTGACCGTGTCCCATTGTCTACAATCGAGAAATCCAGTTTCTGCCGACTCAAGGAAACTTCCATGTACTGGACACGACTTGTTCTGCTGACAGCAATCTTGGCCACCGGTTGCCAAGATAAAGAGTCGGCCAACCAGGACACGCAAGGGCCAGCCAACCCGAAGTTAAACGCCCATCCAACGCGGGGTGGAATAGCCACTTACGATCGTGGCCAACACCTCCGCAGCGCAATACAACGACAGAACGGCCAGTCGGCGCCATCCGTATTGTCCTTGAATTTATTGAGACTGACCGCTAACCCCTGACCATCGCCTGACTGCTCCACTGAGCCAGTTCAGAAACAGGCCCCCCTATTTCGTTAGCGTTCCATCCACATGAGACTAACTCCAGTTACTGCGATCACACTCGCCCTCGTTTTCTGCACATGCGCTGCGGCCGACTGGCCCCAGGCTGCCGGTCCCAATCACAACTACATCGTCAAGGGCACGGCACCGACAACTTTCAGCGTCTCGCTCAACAAGGCTGTTCTCTGGCGCACCTCGCTACCGAACACTGGTGAGAGCACCCCTGTCATCGCCGGAAACCGTGTTTTTCTCACCGCTCACAGGCCAATCACCGCTGACGCTCAACTCGGCAGCACAATCTTCGGCCTCTGCTTCGATGCCACCAGCGGCCGCGAACTCTGGCGCCGCGAAATACCGGCAAGCCGACAGATCGACATGGCAAGTGGGTTCAGCGACAACACCGCTGCCTCGCCGGTAACAGACGGCACTCGTGTCTGCTTCATTAATGTCGGTGGCTCCATTCGAACCTTCGACCTGGATGGCACTCTGCTCTGGAAACACGACTGGGTTCCCTTCGGTCGGCATCACGCACGGCAACAGGAGCCGATCCTGCACAACGGAAACGTCATTCTGCTGCGCGTGACAGCCAACAATGTCCCGCTCAAAGCCACAACAAAAGCGGGAGCGGCGGCGCTCGGTGATCACGATCGCTACTGGACGCGACTGCATGCCTTTGAGCTGGCAAGCGGCGAACATAAGTGGACCGCTGAATGCGGAACCTCAGTGCACTCTGCATCGATGATTGGCACACTTGCCGGTCAGCCCGCTATCCTGACGGGCCGCGGTGGCGGTCATCAGCCGCTGGAAAAACCCTATGGCCTTTCGCTGCTCGACGCAGCCAGCGGAAAGGTCCGCTGGAATTTTCCAATTGCTGGCTACGCGGCTCATCAGAATACGGTCTGGAACGACAGCGTCGCGGCCTATTTCGCCGGCAAGAAACACTTCACTCTGGATGTCGCCACCGCGAAAGTCACCGGCAGCGTCTCGATAGAGCACGGTGTCAACGTGCGTCGCCATACGGCCGAAGGTTACAAGAGTGTTGTTGAGTCACTTTCAAAATCTGGCAAAAAGGCAATCACCTATCACACGAATTGCCTTGTCGGTGACTACCATTATTTCCGCGCTCACGGCGATTACTTGATCGGACGGGTCAACGTGAAGACCCAGCAGGTGGAATACCTGCAGGTGCCAGTCCAGGTCATCCGCCATCCGCAGCAGCCCGAACAAATGCTGTGGGATAAAGCGCTGCTGAACGACGCCAGAAACAGCGACGGCTTTGTTGTCTGCCAGGACAAACGCGCCATGAAGGACGGCTGGGGACATGTCTCTGCCGCCAGCCCATTGGTCGTTGGCGACTACCTCTACATGCCCACCATGATCGGCATCGTCTACGTCCTCAAATGGAATGCTGCCACGCTTGACGAAAACGCCCTGATATCGATCAGTGACCTCGGCCCGGCCCAGCAGACCTGGTCACTTTCCAGCCTGGCCGCGAGCGAGGGCCGCATCTATGCCCGCACAATGAAAGAGCTGATTTGTCTCGTTGCCGCTCAGGCAGATCCGGAAAGCACCGACACAGAACGGCGTGGACCGCCCAACTAAAAAACGAACCCCCTCAGATGACTACCATTATGTCCGCGCCACACTGTCGCCGCCTGGCCTTCGCCGTCCTCCTGGTCCTGCCGGTTTCATCTCTACTGGCTGCTGACTCCAGGTCCTCACAGCAGCCGCCAAATATCCTCTTCATCGCAATGGACGACCTCAACGACTGGATTGGTTGCCTGGACGGGCATCCACAGTCGATCACGCCCAATCTTGATCGGCTGGCAGCCAGCGGCGTCCTGTTTACGAACGCCCATTGCCCCGGCGCCGCCTGCAACCCGTCTCGAACAGCGATCATGAGTGGCCTTTCGCCCCATCGCTCGGGACTCTACGCCAATAACCAGAAGATGCGCGAGGTCCTGCCCGATGCAGTAATCCTGCCACAGTACTTCCGTAACCACGGATACCGTGCATCTGGCTCCGGAAAAATGCTGCACTATTTCATTGACGCTCGCTCCTGGGACGACTATTTCCCGGACAAGGAGACTGAGGACCCTTTCCCCCGGACCCTCTACCCTGAAAAACGGCCAGTCAGCCTACCTCGGGAACCCTGGCAATACGTGGAAACCGACTGGGCCGCACTGGATGCCAGCGATCAAGAATATGGTGGCGACTGGCTGGTCTCCAAGTGGGTCGGCGAACAGCTTGCCGTGGAGCATGACAAGCCGTTCTTCCTTGCCTGCGGCATTTACCGTCCTCACGAGCCATGGTTTGTCCCCAAGAAGTACTTTCAGCCATTCCCGATTGACGACATTCAATTACCTCCCGGCTACAAGGAGGATGACCTGGACGATCTTCCACCGGACGGCCAGCGGCGCGGTCCGAACAGGTACTTTGCCCACATCCGCGCCCATCAGCAATGGAAGAACGGCATTCAAGGATACCTGGCGTCGATTCATTTCGCCGATGCGATGCTGGGGCGGGTTCTGGATGCTCTGGAACAGGGCCCCAACCGCAACAGCACGATCGTTGTCTTGTGGAGCGATCACGGCTGGCACCTCGGTGAAAAGCAGCATTGGCAGAAGTTCACCGCCTGGCGCGCCTGCACTCGCATTCCGCTAATGATCAAGGTTCCAGCGGGCATCGCACCCGGCCTGCCAGCTGGAACCCGGCCAGATACGATCTGCAACCGGCCCGTGAATCTCCTCAGCCTCTACCCCACGCTTCTGCAGCTGGCGGGCTTGCCGGCCAAAACAACCAACGACGGACCCAGCCTCGTGCCGCTGCTGAAGAAACCGCACCGCAAGTGGGGCCACGTTTCCATTACCCATCTCGATTCACCTGGAAACTTTGGGCTGAGCGCCCAGGACTGGCGTTACATTCACTACGCCAGCGGCGGGGAGGAACTCTATCACGTCTCCGCCGACCCCTACGAATGGAATAACCTGGCGGCCGATGACACGTATGCGAAAAAGTTGGCAGCATTCCGCCAACAGGCGCCGAGTCAGTTCGCTCCGTTCGTCAAACCGCAACTCAGCTCACTACCTGCCCTCGTCTGGAGGCCGGCTACTGCCAAGCCGGCGCCGCCATCCAATCCAAAGGGCAATACCTTCGAGGTGGTATTCATCAACCGCCGTGACGCGCCGGTGGAGTTATTCTGGATGGATCCCCAGGGCACGCCTCGATCGTATGGGATCATTGCTCCTGCTAAAATGAAACGTCAGTCAACGCGGCCCGGTGCCGTCTGGCAACTGGCCGAGCCGCAGGGCGGAAAACCGCTCGGGCACTTCGTTGTCGGCGACCGACAGGCACGAGCTGTGATTCCCCCGAAATAACAACGAGCAGTAAGCGGAGTTTCTGAGATGGTTGATTCGACACCCCTTCGGCGCAGGCAGCTTCTTTTTGGTGTGATGCTATGCCTGGCTGTTGCCCTCCCTGCAACCGACGGCGTCGCCGACGAAACGTCCAGGCCGAATATCCTCTTCATCTTCTCCGACGATCATGCGATCAAGTCTATTTCGGCCTACGGCGGGCCACTCGCCGAAGTCGCTCCCACGCCACACATCGACCAGCTTGCCCGACAGGGCGCCGTGATGCTGAATTCATTTTGCGCCAACTCTATCTGTGGCCCTTCGCGAGCCACGATCCTGACCGGCAAGCACAGCCACCTGAATGGCTTCATGCGCAACACGGGCAAGGGACTCGACCAGAGCCAGTGGACGGTCGCCAAGGCCCTACAAAAGGGAGGATACAACACGGCAGTCATTGGCAAGTGGCACCTCAAGACTCAGCCACTCGGTTTCGATCACTGGGAGATCTTTCCGGGACAAGGCAACTACTACAATCCAGTCTTTGTGCAGATGGATGGATCACGCAAGCGATTTGAAGGTTACGCCACCGACCTGACAACCGACAAGGCATTGGCCTGGCTCGACAACCGGGACACCAGCAAGCCGTTCTTCTTGATGTGTCAGCACAAGGCACCACACCGCACTTTCGCTCCGGCTCTCCGCCACCTGGGAGCCTTTGACGACGTTGAAATTCCCCGACCTGACAACCTGTTCGACAACTATGCGAATCGCAGCAGTACGCTGGCCCGCAACGAAATGGAGATCGACCGCCATTTTGACTGGGCCTATGACGCCAAGTTGCGCAAGAACGAACGCGGCACGGTGGTCCTGCCGAAGCCTGATCGTTACGGAACGCCCGAATACAATCGCATGACGGTGGCGCAGAAAAAGGACTGGGACGCTCATTTTGGCCCTCGCAACCAGGCCTTCCTGAAGGAGTTTGCCTCCGGTGAGATGTCGCACGAGGACATCGTCCACTGGAAATACCGCCGCTATATGCGGAACTACCTGGGAACGGTCAAGGCTGTGGATGACAGCGTGGGCCGCCTGCTGAAGTACGTCGATGACAATCAGCTTGCGGATAACACGATCGTGATTTACTCCTCCGACCAGGGTTTTTACCTGGGCGAGCATGGCTGGTATGACAAACGCTGGATGTTTGAGGAATCCTTGCGGATGCCCTTCCTGATCCGCTGGCCAGGGGTTATCAAACCGGGTTCCCAGCCCACCGAGTTGATCCAGAATATTGACTACGCACCGACTTTCCTGGAAATGGCCGGTCTGCCGGTGCCTGACGAGATCCAGGGCGACTCGTTGCTGCCAGTCTTCAGGGGCGAAGCAGAAGACTGGCGGTCGTCGATTTATTACGCTTACTACGAGTTCGGCGAACACGCAGTTCCGCCGCATTTTGGCGTCCGAACCGAGGCCCACAAACTGATCCACTTTCCACTGACGGACGAATGGAACCTGTTTGATCTTGCCAGGGACCCTGGCGAAATGCGCAGCGTTCACGACGCAGCCGAGTACAAGGATGTACGAGCGGCGCTGACAGAGGAATACGATCGATTGCGTGAGTTCTACAAGGCACCACCAACCGCCAAGCCGGCCAAGCCATAGTGGCACGGCTCGCGGCTGCGAGCATCCCCAGGCCCAGCGAATTGAAACCAAGGCGACCGGCGAGTATCCTTTGCTTTGACCCTCCCGGCGCATTGCCTGCACTGGATCCATTACCTCGTGGACTTCGCAGCTGATCATGAAGCATCGACTCGCTACACTCTGCTTGTTTTCACTGAGCGCCCTGCTGTTGCCAAAGACCGTCGCCTCAGCCGAACCGGCTGTCGATTTTGCTCGCCAGGTCCTACCGATCTTGTCCAACAAGTGCTACGTCTGTCACGGCGCGGCTGGCGAAGCCAGGGACGTCCTGCGACTTGATTCATTTGCCGGCGCCACAACAGATCTCGACGGCCACAAGGCAATTGACCCCGACACACCTGGCAAAAGCTCTCTGCTTCATCGCATCAATTCGACTGATGAGCCGATGCCGCCCGAGGATGCTGAGAAGCAACTGACCGCCGAGGAACGCGAGCTGCTCAGTCGCTGGATTCGCCAGGGGGGCGCCTATGCCACTCACTGGGCCTTCGTTGCTCCGAAAAAAGAACTGCCCGGGGACGCCAGTGCTGCCGACGGTTCCGCTGCCATCGATGCATTTATTCGTGCCAGCTTGAAGACCCAGCGGGCCAGTTTTTCTGCGCCGGCGGACAAGCAGACGCTGGCCCGGCGCGTGGCCCTGGTACTAACGGGGCTGCCACCGGAGCCGGATCAGCTGGCATCGTTTCTGGCAGATCGGACACCCGGTGCTTATGCACAACTGGTCGACCAGTTACTCGATAGCCCGCGTTACGGTGAACACCAGGCTCGCTACTGGCTCGACGCTGTCCGCTACGGCGATACGCACGGCCTGCACCTGGACAACCGCCGGGGCATCTACCCCTACCGCGATTGGGTGATTAACGCGTTGAACCGCAACATCCCGCTAGATGACTTTATTACCTGGCAGCTGGCCGGTGACTTGCTGCCCAGTCCGACCCTTGAACAGCGCGTGGCAACGGGTTTTGTGAGGATGAATCCCTCAACGGCGGAAGGGGGCGCAATCCCAGCTGAATTCCAGGCCAAGAACAACTTTGACCGCGTCGAAACACTCGGCACAGTCTTCCTCGGCATGTCCTTGACCTGTGCACGCTGTCACACACACAAGTACGACCCGATTCCGCAGACCGAGTACTATCGCCTGATGGCTTTCTTCAATAGCACAGCCGAAAACTCGATGGATGGGAACAAGTACGAATACGGGCCGGTGCTCAAAGCGCCGGGCAGTGTCGAGGCCTGGAAAGCCTGGAACGATATTGAGGCCACCCGCGCGGCCCTGCTCACGCAGACGACCGTCGCGATCGCTGATCTCGACGCCGCCGTCCAGGAGAAGTGGCGCGGTGCTACTTCAAAAGACCAGCTTGGAATTCTGGCCGATGCAAAGGGACCACTGGCCGGTCTGCCGATGCACTCCGCTGCAGTCACGCTGAATGCGCAGATTACCGAACAGGAGAAGGCCTTCACATCGACACTCGTGGCCCGTGATCTGGAGACACCTCGTGTCACCAAGGTGCTGACACGGGGCGAGTACGACCTGCCCGTCGGTGACGCGCTGGAACCTGGCATCGTCAAGGTGATGAGTGCTTTCCCCGAGGCCGCTCCTCGCAATCGTCTGGGCCTGGCCCAGTGGCTGACATCCCGCCAGCATCCACTGGTGGCGCGTGTCCTGGTCAATCGGATCTGGCAACATGCTTTCGGATATGGCCTGGTTCGCACACCCGAGGACTTTGGCCTGCAAGGTGAACAGCCGACGCACCCGGCCCTGCTGGACTGGCTGGCTATTGAATTACACGACAGCAGCTGGGACCTCAAGCACATGCTGCGTTTACTGGTAAGCAGCCGTACTTTTCAGCAGAGTTCCGCCTGGCGCAGGGACCTGGCCGATCCGGACAACCGCTTGTGGGCGCGTGGACCGAGCCATCGACTGGATGCCGAGGTGATCCGGGACATTGGACTCTGGGCGAGCGGGCTTTATGACCCCTACATGGGTGGCGAGGGGATCAAGCCCTACCAGCCCAAGGGCCTCTGGTCCGCTCTGATGCATCCGGGCAGTAATACCAAGCTCTATGTGCCGGACACGGGAGATCGGCTTTATCGCCGCAGCCTTTACGTTTACTGGAAGCGGACTAGTCCGCATCCGATGATGGCACTGTTTGACGCCCCCAATCGCGAATCAAGTTGTGTCAAGCGATCGAGGACCAACACCTCGCTTCAATCGCTGGGACTGCTCAACGAGACTCAACGAATTGAGATGGGGCGCCAGCTTGCCGCCCGGGCGATACGAAGTGCCGAGACCGACAGGGAGCGACTTGATTACCTGTTCACCCTGCTGGCTTGTCGCAAGCCGACGCGTGCTGAGCGGGCCGCCTGCCTGGGCCTGCTGACCACAATGCAGGATCGTTTCACGACCGACAGCGAGGATGCCATCAGCCTGCTCTCGACCGGCGACACGCCGCGAGACGAGAGCCTGGATGCCGCCGCACACGCTGCCTGGACCCAGGTCGCTGTTACGGTACTGGCTAGTGACATCGCGATCCTGCTTTACTAACAACCGCCGCAGACGAGGATGTTTTACCCAACGGATCCCTACACCATGACCGCACATCATCCACTTCGTGAGTACGACTTGAACCTGACTCGCCGCCAGTTGTTCGGCCGTACAGCGCTGGGGGTCGGTACAGCTGCCATGGCCAACCTGCTGTCGCCCGAGTTACTGGCTGACCAGTCCGCTGCGGAGAACGGTCTGCACCATCCGGCCAAGGCCAAGCGGGTGATTTACCTGTTCATGAGTGGCGGACCCAGCCACCACGATCTCTGGGACTACAAGCCCAAGATGAAAGAGATGTTCGGCGAGCAGTTGCCGGACCACATTCGCGACGGGCAACGGATCACGGGGATGACCGCCAGGCAGAAGACGCTGCCAATCTGCCCCAGCAAGTATGAATTTACCCGGCATGAGAACAATGATCGCGGAGTCTGGGTCAGCTCGCTCTTGCCTCATACGGCGACCGTCGTGAAGGAACTCTGTGTTGTCCACAGCACCTTTACCGAGGCGATCAACCACGATCCGGCCATCACCTACATTCAGACCGGCAGCCAGATTCCCGGCCGACCCAGCCTGGGTGCCTGGCTAAGCTATGGTCTGGGCAGCATGAACGAGAACCTGCCGGGTTATGTGGTAATGCACGCCAAAACGAGTTTTCCTGAACAGAGCCTGTTCGGCCGACTCTGGGGAACCGGGTTCTTATCCTCCGATCATCAGGGAATATTGCTGCGCAGTCAGGGAGACCCGGTCCTTTATCTGAGCAATCCCAAGGGTGTGGGCCGCAAGGATCGCCGAGCTCAACTCGACGCACTGGCTGCGCTTAATCATGAGCAGCACAAACGATTTGCCGATCCGGAGGTGCTGGCTCGCATCAAGCAGCATGAGATGGCTTATCGCATGCAGGCATCGGTGCCCGAGTTGATGGACATTTCCCAGGAGGGAAAGGAGACGTTTGAACTGTACGGCGAGGAAGCTCGCACGCCCGGCACATTTGCTGCCTGTTGCCTGAATGCTCGCCGGCTGGCTGAACGAGGTGTCCGCAACATCCAGATCTTCCATCGCGGCTGGGACGCTCATGGCAGCCTGCCCCGCGAACATGAATCACAGACCAAGGACGTCGACCGCGCCTGTGCGGGCTTGATCAAGGATCTCAAGCAACGGGGCATGCTCGACGACACCCTGGTCGTCTGGGGAGGCGAGTTTGGTCGAACTTCTTACTGCCAGGGCGGATTGACCAAGGAGAACTATGGCCGGGATCATCACCCCCGTTGTTTCACGGTCTGGCTGGCTGGCGGCGGTATCAAGCCGGGCATAACCTATGGCCAGACGGACGATTTTGCTTACAACATTGCCGACTCCGATGGCAACCCGCTCAAACCGCAGCCGAGCAAGGATAAATGGACGCCTGGCACGATGCACATTCACGACCTGAATGCCACCATCCTGCACCTGCTCGGTATCGATCATAAGCGACTGACCTATCGCTACCAGGGTCGCGACTTCCGACTTACTGACGTCCACGGCCACGTGATCCACGACATCCTGGCCTAGTTCCGACAACCCTTTTTCCCGAGAGCTTGCCTGATGAAGAAACACCTTGTCGCCATCCTGTCCGCTAGCCTTGTCATACTCACCGCCCTGCTCTGCGGCTCGCACGCAGATGCGGCCGATCCCAAGCCGATCCGCGCCCTGCTGGTTACAGGCGGCAGCAGCCACGACTACGACAACCAAAAGCTGATACTCACCGAGGGTATTTCCGTCCGCACCAAGATTGAGTGGACCATTGCCCACCAGGGAGGCAATGACCGGAACAAGAAAATTCCCCTCTTCCTCGAAAAGGGCTGGGCCGACGGATACGACGTGGTGGTCCACAACCAGTGCTTTGGTGGCGTGGTCGACGTCCCCTACGTGGAATCGATTGCCAGCGTACACCAGGCCGGCGTCCCCGCGGTGATGATCCACTGCACACCGCACAGTTACCGGAATGCCAAGACGGACGAGTGGCGCAAGGTGGTAGGAGTCAGTTCCTTCAGTCATGAGAAGCACCGCCCGTTGGCGGTGCGGAACCAGTCGGCCAAGCACCCGATCATGCTGGCGTTCCCCAAGGAGTGGAAAACACCCAATGGCGAGCTCTACAAGATCGACAAGCTATGGCCTGGCGTGACTCCCCTGGCCTCAGCCTTCGGCGTCGACACACAGAAAGATCACGTTTGCATCTGGACCAACACCCACGAAAAGATGCGTGTCTTTGGAACGACCATCGGGCATCACAACGAAACGATGCGCACAGAGATCTACCTTGATCTCGTCACGCGCGGCCTGCTCTGGGCCTGCAAAAAGCTGGACGAGAAGGGCCAGCCATTGGACGGCTACGGTGGCAGCAGGGGAAGGTAATCAGGCATAAACCCCTGTCATGGGGCAACTCTCAGACGCCTCTTGTCATCACTTCCCACTTGCTGCTCGCAGCCGTCGAAAAAACTCGCCATGAAAGTCATTGGACGGCTGGTCACCCAACCGGGTTATGACTATCTGCTGAGTGGGCAGAACATAGAGTCGCCGACCAAGTGCCCCCTGGGCCGCATACATATCGCGTGGGGCCGCGGAGTAGAGCCGGCCCTGCTTCTTGATGTTTGAACCACGCAGCACAAAGGGTCCGCCGTTGAGCCACCAGAGGAAGCCGTATGAGGGATTGAGTTGTTGGGAAGGTGAAGTCGCCAGCTTGATGAACTGCTTGTCCTCCAGCACGTCCAGCTTGTCCCAGTAACCATTGGCGGCCATCAGGATACCGAAGCGAGCCAGGTCGCGAGCCGTCGTTACGAAGCCAAGTTTGTTTGCCTCCACGTTGGGTTTGGCCCAGGGTCGGACAGCCCAGCGGGAGTCTGCCATGCCAAGCGGTTCGGTCAGCCATTGTCGTGTCAGTTCATTTTCGTCCATACCGGACGCGCGTGCCACGCAGGTCAATGAGCGTGAGTAGGCGGTCGTGTTGTAATCCCATTTGGTACCGGCCGCTGCTTCGTAAACCAGTCGCGAATTCAAGCCACTGGTCATGCTGATCAGGTGACGAATTGTGATCTTCGCTTCGGCGGCCGGTTCCGCCTTGGACCAGCCCTTACCGAGGTGCTTGTGCACAGGGTCAGTCAGCTTGAGCAGCCCCTTGTGCTGGGCTATCCCGACCAGCATCGCGGTCACACTTTTTTGAGCGGAGGCGACGTCTTCGAGTGGTCGCCCCTCGGCATCCTCACCGCGTCGCAGATGGAAATACGCGTTTCGTCCGCCAGCGGCTGTCTTTTCAGGATGATCGACGTGCCAGTATTTTTCCGCCAGTAGCCGGCCGTGATAGAGTATCACGACGCCGGAGGATTTATTCTCAGCCGCATAGGACAGAAGCGCGTCGAGTTTTTTTCGATCCCAGCCAATCGACGCTGGATCCACCTGCTTCCACTCACCCTTGGCGGGTGGAAAGTAGGTCGTCTTCACCTTCTCCTGGGCCTGCCCGACAGCGACTGCCAGGAAGCAGATCGCGAGGCTAAGAACGGCTGCTTTCATCGCTACTCTCCAACCCAGGGGCTCGGCTCAGGCCTGAGTTTAACTATGCCGTCGGCGGATTGCGATCAAGGAGCAACCAGCAGACTTCTTCTATTGACCGACATCTTACTCGTTTGCCACAATCCTTCCATTAAGTAGCGCCACGGAAGGAAGCTCATGCCGGACAAACAGTCGCCACCCAAAGCCTCCCCCTCACGGCCCGCCTGTCCGGCCTGTGGCGGTCAATTGATCGAAATCCGGGCCAAGCTGCAATGTTCGAAATGTCACACCATCTGTGAGACATGTTGCGAGGGGGGCCGGGGCTAACCACAATAGCCGCAGCCAACGCCCTCGCTCCGAAAACGGATAGCCCGCATGCCGACCGGCCCTCTTCATTTCACGCGCTCGGCAGATCGGCGTTCGTTGTTCGTTTTCACGGCCCTGCTGCTTCTGCAGATCCTGTCCGGTACGGCTGCACCCGCGGCGGCCCGGCACCCGCACATTCTGTTCATCCTGGCGGACGACCTCGGTTACGGTGACGTGGGGTGTTACAACCCGACGTCGAAGATACCGACTCCTCACCTCGATCAACTGGCTGCGGATGGGATGCGGTTCACTGACGCCCACAGCCCGTCAACGGTTTGCACTCCCACTCGATACAGCGTGATGACTGGTCGAATGGCTTTCCGGACTGGTTTTCCCGGAGTCTTTACCGGCGTTGGCGGTCCCTGCGTGATCGAGCAGGATCGCCTGACATTGCCTGGCATGCTACGGCAGCAAGGTTACACGACAGCCATGTTTGGCAAGTGGCATATCGGCATGACTTTTTACGATCAGCAAGGTCAGCCAATCAACAGGAATGGCCTGGATGCGGTCCGCCGCGCCGATTTCACTCGCCGCATCCCCGACTCGCCCATCCACCGTGGTTTTGACCATTTTTATGGCACGGTCTGCTGCCCCACAACGGACTGGCTGTACGCCTACGTTGCCGGCGATCGGATTCCTGTTCCGCCCACGGCCATCGTCGACAAAACCGGGCTACCCAAGCACGTTTATGCCCGCGATAACCGCCCCGGTCTGATCGCCCCCAACTTCAATCTCGAAGAAGTCGATCTTGTCTTCCTGGAGAAGAGTCAGCAGTTCCTGCGAGATCATGTGAGCAGCAACACCGAAAAGCCATTCTTCCTGTTCCATTCGATGCAGGCTGTCCACCTGCCATCGTTTCCGGCGAACCAGTTCAAGGGCACGACCGAGTCCGGTCCGCATGGTGATTTCATTTACGAGATGGACTGGATCGTTGGCCAATTATTGAAAACCCTTGATGAGCTGGGGATTCGGGACAACACGCTGGTGATCTTCGCCAGCGACAATGGCCCGGAAACACTGACAACGATTGCCATGCGCAGCGATCATGACCACGACGGTGCCCGGCCCTGGCGTGGCGTCAAGCGGGACCAATGGGAGGGCGGCCATCGCACTCCATTTATCGTCCGCTGGCCATCCCGAGTGTCTGCAGGCAGCCAGAGCGATCAATTGCTTAGCCTGACCGATCTGATGGCGACCTGTGCTGCGATCGCCGGCACTCGTCTTCCGCCCCAGGCTGCTGAGGACAGTTACAACATGCTGCCTGTGCTCCTGGGCCGCCGGGACCGAAAGCCAACCCGGCCGTACATGTTGCAGCAGACGATTAGCCTGGCGCTTTCGATCCGCCAGGCGAACTGGAAGTACCTCGATCACAAGGGATCGGGGGGCAATAACTACAACCGCGAGGGACCGTGGGGAATGAAGCAGTATGCGTTGCCGGAGGCCGTCCCGGACGCCCCTGGTCAACTTTACGATCTCGACTCGGACCCAGGCGAAACGACGAACCTCTACAACCAGCACCCGGAGATTGTCGAACGGCTGAAGTCATTACTGGAAGCTTCAAAACAATCCGGCCGGAGTGCGCCGCTGCGGCGCTGAGTGTTTACCACCGGAATCGTCATCTGTTTCGTCGCCAGCGTGCGGTCAAGGTCGACCAGCTGGGTGAGTCCGCCTGAGATAGTTCTGCCAATGCCGGCACACGTTCGACGACCAGCCCAAGCAGGTCGGCCACCGCCTCACCCATCTGCCAGAGTGCCTGCCGAAATCCTGCTCGCTCGGCCAGTCCCACCATTTCACGATAGCTCAAACCACCCGCCTGCCGTGACAACTCCTCGGCGCATTCTGGCCCGCGTCCTGTCTTCCGCAGGGCATAGAGTTTGACAAGTCGTCGGTTGCGGATCGCCTGGTAGCGACGATTCTCTTTCAAGACTGCCAGCAGCAGCGGCTGATGCTGCGGCACCCAGGCGTTGGGGAAGCTGGCTGCCAATTCCCCCTGTGGCCTGCCGACGCGCATATAGTGCAGCTGGATCGGCTCGACTGGTGTGCGGGCCAGATCCGCAAGCAGCGATCGCCAGCGTAGCCCCAGCTCATTCCGACCCACATCGTGATAAGTCACCAGGTCCTGGATTGGCCGATTGCGGGGCGTGTATTTACCGTCCAGCAACTCCAGCGTGATTCCCGGCTGGACTGACTTGATCAGGCTATCGCCGACAATGTGTGCCATCCATCCGAACAGGTAAGCAAGCTGTCTTTCGCCGGGGCCGAACAGGGCCATTGCATCGCTGACGACCGCCGCGCAATAGTCCGCCAGGTGGTCCCAGGGGACGGCGTGGATTTTGGAGGTGCCATGCCAGCCAAAGACGAGGTGCGAGCGGCCATAGAAGAGCTGGTGGATCTCCCGTGGCCGAAACTGTTTTTCGCCGAACTCCAGCCTCCAGGGTCGGATTTGCCCTCCGGTCAGCGGGCTTTTCTCAATAGATGCCGTGCCATATCCAACGTCTTTGCCCGTATCGACACAAATCGCCTCGGGCATCGTCTGGATATCGCAGCCGAGATAGGCGCCGCACAGGTAGCTGGCGTAATGCCGGTGAATCACGCCACTTATCGGCAGGTTCCTCGCCACCGCGGCTTTACCGCCCAGGACGGCGTACATCGTGTGCCCAATTATTCCGCTCATGACCGGTAGGATTCCTAAAGTTATCTACGCTTTCCATTATAATCCTTGGGCCAAGGCGTCGGATTTCCTGATCACATTTGTTCCTAGGCACCCAATGCCTCATATCTTCGCAATACTGCTGGCTGACATAACGGAATCCCCCCCTTCCGTTCTCTTACTGGCTGCTAATGTCTCATTCATAATCGTGCTGGAGTCACTGTTACTGGCCGGCGCACTTTACAACGCCCATGGATTTCTCAAGTCATCCGAGAAGGCATGTATCGCCGATCCTGAGCAGGCCGCTTCTAGGGGTCGCATTTTTTCTCTCGTCGGATTCGTCCTTTCGCTGATCGGCGTGATACTCCTGTACATCGCCGGTCATTCACTCATCGACGTCTTCCAGGTACTGAACGCGGTCGCCGGAGGCGGACCTCTCAGGGCCGAGCTCCAGTCGACCCACAGCAGCTTGTACATCATGAACGTCGCGGCCGTGCTGTTTTCCCTGGCAGTCTTCTTCTGGCTGCTGGGCGCGACACGGTTGGCCCGCGTATCCCAGGCCAGCTGGGCATGGAAATCGCTTGTCATTACCGGCGGCTTGGCCCTGACGGCAGGTGGCGGGTTGATTGCTTACAGCGGACTACAGGCAACTTCCGGGATCCACAGTTTTGGAGTCGCTGACTGGCCGTCAGTGGCAGACCTCGCGCAATTAATATCCAACGGTAGCCCTGCATTTCTTTGGGGCACCACCTTCCTGGCGAGCGGAACCCTGTTGCTGTTAATCTACGTCGCCAGGGGCGTGCGGCATCAGCCAGGCCAACCCTCCGTTTCGGGTCGATTGCCATGCCACGGTTGGCTGTTCGCGGGATTGGCCCTGGCATTTTTTGCTGCAGCACACTGTGCCCTCCATTCATATTTCGCCGCAACGGAGGGACGTCGTGCCATTGGGCTGATACTGGACTCGAATGTCAGCATCAAGCCCGGTGTGTTAGGGGGAATCATCGTCCGCTTCACGCTTGCCTGGCTCTTTATCGGCATCGCATTCATCGCCTGGGGCATCGGCCAGTTGCTGACATTCCTGCCACTTGGGATTGATGGCGGCGCGGAGGTCGCGCAGTCGGACGACGCAGAAGCCGGCTCGTCAGCCCCGGACGATTCCTAGATCAGCTTATCGACACCCGGCACGGCATGTCGCCATTCCGGTCGACCACCTTCCCAGGCCAGGTCTTTGGGATAGAGATCCAGCGTGGACGTCTTGGTAACAAAATCCCAGCTGACGAGGTCGCCGGTGTAAGCCGCCATGCGACCCATCACAGCCGTCAGGGAACTGGCCGCAGTTTCCTTTAACTCGACGATCGGTGTGCCCGCCTGGATCGAGTCGACCAGGTCACGGTGTTCCTGCCGATAGGCGGCTCCGATATCACCCTTCATCGACCAGATTTCCTTGCCATCGCGATCAAAGATCTGCGACCCGCGGCTGATCGCATGGATCACCGCAGTTGCTTCGGTTCCATAGATCACGTTCCCGTTGTCGCCACGCGTGCCAGGAATCTGGCGGCACATGAAGGACAGAATCTTGTTGCCGGGATAACGATAATCCAATGAGATGTTGTCCCACATCTCACTATCCTCGGGCCGCGTAAAACGACCGCCGGACCCGTAAGCAGATTCCGGAGGACCCTGCATGACCCAGTTGATGGTGTCAATATTGTGCACTGCCTGTTCGGTGATCTGGTCGCCCGAGAGCCAGACAAAGTGCATCCAGTTATTCAACTGGTATTCGGTATCACTCATGCCGTCCTTGCGAGGGCGATACCAGATGCCACTTGAGCAATAGCGAGTCGTGGCGCTCACGATGTCGCCAATTTCCCCGGCGTGAATCTTCTTGATCGCCTCGATGTAATTCGGCTGACGACGATACTGGGTACCGGTCACAATTGCCGTCCCATTCGCCTCTGCCTTTTCGTGAGCATCGACACAGACACGATAGCCCGCCGGATCGACGCAGCTCGGCTTCTCAGCAAACACATGTTTGCCAGCTTCCACAGCTTCGGAGATATGGTAGGGGCGAAAGCCGGGCGAGGTGGTCAGCAGGACGAGATCAACATCCTTGTCCGCGAGCACCTTCTTGTAGCCTTCCAGGCCGCCGTGGATTTTATTGGCTTCGACGGCGACTTTCTTGCCGTGTCGCTGAGCCATACCGGCTCGCAAACGCTCACACTTGGCAGGATAGAGGTCGGCCATGGCGACCAGCCGGACATTTTCGTTGATGGTCAGGTTGTCGTTGGTGGCACCACCGCCGCGGCCACCGCAGCCGATGACGCCGATTCGAACTGGCTCGCCAGCCTTGGCTTTTGTTTGCGAGTGGACCTGGTGGGTCGCAGTCAAACTGACTGCGGCTGCGGTCGAGATGGCCGTTCCCGTGCGCAGAAACTCTCTACGATTTGAGTTCTTCTGCTGGGACCTGCTTTTTGAATTCTGGTCGAACGACATATCCATTCCCACCTTAGTAACTGGGTCTCGGTACTGCGCAATCGGCATCGTGTCTATCGTAAACTGTACATTGTTCCGCGTCGACAGATATTGAAACTGAATCAGTGGCCGCGGTGTCGCAGGCAATAAACCCCCTTTTTTTGTCCCTGTCCGAAGGGTGTCTGCGTCGTATAATGGCAGTAATGAATCGTCGCACCACAAAGATTGTCGGGACGCTTGCCATTCTTGGACTGGCCCTGCCCTTGTTGGCTGTCGATCGCAACCAGCCACAGATTTCCAGTGCCAAGCTTCAATCGCCGAAAATTGAACACCTGGCAAGCTTCATGTCCGCCCTACGGGGTTGTGAAAAATGTTCTGCCAGCCACACTCCGGCCGGCGACTCGCTAGTAAAGCTTGGTAAACCCGCCGCTTCACCGATTACCCGCCGGCTGGAGGGAACGACAAAATGGTGGATCCGGACTGAGTGCGTGCACTTGCTTGGCCTGATTGGTCCTGACGCGAAGCATGAGTTGCCGGCACTGGAAGCAGAGTTAGCGAAGATTCGTCACCCGATCCCTTCCCGCTATGGCAGACTGGCGGTGTTAGCTATTCGCCAGGACGTCGCAGGCCTCGCCGCTGCCCTCGATGAACGCCAGTCGCCGATAAGTGCCTTTGCCCTGGAGTTGCTGGGACGGATGGGTCCGCGAGCTAAAGCGGCTCTGCCCGCGTTACAAACCTATCTGCAGAAACACCCTGCTGGCGACCGTTATCATCCGCTGGCTGTGGAAGTGATTGAGCGCATCGACAGCCTAGAAAACCGCTAACCTGAATGCGGGCGTTAATCGCTGGACCGCTCGTCTCACTGGCGGTATCTTGAGGATCGACACGGGAGGGGACTCTCGCTCGGCTAATTCGCACACAACCTGCGGCAAGGACCAAGAACATGAAGAAGTACGCATTTGCAACCATCACCGTCATCGCCCTGACATTGTTGCTCGGGCAACTGAACGGACCGAAGGACAACTCGCAGGCCGCGGCGCCAGAAAAGAAATCAGTCGCGTTGCTGGCCAATGTCCAGGATGGCAACCCCGAATTCAGCCGGATTGGACGGATGAGTTTTGGCCCGCAGGGCATTCTGCTGATTGCCGATCCCGGTGCCGCTGCTGTGGTCGCAATTGATACCGGAGACAAGGGTCCGGTGCTGAAGTTAAAGAAGCGTGTTGATCAAGTTGACCTGCTGGTAGACGGTGCTCTTGGCGCCGAACCGGGTGGTTCGGCAATTGTAGATATGGCGGTCAACCCGGCGAGCGGCCTGATCTACCTGTCGGTTCATCGCAAGCAGGATAACAAGTACGCCATCCTGACGGTCAACGCTGACGGCAAGATCGGCGTGCTGGACCTGGACAAGGCACGCTACGTCAAGATTCCGCTGCCGCAAACCGAGCAGGTTCGCATCCGCAATATTACCGGTGTCGAGTTTGCCAAGAACCGCGTGCTGGCGGCCGGGCAATCCAACGAGGAGTTTGCCAGCAAGATCTTCTCCCTGCCGCTGCCGCTGACGCACGGCAAGACTGCCAACATCTTCAGCACCGAGACTTTCCATGTTGCCCACAACCGCTGGGAAACAAAAGCTCCAATCCAGTCCTTCGTGCCCTTCGAGGACAATGGCAAGAGTTACGTCGTCGGTTCGTTCAACTGCACTCCGATTGCTCGCTTCCCGATCGACAATCTCAAGTCGGGGGCCCAGATCAAGGGAACCAGTGTTGTCGAACTTGGTTCGGGAAACCGCCCCATCGACATGTTCACTTACAAGCGTGACGGCAAGCAGTGGCTGATCACCAACACTGATCGCTTCCATCACGAGAGAAAACCACTCGGTCCCAGCCAGTACTGGGGTGTACGAGTTGATATGTCCTACCTGGCGGAAGCTGAAAACGTCAACGAGGAAGCGGCTCGTCGTCTGGTCAGCGAGAAGGCCGGCCCCGAGGGCATTGAAGTTGTCGAGGAGCTGTTCTTTGCCAAGCACGTTGACAAGCTGAATGACAACGAGATGGTTGTCCTGCGTGATAACAAGGGACACCTCGACCTCGAGATTTCCAAGCTGCCCTAGCCGTGCTGTTATCCCAGCATACAAAACGTCCGGTCCGCACTCTCCTGGCGGCAGCCTGCCTGCTGCTAGGGGTGCTCTGCGGATGTGACCGGCCGCCAACCGCCAGACCGTCATTCTCAGTCGATGGCGATGGCGCGGTGATTGCTCACATCTCCTTTGAGAACCTGCCTCTACAGGTTCAGCTCAGTCAGCAGAGCGACTGGGGTGAGGCGGTTCAGCTATCGTGCCTGGACACTGAAGGACAGCCCGGGCCGGCCTTGTTGTCCAGCATCACGGTCGAGCCCAACCAGGTCACGTTGACACCAACGTTTAGTCTCTTGCCTGGAAGATCTTACCTGCTGACTTTCGACCCGCAGCCGATTGCAGAGCTGGCGCCGCTGCTGGCCGCCGTCCAGCTACGGCATGACCTGCCAGCGAACGACCTGGCGCCGGCTCCGACCATCACCGCCATCTTTCCGTCCATCGACAGACTGCCATCCAATCACCTCAAGTTCTACCTTGTCTTTTCAGAACCGATGCAGCAGGGTGAGATCTGGGACAACTTCTCGCTTCGCGATCTGACCGAGAACAAGCCCGTTGCGCGTCCCTTTCGGCACACCGAACTCTGGTCAGAGGACAATTGTCAACTGACGCTCTGGTTCCACCCCGGCCGACAGAAAACGGGCGTCAACCTGAACGTCGAACTTGGTGCGATTCTGACCAAGGGTCATCGTTACCGCCTGTCGATCGATGGCGGCTGGCTATCTCAAAGAGGGACGGCACTGGGCGAAACTGTGAACAAGGATTTTCAGGCTGGCCCCGCGGATCATCAGCAACCCAGGATTACTGACTGGCAACTCGACATTCCCGACGCCGGTACGCGGCAGCCGCTCCGCATCACATTTGATAAGTCACTGGATTGGGCCTTATCCAGAAGCGTGATCCAGCTCCGGCATCGCTCGGCCAGCGACATCCAGACCGTGGTCTTCTTCAACAGCAACCTTGGCCCGTTGCAACGGACGCTCGAACTGGAACCCCTCGTCGCCTGGAAGCCTGGCGCGTACGAGCTTGTTGCCAGGGGCATACTTGAGGACCTCGCCGGCAATAGCCTGGATCGGCCATTTGAAGTTGACGTTTCGGATGCTGCAGAGCCGATCAACGCTCCAAGCCAGGATCATCTGCTGCCCTTCACGATTACAACTCCAGCCGCAGCGGGCCAGCGTTAGCAATGAACGAGGCACTCCACGGCCACACAAGTTTTGTTGTTCGGACGGGTCGCATCTTCTCGCTGGTTTACCTGGCAACTCTCACCTGGCTGCTGTTCACGCCACGACCATTCGCCATCCTCAGCGGCAGCCTGGGCGATTCCGCGGAGCACATACAAGCGACAGTATCTGATCACGTCCTGCATGCCGGCGCATTCCTGCTGCTTTCACTTCTCCTGTTGACGTTTTTTCGGCGGCCAACGGGCGGCCCGCGATTGTGCCTGTCATTCGCGATCACGGGATACGCGATCGTTGCGGAGGTCGCACACAACTGGATTCCGATGCGTTCCTTCCAATGGAGCGACCTGGCGGCGAACCTGGCCGGCATCCTGGTCGGTTCACTGGCCTGTCAGCTGCTGCTGTCGAAGCTGGCATTGTTCAAGTCGGCGGGCAGCTGATTAGCAGTCCTGCCAGACGGCCAGGGCTTCTTCGATTCCGTCCAGGCCATCCCCAAGTGCCTCATCACTAATCACCAGCGGCGGCACCACCTTGAGCGTTGGTCGATTTGTATAGAACATCATCACACCACGCTTGACGATTTCCCAGGTCAGGTCACGCGACGCCTGGTTGGCAGGCTGTTGGCCGACTGGGTCTTTCAGGTGGATCGCGTACATCAGGCCCTTGCCGCGCCCATAACGCACCAGGTCTGGAAACCGCTCAGCCATCCGCTCAATCCGTTGTTCAATAATCACACCCTTCCTGGCAGCCTGATTGATAAGGTCTTCCTCTTCGAGGACATCGAGGTTTGCCAGTGCGGCCACGCAAGAAACAGGGTGTGCGGCATGCGTCGTCGTCACTTCACCAGGGGAGAGCAAGTCCAGCACATCCGCTCGGCCGAGAATGGCAGCCAATGGCAAGCTGGACGTCAGGCCCTTGCCGATACAGACCAGGTCGGCATTGACCTGGAAGTGCTCATGGGCAAACCACTTGCCGGTCCGCCCAAACCCCGTCTGTACTTCGTCAAACACAATCAACACCTGGTTCGCGTCTGCCCAGCGGCGCAAGGCCTGCACATAGCCGGTTGGCAGGGCCAGGGCTCCCCAGCCCTGGAACGTCTCCAGGACGAGGCCGGCGAAGTCGTTGTCAGCCACACCTGTCTGCCGAATCGCTGCTGCCACGTAAGCATCCCACTGCAGGTCGCTGCTGGTTTCCTGCTGTTCCGCCTCCGACGGAAAGGGAATCCGGTGTATGTGTTTTGGGTCATCCGGGTTCCATGGCTTGACTGCTGTCTCACCCGACAGCTGGTGTGCTGCCAGCGTACATCCGTGGTAATCGTTGGCCACGCTGGCCAGGTGGAACTTGGTACTGGAGATCCCCTGGCCCCATTGCCTGGCAAGCCGAAACGAGCACTCGATAGCTTCCGACCCGGTGGTCCAGAAATAGACTTTTTCCGTACACGCCGGGCCAAGCTGCACCAGCCGCTCCGCCAGCTCGACGCGATCAGCCGAGTAAAAGCTGAATTGAGCCAACATGCCATCCTGGACATGTTCTGCCAGGGCCTCTCGAATCCGCGGATGGCCATGCCCACTGTTGGCAGCAACGGCGGTAGAAGTAAAGTCGATCCAGCAATTACCATAGGCATCGAATACCTGGAAGCCGGCCGCCCGGTCCCAGACAATGGGTGGCTGGTAGCAATTGACCGCTGGTGTCAGCTGGTCGGTTCGTTTCAGCAGCTCCATGCTCTCGGGCACTGGCAGCGCGGTCTGGATTCGGCGCCAGGGTGTTTCCAACGGCGCACAAGCTTCCGGTTGCATGCGGCAGGAATGTAGAAGTCCGTCCAGGTTGTCGATCATGGCCACTCCGTTTACTGCCCGTCGAATAGCTGCGGGCCATGACACAGGATAAACTGATGGTAACAGGGCTGGCCAGTAAACCGGCCTGAATTAGTGCCGGCTGCGGTTCACCCGATCATTTAAGCAGTGAAAGTCTCCACCATGGCGGATCGAATTACCGTCGTCATCTCCCAGTCAGCTCACGGCGATAGTCGGCTGCGGTCCTTCGAGGACAAGTTGCTTGGCGAGCTGTTGTTTCAGCAGGGCATCGATTTGACCGTCGTCCCAGACCTGACTCAATTGGCTGCCGACAGTACAGGCCTACTTTGTCTTGAGGGCATTCGCGGCGCGATGGTGATCATCTCCGACGCGTCAGCTGAACTTACTCACAGCCGCCTGGCAGAACATTCCATTGTTGGCAAGCTGGGTCATTTCCAGGGCCAGTCGATTGAGGTCATGAGCGGTACGACGACGACTGAGACACTGGCACCCGGCATTTACGATGCCATGCAACGGACGATCTACTGTCTCGATATGACCGCCTATACGGCGACTGAGGACGTCGCAACTGCCATCACGCTGGTCCAGCAGCACCTGGCGGACAGCAGGATTCGGGGCCGCAGCGACTTTCCTCTGCGTGCCGAGGGCCCTGATGCGGAGAGCAGCACGTCGGCCCAGGTCGATCCGGATGAAGACGCCCCCGTCGTTCGGCCAGTCCCGCGTCGTTCAGAGCTTGAGTTAGAAGAGGATCCCGCCATCGACAGCATGCTGGATGAACTGGACGAGATGGACCTCTAGTGTTGTGTCACCACGCACCAGGGGAACATCGCAGGAAGTGCCTGCTGTTGTTATCCACAGGCGACAAAGCACGTGCCACTCAGCCGTCGGTTTCTTCCAGCGGTTCTTGCTCACCGATCAACCACGACGGCAGTCGTCGCACCTTGCCTTGGCTATCGATACAGCCCAGCCGAGTATGACCTTCAACTATCAGCTGCTCATCACGAAACACCCGATACTTGTGTTCCACGGTGGCGCCTTTCATCCTCACGGTCGTCGTAACCAGCCGCAAGACGTCATCGAACTTGGCACCGGCGTGGTATTTTAGATCAGCGCGGGCCACGACCAGGAAAAAACCATCCCGTTCCATATCCCGGTAGTCCATGCCGGCAGCGCGCATCTGCTCGGTCCGGCCCATTTCGAAAAAGGTGAGATAATTGGCATGGTGCACGCGGCCCTGCCCATCTGTCTCCTGGTAACGGACACGGAATTCCAGAACATGTTCCTTCATTTGCTTCCTCTTCACCTTTCAATCTCATGATAGTCCGTGCTCGGATCTTTCAACACCGCCCGCGATCGTTGACCCGATTCCCCGATTGCTCTATCCTTGGCCTGTTCCGGCAGCTCTGATGTCCCGGCCCTCCCGTCTATTCCGGCCTCCAATTCGGTCGACTCCCTGCGATGAGCACAGGCGAAGGAAAAGCACTCGATTTCACCACGCAACGTGGGCACCATTTCCCCACAATTCGCCAATTCACGGTCTTCCTGGAAAACCGTGTCGGTCAATTGCTGGAAGTGGTCAGGCGTTTCGATGGCTCAACTGTTCGCATCGTGGCGCTCTCTATCAACGAGTCCAACGAGTGTGCTTTCGTTCGGCTTCTACTAAGTGACCCGGATCAGGGTCGTGAGATTCTCGAGCGAGGCGGCCTCACGATCATCGAAACAGAACTGATTGCGCTGGAGGTGCCGGATGACCCTCAGCCGCTGGTGCGCATCTGCACTGCCCTGTTACAGTTTGAGGTCAACATCATCCAGACCTATCCACTGCTGGTACGCCCTCATGGCCGCCCGGTGGTGGCCCTGATGGTAGACAACATCCAGATGGCACTGGAGACACTTGATTCCCAGGGGTTACGGGCATTGAGCGAAGACGACTTGTTGTTCGACAACTTTGACATCAACGGCTGATTCGGCAATCCTCTCACAATGCCCATCAACGTCACCTGTACCGGCTGCCACAAGCGATTTACTGTCCCGGACAAGTTCGCCGGACAACGTGGCCCCTGCCCCAGTTGCAAGACCGTCATCCTGATTCCGAAGCCCGAGGATGAGGTGGTCATTCATGGGGGCGAGGCGGATCAGGTCAAGGGAGCCGACGGCCGCAAGGTACTCAAGCCGCTCTCACGCACTTCGCTTCGCCTGAGTCGAATGCAGCTGTTCTCGATCGGAGGCGGCATCCTGTTCGTACTGCTGATCTCCCTTTCCATGCGATTCCTGGTGGAGGATCCCGACAAGTTTCCGATTCCGCTGCTGGTTGTCGGGGCCGCGCTGCTGGCACTCCCCGTCTCACTGGGCGGCTATATCTTCCTGCAGAACGATGAACTCGGCAGCTTTCCCTTCGGCACCCTCTTGGTGCGAGCGGGGATCTGTGCGGTGGCCTATATTTCGCTCTGGGGAGTCTATGCATTCCTGCCTTCATTCATGGACATGAACGACAGCAGTATCGCCCACCTTGGCACCGCCGCGCTCTGCCTGCTGATGGGCGCCATAGCGCCCTGGGCGGCACTCGATTTCGAATACGGCGACGCCCTGATGCATTGCGGCTTTTACATTGTTGTCTCAGTCGCCCTCTGCTGGATCATGGGCGCTCAGTCGATTCTCTGGGTGGCAGCTGGATGAGTATTGCCGAGTTGCCCGAAATCGCGGCCCTGGGTCATCGGCAACAGTTGGTCCGAATTCCTCCCGAACAGGATGTCCCGATCACCGACCGAGTACGGCGGATGATTGACACGGCAGCCTTTCGGCGGCTGGCTCGAATCAGCCAACTGGGCCTGGTCTCACAAGTTTACCCGGCCGCCCACCACACTCGCTTCGAGCATTCGCTTGGTACCTACCGCCTCTCGCTGCTTTACCTCAACCAGTTGTTGCACGTGGATCGCTTTGCGGACTGCGTCTCAGTACGCGATGCCGAATTATTCGTGCTGGCAACACTGGTCCATGACATCGGCCACTGGCCCTTCTGTCACCTGATTGAAGATCTCTGCCTGCCCGACCTGCCTGCACACGAAAACCTGGCAGCGGGATTCCTGCAGACAGATGAAATTACTGAGTTACTGACGCGGGACTGGAATGTGAACGCCGCCGATCTGATGCGATTGCTGGCTGGTCCGCGGCAGTCACAGTCGGAGCAGTTGCTGGGGAGCCTGCTGTCCGGTCCTATCGACGTCGACAAGATGGACTACCTCTCACGCGACAGTCTGCACGCGGGTGTTCCTTACGGCCAACACTTCGATCGCCAGCGGCTGATTGGTAGCCTTTGCGTAAACGAGGCTGGCAATGGGCTGGCGATTACCGACAAGGGCCGAACCGCCGCCGAGATGATGGTCTTCGCTCGCTACGTGATGTTCAGCGAGGTCTACTGGCACCACGCCGTACGCTCTGCCACAGCCATGTTTCAGCGTTCCTTTTACCGCCTGCTACCTCAACTCGACCTGGATAGCCTTTTCCTGCTGGAAGAACAACCATTCCAACACCGGCTACTGGAAGCATCCGCCGGCAGTGACGTACGCCAGCACCTGGAAGGGCTGTTTGGCGCCCGTCGGCAGCTTTTCAAGCGTTGGACCGAGTACAGCCTTGTCGACAACAGCGAACTCTACAGACGCCTGGCTCGGCAGCCCTACCCCTGGCTCTGTCAGCTCTCGGAACAACTTGCCGAAATCCTCTCGAGCCAGATCAATCGCACGGTGCGGGCGGACGACATCCTGGTTGACGTACCGCCACAGAAACTGGAGGTGGAATTTAACGTGCCGGTCCATTATCCCAAGCAACATCGATACTGCATGCTGGGGGACGTCTCGCCGGTCGTGCAGACCCTGGCCCAGAGGCAATTCGACGACCACGTCAAGCGAGTGCGAATTTTTGTCGAGCCTGGCCTGTCGGGGATATTACCGACCGGGCCTGCCGCTGACGAAGCAATCGCCACCGCCCTGGAGGCGATCAGCTGAGTTCTGTCGGCCGCCTGCGATAACTCCATCATGGCGTCACCCAGCTGCCGCACGACTCACGCCGCCCGAGTCTCTTCATCCGCGGCCAGCAGTTCCGACAGCTGCCAAAGCACGTCATGCAGTCGAAATGGTTTTGCAACCACTACGGTTCGGCCATCGGCTGCAGCCTGCTGGACATCCTCAAGGCGAGGAAAGTTGGCAAGCACCAGACGGGGCATCTGTTGTACTTCTGCGGGCAGCGTGCTGGTGAGGTCCAGCGCCCCGGCGACATCGTGGCAATCGACAATGATAGCCCGCATACCCGCGACTCCTTGCACCCCTCCCGGCCTCAGCCAGGTGGTGTGGTAGCCAGCCAGACGACAGCCACTCTCGAGGGATTCAACAAAGATCAGCGAGTCCGCCACGATACCGATCAACCCATCCCCAACCGGCAACGGCCGCTCCGATTCCTCCAAAACTCGTTCCTGTTCTGTACCTGTCCGTACTATTGCCGCTCCTCCCTGACGCTGGCTTCCTGTTGCCATCCCATCCAGTTCCAGTAATGCCGCGACTCTCGCTTGGAAGTGGTACCAGTAGGCGTGCTCGACTCCTTCGTAAGGAGTGCCGCTACGTGCCTCACCCTCACATAAACTCCCCTGCACAACGAACATCCGCGAGAGAGGAAGTTGTTCGAATAGCCGGTGAACCTCCGCGGCGGTGTAGGTGTCGCGATGGGCTTCGGCCAGCACGACCAGAACAGGACATCGTGCAGTATCCTGCAGCCAATCCTGAGCCGCCTGGCAACTGGCACAGCACACAAGTTCACAGCGATCACGCAGCCAGGCGACTTGATCTCGCCACGCCGGATCCCCGATACGGCCGACGAACAGCACCAGCGCACGTTCGTTCGCAGTTTCCCCGGCCGCCGGATTGGCCTGCTGATGCATCATGCTGCCCAGATTCCCATTGTTTTACCCACTCCATCACGCTCTCCGAATCGTCTGCACTGCGGACCAATTCGAGCATCCCGTCAGCCCGGATGATACGGCTGATGCGTGCAAGTGTATAAAGCTGCTCCATTTTGTTGATAGAGCAATTCAGCAGAAAGGTCGTTGCCAACGAGTTTGCCTTGACTGGAAATCAAGTCGCCCTATCTCAGGCGACAATATTTACAGGGCGTACTCTGGCGTCCCGCTCGCTTCTGGATTGTCATATTCCAGTCTTGACTCAATTCCTCAATCCGGCCCATACTCGCCGCAGCAGTCAGGTCGGGGCCCAAGGACGGGCCACACGCCGCTCTGACACCACGAAAATCATCGGCCAGGCAAGGAGGCCTCTTCGATGAAGCCCCTATCCCGCGCAACCAAACCGCTCTCACTGCGGACCCTCTTTCCGGCAGCAGGCCTGTCGGGCAGCAGGGATATCCAGGTCAATTCCTGCTGTCACCAGGCAGAGGACTGCCAGCCCGGCGACCTTTACGTTGCTGTTGTCGATGAAGATGGCGATGGCCACGACACGATACCACTCGCTATCCAGCGCGGCGCCAGCGCCGTGATGCTGGAACGTCGTGTGCTAACGACCGTTCCGACCTGCCTGGTCGAGGACACGCGAGAAGCACTCGGCGTCATCTGCCACCAGCTGGCAGGAAATCCCAGCGAATCACTGTTCTTGGCCGGCGTCAGTGGCACCAGCGGCAAGACAGCAACCAGCCAGTTGTTGCATTCCATCTGGAGCCAGGGCACAGATCCAGCCGGCTTGATGACAAACGCCAGCTACCATGACGGCCAACAGCGGTTTGAGTCCTGGCATTCACTTTCTGGACCAGCTGAACTGGCACATTCGCTATCCCAGATGGTCCAGCATGGCTGTCAGCGAGCTGCAGTTGAGCTTTCCAGCCAGGATCTCGCCTTTCGCCATTCGGCGGGCCTGCAACTTGACGCTGCCATCCTCACTCGAATTCGCAGCGAAGCGGGAAACCTGCACGGCAGCCAGGTCAATTATGTACGAGCCAAGCGACGGTTGTTGTCCGCACTTACTCCTGATGGCGTTGCCATCATCAATATGGACGATCGATGCAGCTGTAACATCCTCGCGACGCTGGATCGCCCCTCACTCACCTACAGCCTGTACGGGGATGCAGACGTCCGGGCCACGGTCTTGGAACGGCAACCCTCGGAACAGACCTTCCTGTTGCACGCCGGAAACGACACCGCCGTCGTGCATACCCGCGTGGTGGGCGACACTCATCTGTCGCATTGCCTGGCAGCCGCGGCCACCTCGCTGGTTGCGGGCCTGCCCCTGGCGGAAATCGCCAGTGGCCTTTCGGCATTGGTCGACATCCCGGGCCATTTACAACGGGTGGAATGCGGCCAGCCGTTCAGTGTCTTTGTCGACAGCACAAATCACCCCGATACGCTCTCGATGCGGCTGAATGAACTGGGTCGATTGACCAGCGGCCGATTGATCTGCGTGTACGGCCCACCCCGTCAGGCTCCACCCGAGCAGCGGGCCCGGCTTGGCCGCGTGGTCGAGCGGAGTTCCGCGGTTGGCATCATTACCAGTAACAACACGGGCGATAATTCCCAGCTGGAGATTGCCCACGATGTTCTCGATGGATATCAGCAGGCCTCCCGCGGTCATATTATTCCGGACAGACAAGACGCTATTTGCTGGGCTCTGGACCAGGCCCGCTCGGGCGATACGGTGCTCTTGAGTGGCAAGGGTCATCGCAGCTTCCAGGTCACATCTGAGGCGATCGAGGACTTTGACGATCACCTGGTGGCGTCTCAGTGGCTCTACCGTAGGGCGGGCCAGCAACTCTACCCCGATGTCAAGAGAGCCAGCTTGTTTGTGCCACACGATGTCAACTAATCACACGCCATTTCCGCTGACCATTCGGCAACTGGCCAAGCGCCTGGGCGGTGTCCCCCTGCTGGGACAGCTTCCACCGCGTGACAGGGACCTCTCGCTGGTTCAGCGCGTCGTCTTTGAACTGGCTGCCTGCCAACCGGGAAGCGTCTACTGGGACCTCCATGATCCAGCTGACCCCGACGCCGTCCATCCGGACATGGCATACTTTCATGGAGCCCTCGGTGTGATCAGCTGCCACCGGAGTGAGCCCTGGGCCGGCTGCTTTTCAATCCAGTTACCGGACAATGGCCATCAGCCCAGGCTGGCCGCTCGCCTGGCCCTTGAACAGTGGATGGTTTCCATCCACGGCCCTCAGGCACAATCTGCCGGGAGACCATCACGGCAACTGGCAACGCGTTGACAGCGACCGATGCCAGTCGTAGCCTGAGTTTTTACCTGGTCCCAGGCACGAGTCCAAACATGCATCCCAGCCCCGTTGCCCTGATAACCGGTGGAGCTCGCGGCATCGGCGCCGAAATAACGCGTGCCCTGGCCGCACGTGGCGACAGCTGTGTGATCAATTACCATTCTAGCCAGGATCAGGCAGCAGCGCTGGTCGAGGAGATTCAAACCCAAGGCGGACGTGCTATCGCTGTTCAGGCCGACGTCGGATCGAGCGACGACCGGCAGCGCCTTGTGGAAGCGACGATTAGTGAATTCGGCCGAATTGACCTGCTGGTGAACAACGCCGGAATTACTTCACCCGGAAGGCTGGATCTGCTGGAGGCCAGCGAGGAGAACTGGGACCTGGTTTTCGACACCAACCTCAAGGGACCCTTTTTTCTCGGCCAACTGGTCGCTCGGGAGATGATCGCCCTGGTCGACGCCGGTTCTATAGATACAGCGACGCTGATCAACATCTCTTCAATTTCCGCCTTCGCTGGTTCAGCCAACCGCGCCGACTACTGTATCGCCAAATCGGCCATGCAGATGATGACCTGGCTGCAGGCAGATCGACTGGCGGAACATGCGATCCGTGTCTACGAGGTCTGCCCCGGAATCATTGAGAGTGACATGACGGCGCCGGTCAAAGAGAAGTATGATCGATTAATCGAAGACGGCCTTTCGCCAATCCGTCGATGGGGCCAGCCCGAGGACATCGCCCGCGTGATCCTCGCACTGACCGACAATCAATTTTCCTTTACCACGGGCGAGCGAATCCACGTTGACGGCGGTTTCCACATTCGTCGCCTCTAGGGCACTTTTCTTCGGCGCATCGCGATCATGCAATTCGGCCTCCTCGGTTTTCATCCCGACCTGATCCAGCTGCTGCAACAAATAGCGCAGCACCCACAGCACGAGCTGTTCAGAAGCTATCTCGACAAGCCAGCATCCCTGCCCGTCGCCGCGGGGCAGACCGAGCCACTCCAACATTGGGAAGCATTGCTTGACGCGCCTGACCTCGACGCGATCGTGGTCGCGGCCAGCGACAGATTGAACAATGCCCAGCTCGATGACCAGTTGCGCAAGTTCGCCCAGGCTGGCGTACCGATTATCGTGCAACAGCCCTCCTGCGAGTCGCTCGTTGCCTACGAGGTCGAGATGATTCGCGTGGAACATGCGGGCGTGTTGTTACCTTACACGCCGGGATGTTTTGAACAGTCGCTGCTGACGGTGGCCGAGTGGATTGCCGATCCGGCCGACGGTCAGTTGGGTGAACTGCAGCACGTCACCATGCAGCGGGCCTGCACGGCCAAGGACGCTGCTTCGGTGCGTCGCCAGTTCGCCGCAGATCTCTGCTTGTTGCAACAGTTGATCGGTCCGATCAAGCGAATATCAGCCGTCGGACCGGAACATGACGCCTCCAACTGGGAACACCTCGACGTACACGTCATTAACACAGCGGGCGTTATGGCCAGCTGGACCACGCGACCGACCGATGAGCTGGCAGGCGCCCGAATCGTTGTCGCAGGAAGTCGTAGCGAGGCGGTGCTGGAAATCGGCCACGATACGGCCATTTCACTTTCGCTGAATGGAACACCGTGCGACAGCGAATCCACTTCAAACGCCGTTGACTCCCTCGCCGAACAACTTGCGGACCCAGCGACCCACAGCGACGGATGGTACCAGGCGGCGCGGGCCAGCGAGTTTGCAGAATCGATCTCCTACTGTCTCCGTCGCGGGCGGGGCCTGGATATCCCCGACGAACGACCCAGCGAGCACCGTTCGTTCAAGGGTGTGATGTCGATGGCCAGTTGCGGGATCCTGTTCCTGGTGCTGGTTGCCCTGGGGATCTTTGTTGTGGTCGAGGGAATACGATATCCGGCCAAGTACAACGAGTTCATGCGCAAGCAGGGGCTGGCCACTGCAACCGATTCCCCGCCGCCGCAAGACTTGCAGCCGTTCTTGCTCCGAATCTGGCCCATTTATCCCATCCTCGTGTTTTTGTTCCTGCAAACCTTGCTGGTATTGGCCCGTCGTCATCCAAAAGCGACTTCTGCCGACCGAGCTTCGCCAATCGATACATCTTGACACCGCTCAGTCCTCACGGGCATGAGTAATTCTCAGGCCAGTTACTGGCTTTTGGCCGGCATTCATCGTCAGTTGGTAACATGAGACGGTTGTGTCGGCGTAGGGGTTGTACCTGAAGCAACGGTTTTCCCGCTGCCGATGTGTGTGGTAGAGGCAATTTCGAGCCTCTCCGTGCATCTCTCGCTTCGACTCTTCTTTGGCTCGCCCCCTTCCATGACGACTTTCCCATCGTGTCGGCTCTTGGCCGTTCTGTTTGTCGTCATCGCGCCAGCGTTCTGCCAGGGATCACCATTACGAGAAACGCCGATTGTCAAGGCTGTCCGTCAGGCAGCACCATCGGTGGTCAATATTCACGGTCGCAAGAGCGTACCGTCCGCGCCAACCCAGCCCGGTACTTTCGGCACGAGTCGTGAAGTTAACGGTATGGGCACCGGAATTGTCATTGATCCTCGCGGCTACATCATCACCAATCATCACGTCGTTGATGGCGTGGCTCGAATCCAGGTGACGATGCACGATCGCAGTACGCATGTGGCCCGACTGGTCGCAATTGATCGGCCAACTGACCTGGCGATCATTCGGATTCGCACGCCGAAGCCGCTCCCGATCATCAAGTTCGGTACCTCGCGGGACCTGATGCCAGGGGAGACGGTGATTGCCGTCGGCAATGCCTACGGCTATGAACATTCGGTCACCAAGGGGATTATCAGCGCCTTGCATCGCAACGTACGGATCAGCGATCGGCAGCACTACAACGACCTGATCCAGACCGACGCCAGCATCAATCCCGGTAACTCGGGTGGACCCTTGCTCAATATTGATGGCGACCTGATCGGCATCAACGTGGCGGTTCGTGTCGGAGCCCAGGGGATTGGGTTTGCCATGCCGGTTGATAACGCCGTTGAAATCGCCCGTCGAATGGTGAGAAAGTTGAACCTGAAAGTCGCACCGCACGGCTTGAGCGGTCAAATACAGATCATCAACGATCGGCGGTCCTTTCACGTCACCGCAGTTGAACTCAACAGCCTGGCTCATCAGGCTGGTATCCAGCCGGGTGACACAATCACATCCTGCAACGGTAGACTCGTGCAAACGTCCCTCGATATCGAGTTCAGCATGCTCGATAAAGATCCCGGCGACCGGCTGGCAGTGAACCTGGTCCGTTCCGGAACAACTCGCACGGCAGATTTGGCATTATCCTCCAGTCTCTCCACACCCCATGGAATCTCTTCCTACACCTGGACTGGCCTCGGACTGCGACTGAAGCCCGTGCAGGCCAAGACGGTTTCCGCGGTCGAGGATGACTATACCGGCGGGCTTGAGGTTGTCGCTGTCCGGGCAGACAGTCCGGCACAAAACCAGGGAATCAAGGAAGGCGACGTCCTGCTGGGCCTTCACAAGTGGGAAACAGTCTCGCTCAACAACCTGGCCTTCATTTTCGCTGCGGACGAATTCCATCAGAGTATGCCCGTCAAATTCTATATCATGCGTGACCGCGACACGCTCTTCGGCACCATCGGCTTTGACACGCCAGTGGGTCCCAGCGGCAACTAAGTTTCTAGGTAACCCGTTGCTGGTCCACTCATCGCTCGACTACGATCATCGATTGGATGACCGTACTTCTCTCGACGCGAACCTGTCTTGTCGGCCACACGATGGAAACCCTCTTTCTCCAATGGCTGGACACACAACTAAGTCCACATCCACGCGTGCAGCTCGGGGTCGGAGATGATGCCGCCATCCTGAATGCAGATCCAGCTCCGACCGTCGTCTGCGTCGACACTGTCGTCGAAGGCACCGATTTTGTGCTTGCAGACACAGCTCTCAACCTCGTCGGACGCAAGGCCCTCGCCATCAACCTCAGTGATCTTGCGGCCATGGGCTCGCTACCGGTCGCGGCACTCGGATCGCTGATCGTCCCTCCCAGCTTTGAACTGGACGATTGCAAGCAGGTCTATGGCGGGCTGCTGCAACTGGCCTCCGAACACGGTCTGGCTCTGGTGGGGGGTGATTTCACTGTCGCTAATTCGCCGCTCACATTAACCGTCACCCTGCTTGGCGACCCATCGCCGGGCGGTTGTTGGAGACGAAGCGGAGCTGACCCAGGCGATCACCTCCTGGTAACGGGCACATTAGGCGGAAGTATTCTCGGCCATCACCTCAGTTTCGAACCACGCCTGCCAGAATCAGCCTGGTTAAGCCAGCACGCCTCTGTGAAAGCATGCATCGACGTGACGGATGGACTTTTGCTATCGTGTCACCTGCTGGCGGAGGCAAACCAATTGGCTATCCAGCTCGACACAGACGCCATACCAATCTCGCCAGTGGCGGTTCAACAATCAGCCAACTCCGACCGTACTCCACTGCAGCACGCCCTCTTGGATGGCGAGGATTTTGAGTTACTGTTTGCGGTGGATCCGGCGGAAGCAAACGACCTGCTGGCCCAACAACCTTTCTCATGCGGGCTTTCTCGATTGGCAACCTTCGAAGCGGGCAGCGGTGTCTTCGGCATGAATTCACAGGGACAGTCAACGCCGCTTGCGAGAGACGGTTATATCCACGGAAGTTAATGGGCCTGAGCCAGGCACGCGAATGACGACACTTGTACTCACTTCAGAAACGCTGGCTGATACTGCCTTGATTGGCCAGGCCATGGCCCGTCACCTACCCGACAGCACGGTAGTCTCGTTGACGGGGACACTCGGCGCCGGCAAGACTCGTTTGGTTCAGGACCTTGCCGTAGCGGTTGGCGTGCCGGAGCGGACCGTGTTGAGTCCTACGTTTGTCCTCTGCCAGACCTACCAGGCCGAACGGCTGATTGTGCACATCGACGCCTATCGAATTCACGACACGGACGAATTTGAATCACTTGGCCTCTCTGAGCACTTCTCGAGTCCGGCCTTGACCCTGATTGAATGGGGTGAGCGAATCCAGGGTTCACTTCCGCGCCAGTTCATTCAACTTACGATGACCATCATGGCCGACGATTCCCGTCTCTTCACACTCGCTTCACGTGCACCGCGTTTTGACCCTGCTCTCCTAGGCATCGCCCGCGACTGTGAGTCGATCCGATTCCCGCGTCCGGCCAAGGCGCCGCCACTTTCCTGACAATTTTACCACTGGACGTTTTGCCGCTCGGTGCACAGAATGTTGTCCCCTGAGCCAGTGGCTCACGTTGACCCTGAGGACTGATGGGTACGCATGGCGATCACACGGAAGTTTCTGGGCTGGGCCAGTTGCCCACTGACAGCGAGCATGCAGCAACTGTGCGAGCTCTTCGCAGCACCGCGCGAACTGGATTTGCACAAGACCTTGCTGGTCTTACCGGGCAGCCGCGCTGGTCGTCAACTTCAGAAACAACTTGCCGTCCATGCGGCCGAGGAGAAACTGCGTTTCCTGGCTCCACAGTCGGTCACGATTGGTTCCTTGCCGGAACGACTTTACCGGCCCCGGCTCCCCTTTGCCGACTCTCTGACCCAGTCGCTCGCATGGGTCGAGGTTATCAAAGCCGCAGCGGTCGACGATCTTGTCCATCTGGCGCCAGGCTTAGCCGACAACCCCACTGAATCACAACTGTTGAGATGCGCTGAGTCGATCTCTCGATTGCACCGGGAACTTGCCGGCGAGATGCTGACATTCAGCCAAGCCGCTGAACGTGCCATCACGATGGAGGGGTTTCCCGAACAGCAGCGTTGGCGGGTTCTCACCCAGTTGCAGGACCACTACCTCCGCCTATTGGATGACCTTGATCTCTGGGATCTGCAGACAGCCAGGATGTGTGCCATCAAGGAAGGTGAATGTCGTTACCAGGACCCGATCGTCTTGATAGGTACGACCGAGATCAATGCCACTATCCGGCAGATGCTAAACCAGGTATCGGACCATGTGATTAGCCTTGTGTTTGCACCCGCTGAGGAGGCGGAACGGTTTGATGAACTTGGCTGTCTGTTGCCATCCAAATGGGAAGCTCCTCCTCTGGACCTTCGTTCGGAACAGTTCCTCGTCGCCGAGGATCCACAGGACGAAGCCGAACTGGCACTCAAGACGGTGATGAGCTACGACGGCCGTTATTCGGTTGAGGATATCGTGATTGGAATTCCCGATCAGTCAGCCGCCATTCCTCTGCAACGGCAGTTTGCAGATTTCGATGTCCCTCTTCGAACTGTCGTTGACCAGGCCCTGTCGGCGACGTTGCCCTACCGGTTATTGCAGGTGCTGGCCGACTTTCTCCAGCAACCACTGTTTGACCAGTTAGCAGCGCTGTTGCGGCACGCCGATGTCTGTCGTTGGCTCGATTCGCGTGGCGTTGACCCGCGATGGTTGGCCGAACTGGATTCCTATTTCCAGACACACCTACCGCTCAGGATCGACCAATGGTTGGGCGATTCAAAACATTCTGAGTCCATCCAGTCCGCGGTCGAGGAGCTAACGACGCTGGTTGAACCTGTGCGTGCGGCGGGAACCGACCCTGCTGATTCGACAAAGGCACTGGCAACATTTCTCCAGACTCTCTATGGCGACCGTACTCTTGATCGGGATGATTCTCACGATCACCGCCTGATCACCGCGTTCCACGCCTTGCGAGACGATCTCCACAGCCTGGGCCAGCTGCCTCAAGCACTCCTGTCACAGTTATCTGCAACAGAGGCTATCCGGATCCTGCTCCAGATGGCATCGGACACGACAGTTACAACGCCTCACAATCCGGATGCGATTGAGTTACTGGGGTGGCTGGAATTGCCACTCGACACCTCTCCGGCCGTTATTCTCACCTCGTTCAACGAGGGCGTTATTCCCGAGTCACTCAACTCGGATCTGTTTCTGCCAGATGGCCTGCGGCGGCACCTGCAGATCACAGACAACAGCCAGCGATACGCCCGCGACGCATACGCGCTCTGCCTGCTTCAAAATTCCGGCCGGGAACTGGTCGTGATTGCCCGCCGACGAGATACCAGCGGCGAACCATTACAACCCAGTCGGTTTGGCCTGCTCGAGACCGGCTCCGAACTTGCTCAACGAGTGCTCGCCTTCTGGTCCGACTCAACTCCCCCAGCACCCCCGACCGCCAGCGCAGATCGTGCCACCTCTTTCCTCGTCAACAGGCCGCCAGACGATGTCCAGCCGCCAGAGAGCATGTCGGTGACCAGTTTCCGCGACTACCTTCAATGCCCCTACCGTTATTACCTCAACTACATCGCCGATATCGAAAGTATTGACGATGCAGCGAATGAGCTGGGTGGGGCACAATTCGGAAACGTTCTGCACAACGTGTTGGCAGCCTTCGGAGAAAGTGACCTGTCTGACGCCGATGATGCTGTTGAGATTCGGACCTACCTGCTTGACCAACTCAAGAGTCGGGCTCGATGGATGTTTGGGGAACACTATATACCTGCCGTCGGTGTCCAGTTGGGGCAGGCTGCGCGGCGCTTGGAAGCGTTTGCGGACTGGCAGGCTGAACGCAGGCTTCAAGGTTGGCAGATTCACGCCGTGGAACAACCGCAGCGATCCGCTGACGGTGAACGTCCAGCGCCGACTATCGTGAACCACGACGACACACGCATGTCCCTGACTGGCCGTATCGACCGCATCGATTTTCACCCAGAAACCGAGAGCTGGGCCCTGTTTGATTACAAGACGAATGACACGGCTGCGGATCCGGAAAAGGCCCACCTCTCAGGCGACAGCTGGATTGATCTGCAGTTGCCGCTTTATCGCCACCTGGCGAAACAACTTGGTGTCAACGGTGAGATCCAGCTTGGCTTCATCGTGCTCCCCAAGGACACCAACAATACAGGGGAACGTACGGCCGAATGGACTAATGAACAGTTGCAGGCAGCCGACAGTGCTGCCGCAGACGTCTGGAAGGCGGTCCAGGCTTGTGAGTTCTGGCTGCCGGCGGAAAGTGGTGTCCGCTATGACTCTTACGGGCAGATTTGCCAGGTCAACGTATTCGAACGAACACTCGAGCCATGAGCGACGATTCACATACTCCCGATCCGTTTCGCAATACGGAAATCAGAGCATCTGCCGGCACCGGCAAGACCTACTCGCTCTCCGTCCGCTACCTCGGTCTCTTACACCAGGATGTGCCGGTCGATAGCCTGTTAGCTACGACCTTCACGCGTAAGGCGGCGGGCGAGATTTCGGCCCGACTCTTCCAGTTGCTGGCCAAAGCCGTCCTCGATCCTGATCAATTGAGCCTCCTTGTTAAACAGCTCGGCCCTGAACTGGATCAGCAGCGTTCTGAAGAACTACTGGCGGCCCTTTCCAGCAATCTTCACCGTATCCGCGTCGGCACACTCGATAGTTTTTTTGCCCGCATTGCGCGGAGCTTTTGTTTTGAAGTCACGCTGCCACCGGATTGGCAAATCATTGACAAGGTCCGCAAATCACAGATCACCGATCAGTCGATATCAGCGGTCATGAAATCCTACCTTGGCACGACCGCCAATCGCCTGCAGAGTCTCTTGCCTCGTGGTGAAGCCCAACGGCGGCTTGCCGCCGTCGTAACTGAGACCGTTGATAATTTGCACGGTTTGTACAAGGACACGACGCAAGACTGCTGGTCCGATGCTGATGCTGGTACTCTGCTCAGCTCACAAGAACTTGTCGCCTTGCTGGAGAAATTAGAATCTGCCCCGTTGCCAGACAATGCACGTATCGAAACCGACCGGGCGGGCAATATAGCCGCGGCCAGGGAGGGGGAATGGGATTCAATTCTCAGAAAAGGGATCGTACTGAAAATTGCCGTTGGTGACGCGACCGACACAACGCCGGTCTTTCATGGACAGGAGATTCCGGCCGGCACGGCAGACCTATTCCGAACACTCGCTCAGCACGCGGCCGCCTCGTTGCTTCAGCCCTTCCTTCGCCAAACCAAGGCAACTTACCAGCTGCTGGATGCATTTTCCGGCCACTACGAAGACCTCTTGGCAGAAGCTGGAGTCCTGGAGTTTAGCGATGTCACCAGGCACCTGGCTGGCCCCAACGGCAAGAGCCTTTCCGTTGACGGGGGTTACCGGTTGGACGCCACAATCGACCATCTCTTGCTGGATGAATTCCAGGATACCTCTCTGCTTCAGTGGCAGGTTATCAAACCGCTGGCAGCCAGCGTCGCTGACAGTGATTCAGGCAATTCCTCCCTGTTCTGTGTGGGCGATACCAAGCAGGCAATTTACGGCTGGCGAGGCGGCCAGAGCGAGATCTTTGATGCTCTCGAAGGTCAACTGGGTGCCACAATTCACAAAGCGCCACTGGACCTCAGTTACCGCTCCGCACCGCCCATCATTGAAGCGGTGAACCACGTCTTCTCGAACTTGTTGCAGCACGACAACCTGGAAGGCCAGGAACCTGCCGTCAAGCAATGGGCCGCACAGTTTCCTCAGCATGCGACCATCAAGGAATTCGACGGCGGCGTTGAATTCGTGGCAGCACCCTGTCTCAATAAGTCCAAAGACGCTGTCGAAGCCGGCACCCTGGATCGCATGACGGAACTGGTCTGCGAGATCTCCAGTCACGCTCCGACTTGTTCGATCGGCGTGCTTGTTCGAAAGAACGACTACGCTCAAGCTGCCATCCAATCATTACGCCAGGCGGGACTGGAAGTCAGCGGTGAGGGTGGCGTCACGCTGGATGATACATCGCCAAACCAGGCTCTCCTTTCGCTGCTTGCCCTGGTCGATCACCCCGGCGACAGCCTGGCCCTGCACCATGTCATCCATTCGCCGCTCGGCGCCATTGTCTCCCTGACCACTGAAAGCAGCCGGGACGATATCCACGGCGTAATTGACAACCTGCGAATGCAACTTCAGGCCGCCGGCTATGGTCCGACACTGGAGGGGATTGCCAAGCAACTCACATCATACTGTTCCCTCCGCCAGACCTATCGACTCTTCCAGCTGGTAGAGCAGGGCTATGCTTTTCAGCCCCTGCGACCAACCCGCACAAACGAATTCCTCTCTTTCATCACGCTTACTCCGGTGGAAGACCCCAACTCAGCTCGCATTCGCGTGATGACAATCAACGCGGCCAAGGGATTGGAGTTTGATGCCGTTGTCCTGCCACAATTGCACACGAGTGTTGTCGGACGGTCGCAGGACTTTGTTGTCGGCCGCAGCGTTCCGACCGGGCCAATTGAGCGTGTGATGCGATACTGCTCAGCGAACATCCAGTCGTTCTTGCCCGACGAGATGCGAAAGATGTTCTCGGATTCGGTTCAACAGCAGGTGAACGATTCCCTCTGCCTGCTGTACGTTGCCTTCACCCGTGCCGTCCATGGACTGCACGTCATCCTGCCGGCTGCAACCTGGCAAAATTCCTACCCCAAGACGATGGCCGGTATTGTGCAGGCCGCTATCGGCGCGCCCCCGGCACTTGCTGCGGACCTGGATTTACTCTCCTTTGGAAACACGACCTGGTATCGCGATCACAAGCCGGAGGCTGGCCACGCTCCGATTCATGGCGGCTGTGGGACGGCCCAGGTTCGCACGATAGAGCCCGTCGCTGGTCTTGGCTTGGCGCCTGTCAGGGAGGGCGGCCGCCTTGAGCCTGTCACGCCCAGCAGCCTGGAAGGCAGCAGACTTCTCGAACAGCACAGCTTGCTCGAGATGGGACGCGTGCAGGCCATGCAGAGAGGGACCCTGGTGCATGGCTGGTGTGAACAGATCGACTGGCTAGAGAATGGGCTGCCAGGCGAAGAGACAATGCTGCGAGACGTGCGGGCAGCTGGCCTGGAGAATTCGGCGATTGCAGAATTCCTGCAGGGGTTAGAGGCTCCAGCTATCCAGCGATTACTGACGGCCGCAAGCTATGACTCCCTGACCGACGAGGAATGTTGCCCGCAGATGCTGGCTGTCTTAAAGGACGGCGACTATGAATTGAGCGTCCATAACGAGTTTCCAATGTCCTCGATCGATGGCCTGACTCATCTGCATGGCAGTGTCGATCGGCTCGTGTTGATCCGTCGTGATGGCGAGCCAGTTGCAGCGGACATTATTGACTTTAAGACCGACAGGCTGGATGAGACTTCCGACGAACAGAACGTGCAGGCCCTTACAGAACACTACAGGGGTCAGATTGAGTGTTATGCACGCGGAATTTCTCAAACCCTGCAGATACCAACCGACCACATCAACCTGCGACTTGTTTTCTTGCAGAGCGGTATTGTCACTCCAGTGGTACCGCTCTGAACGTGCCTGGTTCTCGCAGCAGTTACTCCGCTTCTGGCTTCGCAAACCGCAGCCGCGTAGTTTCCAGAAACTGCCAGAGTGCGTCGAATTGACGGCGAGCATCCCCTTCGAAGACATGCTTGATCGCTGTCGTCTGGCGGTCCGGAGAGTATCGCGGCATCTTGGTGGCCGGATCATACCGCAGAGGGTCCAACATCCAACGCTGGTAATAACTGTAGCGAATGCGGTGTCGGATATAGCCAAAGCTCACTCCATGCGCCTGGTTCTCCATCTTGAGGACTTCCCCGGCCATCGCATGGCATTGCCTGCAATCCAGGCCGCCATCTTTTCGCGTCAGGCTGTCGGCAATAGACAGAGTCGCCTTATCGACATCGGCGGGCTCTGTCGGTTCAGGACCCAGCCCATGCTGGGCACTGATACCAGTCGCCAGTAGATCGCCTCGTGCTGGGAACGTCGGCATCCGGGCCTTGAGCCAGGGCCGCGATTTGTACGGCAGCCTGCCCGCAAAAAGGTCTAGCATCCAATCGACACGCAGTTTCTCACCTGCCCATGTCAGTTGCGGGACATTCTCCGGTGGATGCCCCTGCACTCCCTCTTCGAACAGGACTTCTGGCCAGTCAGCATACCGTTCATCTCGCCGATGACATGCGACACAGTTCAATTCCGTCACAAATCGAGACGACGCCTCCAGCGGGTTTTCCTGCAACAAGGAGGAGCCGTCAGTAGCCAGAAAAGCGGACATCGCGTCGTGCTGCTGCCGCGACCATTTGAATGCTGGCCCGCCACCGGCATCCGTAACGTTCATGCACCCTTGCCCTGCTTCACTTGCGAATGGACTCTTCCTTTTCTCCGTCGGCGCCAGCAGCGGCCGCAGTTCGTGGCAGTTAGCACAGCCGAGTGATTGAACAAGTTCCTTTCCGCGAAAGATATTTCCGGCCACTGGATCACTGGTCGGATTGGCTGGAGCTGACTTTGCGCGAATGAAAGCTGCCAGTGCTTCGGCTTCTTTAAAGCTCAGGTGAAACTCAGGCATACGGCTCCATGGATAGTGCTTACGAGGAGCCTGCAGAAAGGAGACCATAGCTCCTGGGCGATATTTCTGTCCCGCAAACCACAATGTGACTCGCTTGAAATAGTCCTCTGCTGCCGGTTCGCTAAGTCGATGGCAGGAAATACATCCAAGGTCTTCAAACAGGACGGCCCCCGCGTCCACAGTTTCCTGTTCTCGCGATGGCAACAGTTCGCCGGCGGGTTCCTCGACAAGTCCCAGCAGGTAAGCCATCAGATCTCGAATCGCGGCGGGGCGTTGTTCCTCTTCAAGTCCGTGCAGTACATCCGGCATGGTCGCATTGGCCCGCAGACTGGCTGGGTTGGAAAGCCACTTCTCCATCCAGTCGCTCGTAACTCGTGTGCCGATCATGACCAGCGAGGGCGCCGACCTCTGAAGGTCGGGCATGGCATTGGCGGCAGGCTGGTCCGCACCTGGCAGGCGGTGGCAGGCCTGGCACTGATGTTGGGCGAACATCCGGCGTCCTGCCCGCAGTTGTTGTGAGCTCGCGAGCAGGGAATGGTCCGTATCGTGCCAGAGCACAGCTGGCGGTATCGCCTCCATGCCAAAGCCATCGCCAGCCCACATCAAAACGCAGCGTGCTGCTTGCTCTGTCGGGCTGTCGTAATCAAGTTGCAGCGTGTTATAGCCCTTGTGCAAGGCAACTCTGACGGTCGTCTCCAGCGTCTCGAGCACAGTCACACCATTCAGCTTGAGGCTGACGGAGCCCTGCCCTTCGACCCGGAACTGGAATTCTCCCTGGAGCCTTGTCTTAACAAAGCCGCTCCACTGCAATCTGAACGGTCCCGTCGCGAGGAAAGGCGAGACGACCGAATCCTTCGCGACGTGGATAGCTGCCATCCGATCGGGCCGGGCATCGCTGAAAACCGTTGCGTCAACTGCTGCGACACTGGTTACGACTCCAGCTGCCAGCCGATCTCGAACCTCCTTCGGCAGTCGTCCCGGCCGTTCCTGGCTGGACGCTGCCGGTGACTGCTGCTGGCCAATAGCGACGAACGTCGTTGGCCTCTGCAGTCCCTCTCGGCGTCCTTGATCCGGTTTGGCTGAGGCCTGCTTTCGCCCTGCTACCCAAATAGCGCTCCGCTTGATCAACTCCTGCACAGCGTCAACTTTCAATGATTCGTCGGCATGGCCGAGGACCGTTTGCATTACGCGTCCCTGTCCATACTCGTAGACAAAGGCCATCGGTTCGTCGTTTCCGGTCACCTTGGAGCGAGCCGATGTCAGCACATGAATTGGCAGCTCACCCTGTTGCCGGAAATACAACTCGTCGATCGTCTCAAAGTCCTGCAGGCCCCGCGTGATGTCGTGATCGGGATCTTGGATTTGGACTTTGAAGCTACCATAAGCATCATGCCCGCTCTTGCCTTCCGTATGATCCCACACCCTGCGGCAGATCTTCCGGAATTCGGGCCAATCCGATTCAGCTGCTTCGGGCAGCGAGAAATGGAAGGCTCCGTTGGCAAAGTGGATCAGGATCAGTCCACCGCCACCGGCCAGGTAACTGGTAAAGCCTGCCTTGGCGTCGTCACTCAATCCAGGCTTCTGCCAGTTACAGTAATTGAAGACGATCAGATCGAATTCCCGGACTTTCGCCAGCGCCAGATCTTCAACGTTCTCACTGATACTGACCTCGATACGGGGATCTTTCATCAGCGCCTCGCGCAGGACGGGGGTTGTCAGTTGCCATTTGTGACCCGGGTATTGGTGTCCCGTGACAATCAGTGCCTTGATCGGTTTCCCTGTCCGCGAACTACTCGCGACTCCCTGCACGCCCGCCAGCGCCCGCTGAATCTGGTGATGGCTGAAGAATTCTGATTGCACACCCTCGGCAGGCACTTCCACTTTGGCCGTCCAGGCGATCGCATTGAGAATCAGCCGACGGAAGTCGGAGTTTTTCCAGTTGTCATAGAAATGGCCGCAGGTTGTGCCGAAACCTCGCCCCCCGTCTTCTCGTTCGCGTGCCCAGGCGACCACACGGCCATCGGGCTCACGGCCTGGCAAAGCTGGAACTTCGAGAATCGAATGCAATCGCTCGTCTTCCGCGGCGAAGCGAATATTGAAGTAGAACTCCTCACGCAATTGGAAGGGCTTCACACCACGGCAGACCGGGTGCTTCGGGGAGGCTAGTCGCAGCGGAGCATCGAGTGTTTTGATATCCGAGTACCATTCTCGTTTACCGTCGTTTTCCCAGTCGAAGTACCCGCCAGACCAATTCAGGATCCTCGCTGCCTGGGAATCAGGAGCGAAGGTGGAGAAGTGAAAGGTGATGAACCCGCAGCCCCGCTTCATCTGCTTTTCGATCCAGGCTGTTTGCACCGGGTTTCTGAAATGGGGCGCCTCCACGTACTTGTCGCCATCACGGCCGTCGGAAATGACCATAATCGTATCGGCGTCATCAAAGGTCGTGGGGTCCTCCGGCCAGCCATTCAGATGGTACTCAACCGCCAGCTGCCCGCCGACGTTGGAGTTGTCGAGAAGGACCTTCAGTAGTCGTGCCGACCAGGGATAATCATGAATCCCGTTTCCTTCCGGACCATGACTCTTTTTGCCCGCGATCAGCACGACCTTGCGCGGCCGAACAGGTTCTTCGGAGTGTAGTGGCCCGGCTGCCATCAGCCCTGCCACCAGGGCACAGAAGGCGGCGCCCAACCGTGTGAAACTGGAGTGCATCGTTGGCAACTTGATATCCAAGTGTAAGGACCAGCGTGATCTTGATGCGTTTGGCGACCGCGCCCAAACGCTGCCCCCTGATTTTAGAGGCTATTGTACTTGCTCAGCGCGACAACGTATAACCCGCGGACCTGTCACTGGTCCGACCATTGGTTTGATCTGCGCTGTGGGGTTGTTCGCAGAGGCCCCCGACAGGCTACACTGAAGTTTCGACAGCCGCAGTCCAGAAAGGCGACCGGAGTACAACAGGAAGATGGAAAACGCCACAGGATTGTCAGTCATTGAGAATGGCCAGTTGCTCGACGGTAACGGTGGGGCCCCAATTACTGAGGGCACGGTCCAGATTCAGGACGGCCTGATAATCTATGCCGGACCGGCCGCGGATGCCCCAGCTATTGACGACTCAGCGACCAGGCTGGATGCCAAGCAGGGGACCATTATGCCAGGTCTCGTGGAGGCCCATTTTCATCCCACCTATTTCAATGTCGCCAACCTCGAAGACCTGGATATCAAGTATCCGGTCGAATATGTCACGCTGCTGGCTGCGGCCAACTGTCGGCTGGCACTCGAGTCGGGCTATACCGCCGCTCGCAGCGGAGGCAGCCTGTTCAACATCGACCACTGGCTCAAGCACGCCATCGAGAACGACATTAACGTCGGACCCCGCCTGGCAAGCAGCGGGCGTGAAATATGCGGCGCCGGCGGGCTGATGGACTGGAATCCAGAATATCGAAAAATCGGAATGGAAGGTCTGATCCTGCTGATCAATGGTGCCGAAGACGCCCGCGCAGCGGTCCGCACACTGGTCAAGGATGGAGTTGAGTGGGTCAAGACGTATCCCACGGGCGACGCAGCGGCGCCGGACACCAATGACCACCACACGCTCTGCATGACATTCGAGGAGATGGAGGCGGTGGTCACCACGGCCCACAATCACGATGTCAAGGTTACGGGACATTGCCGGGCCACAGCGGGCATTCGCAATGCGCTGCAGGCCGGCTACGACTCACTGGAACATGGCACATTCATGGATCGCGAGACCATGGACCTGTTGCTAGAGCGCGACGTACCGGTCGTCCCAGCGCTCTATTTTGAACAGGCGAGCGTGGAACAGGGCGCTGAGTGGGGTTTGTCACAGCGGGTGATTGATGGCCACCAGGAGACTCTTGAGGGTGGCGCCGAAAGTGCTCGCTGGATTCTGCGAGAAGGGGGCCGGCTGGGCATGGGCGGCGACTATGGATTTGCCTGGAATCCGCACGGCGACTACGCTCGTGAGCTGTCGTTCTTCGTGAACTACGTCGGCTTCACAGTTCTCGAAACAATCACCTGTGCCACCCGGACTGGCGCCGAGATCATGGGACGCAGCGATGAAATAGGGACCCTCGAAGCTGGCAAGCTGGCCGACATTGTTGTCGTTGACGGAGACATCCTGGAAGATATTTCACTGCTGGAGGACCGCAGTCGCTTGCTTGCCGTGATGCAAGGCGGCATCATCAAGGCTGGCTCGCTGCACAATACCTCACAGCCAACAAACTAACCTGATCGCACTCACAGAAAGACCATCATGAAGAACTGGATTCCTTGCCTCCTGGCCTGCTCGCCCCTACTGATCCCAGCAGCTGTGTTGCAGGCCGAGTCGCCGTCCCTGGCGTGGCAGGTTCGTGCGCTCGCGGTGGATCTGAACGAGGGAGTCGACATTGCCGACTTTAACGGAGATGGAATTCCAGACGTTGTGGCGGGAAGAAACTGGTACCAGGGCCCCGCTTACGTGGCCCGGCCTATTCGCAGTATCAAAGACCAAAACGGTTATGCGAACACCAATGGGGATTTCGCCTACGACGTTGATGGCGATGGGCAGACGGATGTGATTGCCGGCGGATTCTTTCCCACTCAGGTCTACTGGTACAAGAACCCAGGTCCCGACCAACTCTTGCGGGGACTTCAATGGAAACAGAACCTGCTGGTCGATACGGGCGACACCAGCAACGAAGCTCACCTGATGGCCGACCTGAATGGAGATGGGGTGCCCGAATGGGTTGTCAATTCCTGGGTCAAGAACGTCCCGATGGTGGTCTGGCAACTGACCACCGGCAGTCGTGACGTGGAGGTCAAGCAGGGTGGCACGACGGTTACTCGCAGCGAGAAGTTTCCCACCATGAAACGCTGCGTGATTGGAGCCAAGGGAAACGGTCATGGCCTGGCCGCTGGCGATATCAACAATGACGGCCACATTGACCTGGCCGTTGGACAGGGCTGGTACGAAGCCCCTGCTGAGCAGCCGCTTACGAAGGAATGGAAGTTCCATCCGGACTGGGATATCCATGGCAGCTGCCCAATGATTGTTCGGGACCTGAACGGCGACGGCCGCAACGACCTGGTGGTTGGTGTCGCGCATGACTATGGATTGCATTGGTGGGAACAGCTGGAACCCGCGGCGGACGGCACCTTGCAATGGCGCAAACACCTGATTGATAACCGTTTCTCCCAGCCGCATTGTTTGCACATGGCCGACCTGACAGGCGACGGGCAATTGGAGTTAATTACCGGCAAGCGGGTCTTTGCCCACAACGGAAATGACCCGGGTGGCAAGGACGATCCCTGCCTTTATTACTGGACCTGGGATAAGTCCTCCAGCGCCTTTACTCGCCATACGATTGAGGAAGGGAATGTTGGGACGGGTTTGCAAATCCGGACTGGCGATCTCAACGGCGACAAGCGGATCGACATTGCTGTGGCCGGCAAGTCCGGCACTTATGTACTGATTAACAAGGGCCCGGCCAAGAAGTGAGAGCTGCTGCGAGCCTGCCCGTCGACTAAACTCACCCAACACCAGCCAGGACCGGATGATGCGATTAATATTCCTGATGTGCCTGACGTTGACCCTCCTGCCCAGCGCTGCAGTGATGGCTCAGGCTCGGATTAACGTGCTCGTCTGGGACGAGCAGCAACCCCGTCAGAAAGAGGCCTACGATAATTTCCTGGGCAACGCCATTGCCGATTACCTCTCCAAGCAGCCCGGCCTCACCGTGCGGTCCACCAGTCTCTCCGTTGCCGGCAAGGGAATCGCCGATAACCAGCTTGACGGCTGTCAGGTGCTGATCTGGTGGGGACATGTGCGCCAGGCTGAAATCACTGCCGAGGAGGGAAAGGCGATCGTGGCACGCATCAAACGCGGCCAACTGTCGCTGATCGCACTCCATTCCGCTCACTGGTCAACGCCGTTTGTGGAGGCCATGAACGAGCGTGCCCGGATGGATGCAGAACGTGCGTTTCCTGCCTCTAGCGGGCAGACGATTGAATTTGAGGAGATTGCACCGCCGCGAAGATACACGGTGCCAGAGCGTGATGCGCCGCTGACACCTCGCTTTACCGCTCGAAAGTTTCCCGACGGCGTGACCCGCGTCTCTATCCATCTCCCCTATTGCTGCTTTCCCGCCTACCGTCCCGATGGCAAGCCCAGCACGATCTTCACACGGATGCGTAATCATCCCATCGCTGCTGGACTGCCCGCCCAGTTTTCACTGCCCTCGACCGAGATGTACGATGAGCCACACCATGTTCCCGAGCCGGACGCGGTCATCTTCGAGGAACGCTGGCCAACCGGCGATTGGTTCCGTAGCGGCTGCGTCTGGGAGCTGGGTAAGGGCAAGGTCTTCTACTTTCGGCCCGGCCACGAAACGTACCCGGTTTATAAGCAGCCGACCGCCTTGAAGGTCATCGAGAATGCCGTGCGTTGGCTGGCCGCTCCGCCCAGCGACCGCTAGCCGCTCACTGCAGGGAGATCAGCGGGTATTCGGCCGGGCGCATTCATGCTCAGCTCTCGCCGCGCTCATTTCTTTGCCGGCTTGCGAAACGTCTGCCATGGGGGCATGCGATCGTGCACATCCTGCAGTTGTGTGCGGGCCGCTTCAGCCCCGCGCCGCCCTTCACCAATCGGTATCACTTCTAATTCCAGTAAATCCTGTCGGACGTCATAAAGTCGCCCGTCCTCATACAGTTTGTATCGCTCGGTTCGAGCCCAGCGACCCAGTCTCTTAGCCTCTTTCCCCGCGGCCTGAGTTGCGATTACTTTTTGTCGCGCTGCGGCGTCAGCGGGAGCGGGTCGGATGCCGTTGCGAATGTAATGGCAGAATAGCCACTCACGATTACCCTGACTTTCTCCTTGCAGCACATTGAGGAAACTGGTCCCATCTGTGACGAATGTCGGCGGCAATTCCACACCGGCCAGTTCCATCAGTGTGGGCAGGACATCGGAGAGGTCGACGAGTGCGGTCGTCGTCCCCGCTTTCTTGATCCCTGCTGGCCAGCTGGCCACCAGGGCCACGTGCGTGCCGGCGTCCGGCAGGCTTGCTTTGCCTCCCTTGATCGTGCCGCCACGGTATTCCGAGGTGATGTTGATGGCGCACCCGTTGTCGCAGGTGAACAGCAGGAGCGTGTTGTCTCGTACTCCGGCTGCTTCGAGGGCGCCGTCGATTCTGGCGATCACCTTGTCCAGGTAGGCAACCATATCCGGAAAGTACTCCTCACCTCCCTTACGGCCATCGTACTTACCAAGCCGCTCACGACTGCCGCCAGGCGCGCTGTCAGGTGTCGGTACAAAGGGCCAATGCACAAGCATCATCGGAAAATAGGCCAGGAAGGGACCCTCCCGCGGCCGCTTGATAAAATCGACCAGAAAATCGGTGACAACGTCGGGACCGAACCGGTCGGCGACGTCCTCCCGCAACTTATCATTCTGTATCAGTCGCGGTTCCCAGAAGCGGGATTCACGACCCTCGATATTCCAGAGGCAGTATTCATCAAAGCCAAAGCCGCGAACCGTATCACCATTCCCTTCCAGTTGCCATTTGCCGGCAATTGCCGTCTCATAGCCAGCATCCTTGAGCAGGTTGGCAAAGGTCGTCTGGTTCGTGTTGAGATGACCGAACTTGACGTAGTTGCGGAAATTGTATTTGCCGGTCATCAGCTGGACGCGTGAGGTCGTACAGATCGGCGTTGAGTAGCAATGGCGGAACAACATCCCCTCACTCGCCAGGCGATCAAGGGTAGGTGTCTTGTAACTGGTCGATCCGTAGGCGGAAACACCCTCGAACCCCATGTCGTCACACATGATAAGGACGATATTGGGCCGCTGATCATCCGCCGCCGCAAGGCCTACCGATTGCCCCAGCCAGAAAACCGTGAATACAAATCCCATGTATCTCATGTCTGCTACACCCTCCCAACGAGTGAGCTCCAGCGGACAGCCACGCTGACCTGACTGACGAGTATACTCAAAAGCGACTGAGCGCGATCTTGTTTAGAATGGCAACGGGGCAACTCGAGGATAAACTTCGCGTTGTCGGCGACCCCCATTGTCGATAGGTTAATAAGACCGACAACATTTCCGACCAGACATCATGACACACCCAGTTCACATGGACTCCAGCCTGCCTCGTCGCGAGTTATTGCGATTTGGCATCGGCGGTCTGGCGGGCCTTTCTTTACCGGACCTGGTGCGGCAGCGGGCGTTGGGCGCATCGGCCGCCACAAAGGACACCGCGATCATCATGGTCTGGCTTCCGGGCGGAGCGAGTCACCTCGAGACCTATGACCCCAAGCCGGCCGCCGGCAGTGATTTTCGCGGTCCCTACGGGTCGATTCAAACCGCCGCCCCCGGCATGCATTTGTCGGAGCTGCTTCCACAGCATGCCAAAGTTGCCGATCGTTTCAGCCTGCTTCGTTCGGTAGCACACAACGGTGGTTGCCACCAACAGGGAACTCACCAGCTGCTGACCGGTTTTCCCGAGCGGGTCTTGCGTCCTCGGCCGCTGTATCCGGATCTGTTTTCCGTAACCCATAAATTGCGGTACGACATCAACCGCCAAATCCCCAACTACATTGGCGTTGGACCGGTCAATTTTGCTGGCGCCTCCTACCTGGGCAATGCGTACGATGTCTTCTCCGTCACCAACGATCCCAATGCCGACGACTTTCATGTCAACAACATCAAGAAGGCTGACGACAAGACCCAGTCGCTCTTGAACCGACGCATTAACCTGCGACGAGAATTGGACAGCTTCAAGCGTTCCGCCGATTACCTCAACCGCATGGACGCACTCGATGACTTCGAACAAAAGGCGTTCAACGTCATTACCGGCGAGGCGACATCAGCAGCCTTTAACATTCAATCCGAGGATGCTGCCACGCGTGACCGTTACGGCAGAAATCGCTGGGGCCAACAACTCTTGCTGGCCCGCAGGTTGGTTGAAGCGGGCGTCGATCTGGTCACAGCCCAGCTGAGTGGTGCCTTGTGCGGCGGCGTTGGCAACTGGGACGACCATGCGGTCAACGCCAATTGTTTTGAGGCCATCAAGTACCGGCTCCAGTTCTTCGACCGCGCCATTGCCGCCTTGATTGAAGACATTTACGCACGTGGCCTGGACAAGCGAGTGCTAGTGGTGGTGACAGGTGAATTTGGCCGGACACCCAGAATCAGCAGGCAAAAGAGTACTGGCAAGCGGATTGGCAGCGCTCCGACAGGGACAGAGCAACCGGGTCGAGATCACTGGCCACGCGCGACTTCTATTCTGTTTGCTGGCGGGGGCATGCAGACGGGGCAGGTCGTGGGACGGACAGATATCCGCGGCGAGGACCCGGTCCAGAGGATTGTCGGCCGGGGTGATTTTCTCGCCACGCTATACAAACACCTGGGCGTGAACTTTGGCCAGACTTCATTCCCTGACTACTCGGGGCGGCCGATCCCGTTGATGCTCTCCGACGGTGAACCGATCACCGAACTGGGCCGTCAGAGTTAGGCCAGCACCGGTTTGATCACCCTGCCTGCGACATCGGTCAGGCGAAAATCGCGGCCAGCATAGCGATAGGTCAAGCGTTCGTGGTCCAGGCCCAGCAGGTGCAGGATCGTGGCGTGCAGATCATTGATGTGCACCCTGTCCTGCTCGGCTTTGAAACCAAAGTCGTCCGTCTCGCCATGCGACATACCACCACGGACTCCACCCCCCGCCATCCAGACCGTGAATCCATAATGGTTGTGGTCCCGGCCATTACCATTTTCCGTCGTGGGGGTCCTGCCGAATTCGCCACCCCAGATGACCAGCGTGTCCTCCAGCATGCCCCGTTTCTTAAGATCAGCCAGCAGGGCGGCAATCGGTTGATCAATTGTGCCCGCCAGTTCCCGGCTCTTTTTGTGGTGCTCGTTATGCGTATCCCAGGGCTGACCATTGCCATGGTAAAGTTGCACAAAACGGACGCCCCGTTCTGCCAAACGACGGGCTAGCAGGCAACCATTGGCAAAATCACCCTGGCCATAACTCTCGCGATCCTGCTTTGTTTCGCGGCTCAGGTCGAACGCTTCATGCGCCTCGAATTGCATCCGAAAGGCGGTCTCCATCGCCTCGATACGAGCCTCCAGCCGCCGGTCCCGCTGCCGCTCCCTGAGATGCCGCTGATTCAATTGCTGAACAAGGTCCAGCTGCTGCCGCTGGCTTCTCTCATCGAGCGCCTGGTTCGACAGGTAGGGGATCATCTTCCTGGGGTCGAGATTGGAGTGGTTGATATAGCTGCCCTGATAACGTGACGGCAAAAAAGCGCTCGACCAAAGTATCGAGAACCTTACGGGTCGACCCGGACAGAGGACGACGTAACCAGGCAAGTTGGCATTCTCTGATCCCAGCCCGTACAGCATCCACGAACCCATACTCGGTACGGTCGGCGTGATTGTGCCGTTGTTCATCAGCAGAAGTGCCGGACCATGATTGGGATTATCGGTGTACATCGATCGCAGCACACAGAGCTGGTCCGCATGTTCCGCCAACTGTGGCAGCAATTCACTCACCTGCAGTCCGCTCTCGCCATGCTGACTGTACTTGAAGGGTGAAGGCAGTAACCCGGCGGTTGCTCGTTCGGTCCGCAGGTTTGCAGCTGGTGGTCGCTTGCCGGCGAACTTCTGAACCAACGGTTTGGGGTCAAAGAAGTCGCCCTGGAATGGGCCACCATTCATAAACAGCTGGATAACTCGTTTGGCACGTGGCGGATGATGTACTCGCTGGCTGTCCGCCGCCGCCAGTTGGCTGGCCAATCCAATCGTGCCAGCTCCACCAGCAACTGCCTGGATCATTCTGCGACGATCAAGCTGGGTGTGGTGCATCATCATCGACTCGCTCACTTAATCGACAAAGGCGAATTCATTGGTTGCAAGTAAGGCCTGGCAAAACTGCTCCCAGGCCCCAAATTCCGAATTGTCCGCTTCCAGAGCCTGCTCAATAAATCGTCTCGCCACGAGCATTTCCTCTTCAACGGGAGTCCTCTGAAAAAGCCACTGGTAGGCCTGTTCGACCGACGCAGTTGAAAACTGTTTGGCTGGCGGGCTGAGCCGCTGGACCAGTTCCGACGCTCGCCGCCGCATGAATTCACTATTCAGCACAAACAGCTGTTGCAGCGCGCTAATACTTGTCTCCCGTTGCGGACTATGGCCGGTTGGAAGCGGAAAGCCATACATTCGCAGCATCTGGTCCAATTCACGACGAGCGATCAGGCCGTAAACTGTTCGCCGTCGGTTCCCCTGGTCAGCGAGTGAGGCACCCGCACCGCCGATGGACTGGTCCAACTGGCCAGCAGCCGCCAGCATCGTATCCCGCCAGGCTTCGATATCCATCCGGCGTCGATTCATCCGCCAGAAGTATCGGTTGTCCGGATCCCGATCAAAGTTGGCGCTGTTGAATTGGCTGGCCAGCCTGTACGTACTTGAACAGAGAATTTCCCGATGCAGCCACTTCAATGACCAGCCATGGTTGATCAAGCCACGCGACAGTGCATCCAGTAAGCGGGGGTGAGATGGCCGACTCCCCTGGCGACCAAAGTCGCTGGGTGTGTCTACCAGGCCTCTGCCAAAGTGATGCAGCCAGACTCGATTGACAATCACGCGGGCCAGTAGATCACCTGAGTCATCAACCAGTGCACGGGCCAGTTGGCCGCGTCCACTGCCCGCACCAAATACCGTCGCCTCCGGTGGACTAAATAGCTCCAGGAAGCGGCGCGGCACGACATCGCCCGGCGTGGCAGGATCTCCTCGAATGAAGACTGGCAGGTCTCTCGACTCACCGACTCGATATTCAAGTTTGGTCTGGTCCGGCCCGTTTGCCACGACGTAAATACTGGCGTCATCGACTCCGTGGGCCAGCGGAAGATCGTAGCCCGGCGTAGCCTGTTTGATTTGCTCCACCTCTGCCTGCAGTTGCTTGACCTTCTCATCCTGTTGTGCTTTCCGCTCAAGGTCTATCTGTTCCTGTAGCGCGAACACCTGCTGCTGTGCCTGCTCGACTCGAGTTGCTGCGGCGGCCGGCAGCAGCGCCCGGTCCACCAGGCGGGTACTGGCGAAGACGCCGGCAAGTGCGTAGTAGTCCTGAATGGTAACCGGGTCGAACTTGTGATCATGGCAGCGGGCACAGGCCAGCGTCATTCCCAGGAATGTGCGGCCAACCGTGTCGATTCGTTCCTCCCATTCCTCAGCAACAATCTGGCGAATCACGTTTTGAGCGAGTCGAGGTTCTTTCCAGTAGGTCGGGCTGAGACCGAGGAATCCAAGCGCGGCCAGGTCCGCTGGCCGAGCATCGGCTTGCTTGTCGGCCGCCAACTGGTAAATGACAAACCTGTCATACGGCATGTCCGCATTCAACGCCTGGATGATCCAGTCGCGATAAAGGTATGCCTGTCCGGTACTCTTCAGCCAACTTGCCGTGGTGTCGGTGTATCTCGCCAGGTCGAGCCAGTAACGCCCCCATCTTTCGCCATAGTGAGGCGATGCCAGATACCGATCAACAAGCCGACTCCAGGCGTCTGGTGCCTTTTCACGCTCAAATGCACGCACCTCTGCCGGTGTCGGAAGCAGGCCGTGCAGATCAAACGACAACCTGCGGATGAGTTCTCGTTTCGTGGCAGGTTTGACCGCCTGCACCCGCTGGCGGCGGTAGTGCTGTTGGATAAAGCTGTCCACTTGAGTTGAGACAGATGCCTGTCGGTTATGGACCGGCTTGCCGGTCACTTCTGCCAGCGGTTGAAAGGACCAGTGTTTTTCCGCTGCCTCCGACGAGGAACGTTGCTGGACGCTTGGCATCGGTGCACCCCGTCTGATCCACTCTGCCAACAGTTGCTGGTCGCGTGCCGGCATTGGACCATCGGGTGGCATCTGCAGATCGTCCTGCTGGTATCCAATGGCTGTTATTAGCAGGCTCTCTGACGGTCGTCCGGATAGAATCGCCGCTCCGCGAGAGCCCCCCGATGCAAGATGCCTGCGTGTATCTAATCGAAGCCCACCACCGATCGGCCTGCTGTCGGCACGATGGCATTTGTAACAATGCCGTGCCAGAATTGGCCGGATCGAACGTTCGAAAAAGCGGATCTCCTCGGCCGCAAACTCCAGCTCGCTTTGCGGGTCGGCGCCTGACGCCGTGGAAACCAACAGCCCAAAGGATGCCGCTGCGATAGTCAAAGCCGAAAGTCGTATCATTGAGCTGGTTCGGTGGATGGACTGAGTGAGACGAAGCATAGGCGATCATTTTAACCTATATTCACGGCCACATTGACCGCTTCTTCCAGACCCCCTGACACTCCTTACCCTCTATCGCACCGTGGCACACCCAGCTCGAGTAATCATCATTGGCGCAGGCCACAATGGCCTGATCTGCGGAGCCTACCTGGCGCAAGCCGGATTACAGGTCACCATCGTCGAACGCAATCCCCACCCGGGTGGCGCCTGTGTGACTCAGGAACTGACTCCTGGCCATTTCTTCTCGACATTCGCTTACAGCGCCAACGGCCCAGGCGGTCGTATCTTTGAAGACCTCGACATTCCGGAAGATAGTGTCGATGTTCTACCGCACGATCCAACAATGTTCTTTCCGTTTCCAGATGGCGACGCGATCATGTTGTGGGGCGACGCCGAACGCTCAGCGGCAGATTTGTCGCGTTACAGCCAGCAGGACGCCGACGGCCTGTTTGCCTACCAGGAGTTCATGCAGCTGGCAAAGGAGATTGCCCAGTCGGTCTTTTTTCGATCTCCACCGACGCACGAGGAACTCTACGATCAATACCGAGGGACACCCCATGAACGCGTGTTGGATGCAATGCTGACACGCAGCCACTGGGATCTTCTGTCCGAATTCTTTGTCACGGATCGGGTCCGTTGCGCTTTCGCACGAGCTGACGATGTAGGCTATCCAACGGCGGTTGGATCGCTGCTGGCCGAGGTAATCGAATCGGCGAACGATGGAGTCGGTCGCAGCGGCCGGATTGGTGTTCCTCAAGGCGGCATGGGATCGATCACCGCGGCACTGACAGACGCTGCCCGCCGCCAGGGGGCTACGATTCGTTGCAGCGCCGCTGTCAAGCAGCTGCAGGTCTCATCCCATCGGGCCACCGGCGTTGAACTCATCGACGGCGAGATCCTGGAAGCCGACCTGATCGTCTCAAATGCCGATCCAAAGCGGACGTTTTTGACGCTTGTGCCGCCTGGCTGTTTGCCGGAGACTTTCCGCCGCCAGGTCGAGCAACTCAAAACTCGCGCCGGCAATATGAAGTACCATGCTGTGCTTAACGGAGTTCCTGCTTTTTCTGCCATGCCGCAATCGATGCGGAAGCAACCTGCCGCCGCCGCGAGTGTTCGAATTTCACCGTCGCTTGAATATATCGAGCAGGCCTGGCGGGATTCTCTGAGCGGAATTCCCTCTCGCCAGCCGGTTATGAGCCTGCAGCTGCCTACCGCCTACACACCCGACATGGCACCGGCTGGCCATCACATTTTCGGTGCCTGGATTCGCTTTGCGCCGGGAAGACCTGGCGAAGGAGACTGGGATTCATGGCGGCCGCGAGTCCTTGAGTCAGTTCATGATGTGATGGAGCTTTATGCGCCGGGATTTCGCGATCTGGTTCAATGGGAGCGGCTCTACACACCGGCTGACATTGAACAGGAGACCGGAATCACCGACGCCTCGATTCGGCACCTGGACATGACAATTGACCAGATGCTCAATCGCCGGCCATTGCCCGACTGGAGTGGTTACGCCACTCCCCTGGCAGGCCTCTGGATGTGCGGATCTGGCACGCACCCTTGTGGAAGTGTGACAGGAGCGCCCGGGCACAATGCCGCCAGGGCCATTCTGGCCGAGCTACAAGAAGCCGAATAATCGGCCAGCAGCTGGCTAATCGTTGCTCAGGCCCAGTTGCTGAGCGAACCAGCGAGGGCGATTCGTAGTGATACCATCCACACCTGCATCCAGTAACCGCTGGCCATCGGCAGGGTCGTCCACAGTCCAGACATAGAAGCCCAGGCCGCGATCGTGGACTCGTTGCACCAGGTCGGGCGTAATTAGGTCCGACATATTGATGCTAATGCCAGCCACGTTCGCATCGAGCGTTTTTTGGATCACGCTGTCCGGGTCGGGTTTCCAGGGCTGAGATTCGTCGCCCCGCTTGAAGCTGATCAACCAGTAGATTGGCAGATCTGGCATTGCCTTTTTCATCGCAAGGACCACGTCGTAGGAAAAAGCAATCACGACGGCACGGTCCGCTGTGTGCTTCCAGGTCTTCAATAAGGACGTCACGTATGGAACGATGCGTGGGTTATCTTTGATCTCGATATAGATCCGCCCACCGCGAGGCACAGTTTTCAACACCTGCCCAAGTGTGGGAATCCTCTCGTCGGCATACTTGTCATGTTTCCAGCTGCCAACATCCAGTTGGTGTAATTCCTCCAGTGTTTGGTCTGTGACTGGTCGATCTCGACCACCAATTCGCTTGGTAGTTTTGTCGTGGTAGACAATCACCTGGTTGTCGCGTGACAGGAAGACGTCAACTTCGACAGATGGCGCGCCGCGACGCCAGGCCAAGCGGACGGACGAGAGCGTGTTTTCCGGAGCATCATGACTGGCACCCCGGTGGGCGATGATCTCCACATTGGTGGCCGGTTCTTCTGCAATCGCCATACCGGAGCAGGCAAACGCAAGCCAGGCCATATACAAGACAAGTCGACGCTGTTCTGACTGAAGCATTCTACGCCTCCTGCTTGAGTTGCTGGATTGACTGTTCTTCATCCGCCAACCACTGTGGAAGCCGTCTCGCATAGTCTTCCGCCTGGGCCACGAAATCAACACCGACCAGGGCCTTCCAGGCCTGCATCAATTCATGAAACACAGGACCGGCGGTACCATCACCGACAGCTTGGCCTTCGAAACTGGCCACATGCACGAGTCCATAGGTGGTAGCCGTGCAGAAGATCTCATCGGCCTGGAGTGCCTCGTAACGGCCCAGATTGGTCTCGCATATATCCAGTCCCTGTTCTCGGGCCAGATCAAAAATGGTGCCGCGACTGACTCCGAGGAGAATATTGCGTGGTTCCGGCGTGTAGATTACTCGATCTTTGACGAGGAAAATGTTCCAGCCTGGTCCCTCGGCAAGAAAGCCATCGGGGTCCATCATGACCGGCCAGGCTCCATCAGCCCGAGCCCCTTGCAGGACCGCCATCTGGTAATGCAGGCGACTGCGCGTTTTGGCTTTTGGGTCCACCAGATGCGCAGGGACAGCGATCTGGGCTGGAATGATGACATCAACTCCCTCGGCGTAGCGTTCAGCAAATCCGCCCATGTGCGTGATCAATGGCCAGCAGTTGATCAGGACCGTGGGCCGCAGGCCTTCGGGAAAGGCCGTTCGGTAAACTGGCAACGGACCGCGTGAGACATCGTGCATGATCTGCCAGTCGACATCCTCTGCTTCCGAGGGGAGATTCTGGGCGAGCGTGTCCAGCGTGGCCGATTCCATTTCTTCCAGAGTCAGACCACAGTCAATTTCCATCAGTCGTAACGAGGCGTAGAGTCGTTCAAGGTGTTCGCGCAAACGAAATGGCTGCTGGCCGTAGGTACGCGTCATTTCGAACGCCATATCGCCGAACATCAGGGCCGAATCAAAGATGGAAACACGAGCTTCTTGCTCGGCGACAAACTCGCCGTTGAAATAGACTTTTCGAGCTGGCATGGCCACCCTCTTCATGACGCCTTTTGTTTCTGTGCCAGTCGCCGTGTTCTGTAACTCGGTCTGGCATCGCCAGCATTGTAACTTGCTCAGCGGCAGCGCCGTAGTTCCGAGCCAGTGAATCAGCGAAACGTCCCGACGGGGATTCCGAGGGCCATCGACGTGCACCTATAATGCGACCGACAATTCCAACGGTATCCGAGGTGACTATTTCATGCGTCAACGTCTGACCAGATACTGCCTGGTGGCCTGCATGGCCTTTATAGGCCTGTTCACAGCCAGCCCGAATCAGCTGCATGCCAAGCAACGGCAACCCAATATCCTCTTTATCATGGTCGATGATCTTGGCCCCGAATGGATCAGTAGTTACGGAGCGGAGTTGATCAAGACGCCTCGAATCGATGAACTTGCGAGCGGCGGATTGTCATTTACAAATGCCTATTCCATGCCGCAATGTACGCCCACCCGGGTGACGTTACTGACGGGCCAGTATCCCTTCCGTCACGGCTGGTGCAATCACTGGGATGTTCCGCGCTGGGGTGCCGGCTGCCATTTCGATTGGAAGGAGAACGCAAGCTTCGCTCGGATTCTCCGCGACGAGGGCTATCTCACCTGTGCTGCGGGCAAATGGCAGATCAACGATTTTCGCGTCCAGCCGCTGGCAATGAAGCACCATGGATTCGACCGTTGGTGTATGTGGACCGGTTACGAGTCAGAGAATCCACCGAGTGGCGAACGCTATTGGGATCCCTACATCTACACAGACCAAACACCCAGTAAGACATACGAGGGTAAATTCGGCCCCGATCTGTTCGTGGATTACCTGATTGATTTCATGAAGGAGAACCGGGGTCGTCCACTGCTGATGTACTACCCGATGGTCCTGACCCACGGACCACTTGTAGCTACACCGGACAAGCCGAACGCCTCAAGCAAGGCAGAAAAGCATGCAGCCATGGTGCTCTATACTGACACGCTGGTGGGCAGGCTGGTTGATGCGATCGATGAGCTGGGCATACGCGACGACACGATTGTGATCTTCACGACAGACAACGGCTCGGGAGGTGGTATTCGGGGTCGTATGGATGGCCGTGAGGTTCGGGGCGGCAAAGCCAAGTTGACTGAAAACGGGCCGCGACAGCCGTTCATTGTTAACTGCCCGGGCCGCGTGCCGGCCGGCGTGACTAGCGACACACTGACAGACTTTACTGACATTCTGCCGACTTTTGCTGAGCTTGCTGGAACGAAGCCGCCCGCCGAACTCACATTGGACGGCTATTCGCTGGCAAAAGTAATCCTTGGCAAACGAGACGATACGGCAAGAAAGTGGATGCTGGCGATGGGGTTCGGGGCAGCCTCACTGGACGTTAACGGAGTCAGGCCACGGCAGGAGTTTACGGATCGAGTTATTCGTGACAAGCAATACAAGGTCTTTATCATCAACCGGCAGATCACGCGACTGCACGACCTCTCGATGGACCCAACTGAAGAAATTAACCTGCTGGAAAGCCGGCTGCCTGCCGATCGGGCCGCCCTGGCTCGCTTTGAACGTACGCTGGCGTCTTTTCCGGCCAAGGACGCGCGGCCACGATACCAACCCACACCGCCTCAACCATGGGACAGGAAACCCTCTGCCAATCCGAAGCAAGGCAAGAAATGAAAGTCTCGCTGAAATGATCAGCCCGCCAGTAAGTACTCGTTTCGTTCTTGCCCTGCTGGCTGTAATGCTGGCATCGACCACTGTGGTCTCCCAGGAGCCAGAGTTTTCGGCCGCCTTTCGGCGACTCGACACCAACAAGGATCGCCAACTCACGCCCGACGAGGTCCGCAATAGGCGGCTCTTCGCCATCATCGACACCAATCGGGATGGTCTCATCTCGATAGCAGAAGACCGAGCGTTTACCAGCCGAGATTCAGCCCAGCAGGCTGCCGGCAGACTTCCCGGATCGGTCAGGCTGGTCGTCGATGTTCCCTATGCCGACAACGAGAATCCACGGCAGACTCTCGACCTGCTGCTGCCGCGAAAGAACATCCCCGGTCACAAGCCGCCGCTGATTGTCTACATCCACGGTGGTGCCTGGCGGCAAGGCGATAAATCTTCCGGCCGGCACTACCTTGCTTCCTTCGTCGAGGATGGTCGCTATGCAGCGGCTACGCTGGGTTACCGACTTAGCAGTGAGGCCACCTGGCCAGCGCAAATCCACGACTGCAAGGCGGCTATTCGTTGGCTCAGAGCACATGCCGACAAGTACGGATTTGACCCTGATCGGATCGGCGTCATGGGCCACAGTGCCGGTGGGCACCTGGCAATTATGCTGGGCGTGACTAACCGAGTGCGGGATCTTGAGGGTAAGCTCGGAGGCCACAACGACGCCTCAAGCAAGGTCCTCTGCGTGGTGGATTTCTACGGCCCGACAGAGTTACTGGTGATGGACGATTACCCTGGCCAGATGGTCCACAATGATTCTGACTCACCGGAATCACAGCTGGTGGGCGGCCCCCTTCAGGAACGCAAGTCGGCGGCCGTCAGTGCCTCACCCGTCACCCATGTGACAAAACATGCCGCGCCAGTACTCATGGTTCACGGTAGCCGAGACAGGCTTGTCCCGTTCAATCAATCTGTGCGGTTGCTGGCAGCCTTCCACAGCGCCCGCGTTCCGGCCATTCTGGTCGAAATTCAGGAGGGTGGGCACGGTGGCTTTCGCAGCCGGGAAGTCGACCGGCGGGTGATGGGGTTTTTTTCCCGACATCTGCTGGGCCTCAAAGCCGATGTGCCGGCGACGCCGATTCGCCTTACCCCTCAGAAGAAGTAAATTCGGTCATGGTGTAGCAAAATCGCTCAGCGTTTGATTGTGCCACACTATTTATGCCAACTCTGGCGACGTCGGTTACGGGGTGACTGCCGCTCTTAAGTGCCCTACTGCAGTGTACTTAAGGTGTTCTGCGGCGATCTTTTTCGAGTTTGGCACTCTGTTTGCTCTTTAGACCAGCAATCACATCTTTCCTGATTCCAGGAGCACTAAGACGATGATCAACAGTAACTATGTGCCGTCGCCGGACGAGATCCAACAGCAATGCACTGACATTCGATCTGAGTGGACGGACGACGAGGTTATGCGTCGTAAACGGCCGAGATTTCTGTCGATCTGGCTACCCACGCGTAAGAAATGGGCCATGTTGGGCCGAGATTCGATTCTTGTCCAACCAGGGCACAAGTTATTGGGCAGCGTGCGTTAGGCGTTGTGTTCGCTGAAACTCCAGATTTGACTGCAGTGTCCCGATTACTCTGAGTCCGTATTACGGGAAAAACACTGTCGCGTTCGATGGCAAATCTCTGATATCCTCTATGGAGAGATCAGAAATCACCATTGCCGGCAGTACTCATGCAGCTCACTCTTTCCGATCATCGACCAACGCGTGATTGCCGCGGGTATTCCCGCCGTGATTTTCTCCAGGCCGGCGCCTTGGGAAGCGGATTACTGGCGATGCCGGAGTTGGCTGCGGCCGGCAACAGTTCCTACGTGCGAGACCGCTCCGTCGTCTTCTTGTTCCTCCAGGGCGGCCCCTCTCACATCGAGTTCTTCGATCCCAAGATGACTGCGCCTGCCGAAGTACGCAGCGTAACGGGCGAAGTTGCCACGAATCATGCCGGCATCACTTTCGGCGGAACCTTTGGACGCCTTGCGCGGATGACGGACAAGTTCTCCATTGTGCGGTCTTATGCGTCCGGCAATTCAGGTCACACCTACCTGGGCGTGACAAGTGCCGGCAATCCTATGAAGGCATCCATGAGTTCCCTGTATGCCCGCATCGCAGGGACCAACCATCCCCGCACGGGAATACCAACGAACACATTGATTGTGCCCGAGGCGATTCAGGAAGACCTCAAGCCGCGGAAGAACTTTGAGACCAACGCGCTGCCAACACTCACGGATCCCGGCACACTTGGAAACTCGTTCCGGGCATTTAATCCTTCCGGCGGCGGACCGTTGACGGACAGCTTGCAGCTGACGATCTCACCCGATCGATTACAGGACCGCCGCAGTTTGCTGGACGGCCTGGATAAACTTCGCCGCCAGGTCGATTCATCGCGCACGCTTGCCGGAGCTGCGAAATTCCAGCAGCAGGCCTTCGAGGTGTTATCGGGTGGCGTCGCAGATGCTTTTGATCTGAGCAAGGAAGACCCGCGAGTTGTTGCTGAGTATGACACCACCGGCATTTTCAAGACGCAGGACCTGGCTCGCTATTACGACATGAGTCGCACGACAAATCTGCTCGGTCATCAGATGCTGTTAGCACGCCGACTCTGTGAAGCAGGGTGTGGTTTTGTCACGGTCTCGGATTGTGGCTGGGACATGCATGCCAACAACAACAGCCCGAAGAACATGACCGGCATCTGGCCGATGGGCTATCAGGTCGACCATGCTGTAAGCGCCTTTATCGAGGACGTGCATCGTCGCGGGCTGCAAGACAAGATCCTGTTGGTCGTGACCGGTGAAATGGGCCGCACACCGCGGATCAACAAGAACGGCGGACGAGATCATTATGGTAATCTCACCAGCCTGCTTGTCTCCGGCGGCGGCCTCCAAATGGGTCAGGTGACGGGTCAATCGGATAGCCAGGCAGCCAAGCCCCAGGGCACGAGCTACGGACCGCGCAACCTGCTGGGCACGATTTTCCACTCGCTCTTTGACATTGGCGAGTTGCGGCTCGACAGCGGCCTGCCATCAGAACTGGTGCAATTCATCGAGGGCTCAGATCCCATCGACACTCTTATCTAGACCGCCAGTAGCAACCTAGATTCGGACGAAGAGCCGCCGGCGATACATGCCGTAGCAGATCAGCCACATGATCGCAAAGGCAGCACTGTATTGCAGCACAGGCACCCAGTTCATCGCACTGCTGAGGGTCACATCGGCCGGCAGAATTCCCTTGATAATCCAGCCGCCATGCGTCGTGACCCTGCCGACCAGCCAGGATCGCAACAGTTGTCCCATCATGTACATCACCAACGGGTTCATACCGACGATGACAAGTGGAAAGGCATATCGCCTGAATGGCAAGACATCAAAGAGGGCATAAAACGCCGCCAGGATCCAGAACACCCAGGCTCCACTAAACAACACCCAGGAGGGGGTCCAGATTCGTTTCACGATTGGACAACCGGCAGCGGACATGACCAATCCCAGAACCAGGCACACAGCACCAGCACCGAGCAGCAGCAACAGCTTGTCCTGATCCTTGCGGCCGCTCCGCAACAGCTGACCAGCCAGCAGGCCGAGGATCATGGTGGCCAGTGCAGGGAAGAAATTGAGCGTGTGGTAACCACCCCCATTAAACTCGTATTTTTCGCCATCCGGCCGCGGAAACACATTCAACAGCCAGCGATCCATCACTGTTGCCGAATTCGTATTTTTGGCCCATGAGGCTCCAGCTTCAGCGACCTGCTCGCTTGCCAGTCGACTCCCGGCGGGCGGTTGAAGGTCCGAGCCGCCGATGTCGACGGCAAAAAAGAGCCAGCTGGCGGCCAGGATCCCCACCGCCATACAAGTCTGGATTCGTGGCGCGAATTTCGAAACCCAGTGCAGGGCCAGGTAGCCGAGACCAATCTGGGCCAGCACATTGGTAAATTCGAATCGCGTCTGTGAACCACGCCCCGATGCCAGAAACACTCCCAGCATCACCAGCACCAGCGATCGTCGAGCAGCGTGCCACGCTATCGTGCGGTCTGAGTCACCGCGTCGTCGTCGAGCCGCGACTGAGAAGGGTAACGAGACTCCGACCATGAACATGAACAGCGGCTGAATCAGATCCCAGAATGGAACAAACACGTATTGCCAGTTCGTGATCCACTCGGCGTGGCTGGTGTGCCATTCGACGGCTGGCCAGAGGCCGCGATCCCCAAAGCCCTCTGCGGCCTGGTGCAAGCCAAAAGTACCGCCGGCCAGCACCACCATAATCAATCCGCGCAGAGCATCCAGTGATGTCAAACGCTGAGACCGCGGGTCGCTTGATCGGCCGTTTTGCATCATTCCTCTCGCCCCTCAACTTCAACGACAGGTACCGATGTGATTATAGCCACGCCAGCTGGCAACTTCGCCGTTATCCCAGCAGAGGCTCTGTGCCGATCACTGCTTCCACATCTGATAAGTCCAGCGGGGCCGCCTCGGTGAGCACTTCCACGCCCTCCGAGGTGACCGCCACAGTATCCTCGACTCGTACATAAATCTCGTCGGCCGGAACCCACATCTGGGGGTCGAGCGCAAATACAACACCTTCCTGCAACTCAGTTTGCTGATAGTCGCCGACGTCATGGACAGACATCCCGACGCCGTGCGAGAGGTGCCCCTGGAACTCAAGTGTTGCCCGGGCTGCATCCCGGAAGGACGAACGCGACCAGCCTGTTGATTCGACAACGGGACGCATCTTGTCCGCAGCTTCCTGCATCACCTGCTCCGCTGTAACTCCTGGACGAATATGGTCAATCAGCACCTTGTGATAGTCCACCATATAGCCATACAGCTCACGCTGCAGATCATCGTAACTTCCGTTAACCGGCCACATTCGACCGATGTCACTGGTGTAGTAGCTGAAATCCGGAGCGTAATCCATCAGGACAAGTTGGCCCGCCTGGAGTTGGGCGTTGTTGCGGAAATAGTGGGCGTTCCAGATATTCTCACCACAGGCAACGATGGCACGATACGCTCCACCAAAAGCACCCTCCGTCAGGAACCTCTGTTCAGCCAGTGCGGCAAGTTGAAACTCGTAGATACCTTCGCTCGTGGCCCGCATCGAATCCAGCACAGCCACTGCGGTCAATCGTCCAGCCTCGCGCATCAATTCCACTTCACGAGGACTCTTGACCTCCCGCTGTCTGTCCAGCAGCGGACAAAGATCTCTAATCTGGTCGGGAGAGGATGCCCCGCGAAGTAAGTCCAGAAACCGTTCTTCACGTGATTTCCAGTTGTCCCAGGGGTCGTCGTCTCGCATTTTCACACCCTGGGCAATCACATCCCGGCACATCTGCCGACGTTCGCCCGGAGAGAACGGCACCCATATTTCATTGGCAGCCCGCAAATCCCCAGCGAGCGCCTGGTGTTCCTTCAGCTGATCAAGGCCAGTCACGTTGACAACCAGCTCAACATCGCTGGCGTTCACGACAGCCCCCTCGCTGCGTTCCAGTCTTTCATTCGCCGCCGGCAAATAGAGACAGCTGGAACGGTTACGTCCATCGAGCACCAGGTAGGCCTGCGGCACTTCGATACCACAGAGATAGTAAAACTCGTTGGTCTGGCGGAAGACATCGAACGCGCCGCTTGCAGCGGCACCAGGAATGACGGCGATCGCCTGCTCGCCAATACCATCCATCACCTGCTGGCAACGACGGCGAAACTCGCCTGCTTCAAAATCGCCACGCACGAAAGGCTGGCGTTGCTTGGTCTGCATATCCGTCGTCCTCTGTTGCGTTCTGAGATGGGGAGAATGTCAGCAGGCAGACGGCAGGCCTTCGGCCAGCGCCGGTAACATCGCGATCCGACTGGTTAGACGATCTCATCGCCAGGCTGGCCGATCAACTCAACAACGATATTCCGCCAGGGACCATCGCCTGCGTTCACGGCCTCGTGTACATCGTCTCCCTCAAGACACCGAAACACGACATCGCCATCCTGCATTGTCTTGACCGGACCGAGCGAGCCATCCGCATCACGTCGCTGCAATTGGCCGTCACCGATCACGATGTAGAGATAGTCATCCTGGTGGCGGTGTACGCCGCTTGCCTGACCCGGCGGCAGGCATAAATCCCAGACCCGGACGCGATCATTCTCAAATAGCAATCGTGTGCCGACATCTGCCGATACGCCATCCTCATGCATGGTTCCGCTCCTTGAAGTCAGAATTCAGGGTCCATCTCAGGCGTTACTTGCCAAATCTCACCACCTTGATCCACCACGGTCGTTCGCCAACGTCGTAGGTTGCAAATCGATGCAGCGTGCCGTGCAGCGGATGCACCTGGAAGGCGGCAACTTTACCCGACCCCTGCCCGGCCGCATAAAGAAATCGACCCGATCGATCGACGTTGAAAGAGCGTGGAGTTTTCTCAGTGGCTGTCTGCCCCATGCTCTTCAGGCGGCCGTTGAGCTGGTTGACCTGGTAGATCGCGATACTGTCGTGTCCACGATTTGCTGCGTAGAGAAATCTACCGGAGGGGTGGATTTCGAGGTGTGCGGTGGAGTTACTGCCTTCAAAATCAGCTGGAATGGAGGGCAGCGTTTGAACCGGTTTAAGAATCGCTGTCCGCGTGGAATAACGACAGGCCGTCACCGCACTCCCCTGCTCCTGGTCAAAATATGCCCAGCGATAGCGGGGATGGTAGGCAAGGTGACGTGGCCCGGTGCTGGACGCCATTTGCAGCCGGTCCGGGTGAGCCGATCGGAGGGTACCGTCCGCGGCATCGAAGAAGAACTGGAACACACAATTTGGCCCGGTGTGCGGAACCAGCGCAATCCGATTGCTTGGATCCAGATCGATTGCATGCGCCTTATCTTCCGTATCCTGCCAACGGCCGTTAGCTGCATCCAGGCTGCCGTCCTCCCCGATCTCATGAACGGCAATCTTGCCTGCGAAGTAATAGGCGGAGAGCAGGAAGCGACCCTTGTGGTCGGTCGCGATGTAGGCTGGATCCGCGTCGGCCTCAATCACGCTTATCGGTGCCAGGCCGCCAGTCTCCGGATCCAGTTTGAAACTGGCAATCTTGCCAGCACTGCGCAGCGATGCGAACAGAAACTTTCTCTGCGGATCGGTTGTGAGGCCACCCGGTTCCCCCTCAACCTCAACGCGAGACAGGTATTCCAGGTCTCCGGACTGTTCATCCATCGACCAGATCGCAATTGCATTCTCACCAGCCAGCGAGATGTAAACAAAAGACTTTGCGGGCAGGCGTGCGGAAGAGGTCGCCAAGACAATCAGGGCAATCAGGGAAGTGACATGTCGGTGCATCAGCTAAGTCTCCAGGTACTTGGTGGTCGCACCAGGTGGTACGAAAAGGTGGTACGTATTATGGAACAACGATTGTGTGAGACAAGCACGTCTCTGACCACGAAACGCATCTTGGCTACCAACAACTTCAGCTGCCGATGGATGTGTCGTTGCTCATGTCGAGCTAGCTCTAGCGGAAGTGTTTGTCGGCAAAGTCCATGTAGCGTTGCCAGTCATACTCCGTGACATCATGCTTGCCGGCCCGGACGTGGTAGCCGAGCGTTTCTCCAACGGATGAGTTCTCCCTGGGCATCTTTTCCGTCCCCAGCCCTGGCCGCCCCAGCAAGCGATACACATCCACGGCGTGCAGGCAGGAAAGGAATTCTCCTCGCGGGTCGGCCCAGCTGTCGCCCACAGCACTGGCAACGTAAACCGGGCGCGGTGCCATGAGAGCAATCAACATGTGCTGATCTAGCGGAAGCTGGTCCTCCTTGCCGTTGTACTTCTTGAAGTTGCCGCAGAACCAGTGCGGAAAGGACGTGTTGATACGCTCCACGGTTTCTCCGAAGCGGCGGCGACTGAGTGCCGCTCCGCCGCAGCCGGAATTGTTGGAGATTACGAGGGCAAACCGTTCGTCCTGGGCTCCTGCCCAGAGTGACGTCTTGCCGAGCCGGGAATGGCCCATCACAGCAACCTTGTTGTGATCGATATCACGATCCGTCTCACAATAGTCAAGCGCTCGGCTCAAACCCCAGGCCCAGGCACCGATCGATCCCCATTGATCCGGATCCGGCATCTGTTGTCCCTGGCGATAATTCAGCGCGTGTACACCATTCTTGAACTCGTCATGGAAATCCGGATCAATGTCGCCATAGTAGATTGTCGCTAACCCGTAGCCACGCTCGAGCATGCTATCAATGGCCCAGCGTGACGATTTCCATCCCCGATCACGTTCCGTAGCGCGGTTGTCTTTTTCTCGCACCCAGCTATCCGTGAGCCGGATAGCTGGATCCGCGTTGACTGTATGATTGCCGGAAAAATTAAGACCCAGGAAGATTGGCGCCGGGCGCCGCGAGGGTGGCAGGTAGATCAGGATGTCCATTCCGGGACCATCGTCTTGTTTCGTAAAATGGGCCCGAATCTGTTTGCGCACGGCAGTCCCATCGAGGGCCCCGACTTGACTCGATATCAACTCAAAACGATCAACCGTCGCGGAGGCCGGAGTCCGACCGTACATCTCGTCTTCGAATAGCGTCATGATCTCCGGCCGCCGAACTCGCTGCCACTGGCGCGCCGAGTCGACTAATTCCCCGCCATTCGTAAGGAGTGATCGTGGCAGCTCAAATGACGGGACTTTCGATTCGTCATAGTTGAAGCCCCGCGGCTGGGCAGAAACGAGGAGCGGAACCAGGCAGATTCCGGCCATTGCAATCACACCACTGAAGCGACTCATTGAAAACTCCCTTTCATCATCCATTAGGACCACGCTTAACTCGCGCGGATCCTATTATGGCCGGGATCTGCTCCACGTCTACAATTACTGCCACGGACACCCTTCTTTTGCGTTTTTTCGACGGATTCCGTATCTTTACGCAGGAACACGAAACCGTGGCCACGGCCGCGCTTATGCCTCCCTTCCCGCGTGTGGAATCAGCCGCTCCACGCGCCCCTCTTACCCGCAATTGACCAGATGGACAGTCGCCTCCTGATACTGCTGGGCCTTTGCCGGGATCACCTCGGCCGGTCGGAGGTTCTGCAGACGCTGGTCAGCAGCCAGCAGGCCGACGCGGTGTTGGCACGCCTG
>Ga0114999_10000143_pt1 | contig 100966 bp, 85 predicted proteins | sample ArcticOcean_MG_C_3_FD_89820 | JGI IMG/M metagenome (GOLD analysis project Ga0114999, IMG submission 89820) | Marine microbial communities from western Arctic Ocean - ArcticOcean_MG_CB8_126 | ecosystem: Environmental > Aquatic > Marine > Oceanic | place: Arctic Ocean: Canada Basin | collected...
ACACGATCCGACCACACAGCTCACTCGGATACCGGCCGCCGACACCTGAGGCAATCATGCCCAGGCTTCAACTGGTCGTGAATCCGAGATAATAAGTGGTAACGCTATCGGGGGCAGGTCATTGGCAGGTAACAGACACGTAAACATCGAGTGTGACGGAAGCAGCGTTTCCACGCCTCGGGAGTTCAATACGTGTATCCGTAAAGTTCGATCAAGTTCAGATGAACGAACAGCCTTTGAACGTGAAGTTACTGGCCGCTAGGCGACAGTCGGTAGCCCATTCCACGATCGGTGGCTATCGGATCGTTACCCGGCACTGCATCGGAAAACTTTTTCCGAATACGCTGAACGTGAACCTTCAGGTAGTCGGTTTCGTTGATGTACTCCCGACCCCAGACCTTCGCGAGAAGCGTCTTGTGAAGCACAACGTTCGGGTAGTTCTTGGTCAGGTGAAACAGAAGTCCGTATTCCGTTTTGGTCAACTGAATCGGTGTATCACCGGCGTAGACGCGGTGAGCGGCAAAATCGAACTTGAAATCACCCTCGCCAAACGGTTCGCCCTCACCTCCCGGCTCGGGTGCCGATGCACGGCGCATTACCGCCTTTATACGAGCTAGCAGTTCGAGATGGCTAAACGGCTTCGTGATGTAGTCATCAGCGCCCATTTCGAGCCCTTGAACCTTGTTCAGTTCGCCTCCTCGGGCGGTCAGAATCAAGATTGGAACCTGCGAATCCTCGCGAATCTTCTTACAGACTTCGAGTCCGTTCATATCGGGTAGGCCTAGATCAAGAATGACGACGTCTGGTTCTTCGGCTTTAAAAGTGGATAGCGCAGTGGTACCGTCGGGCGCATCAACTAGTTCTGCGTCCGGCCATCTGAGTGCGAAGCAAATGCTTACTGCTTCAACGATATCCGGGTCGTCATCGACAACGAGGACTTTCATTAATTTTTCGTACCTTCTCGTGCATCCATAATTTGTGCCGTTAGCTTAGCGGAATTGAGAAGCCAAATTCAGTAACTTCTCGCGGTGTGCTCTTCACCCACACTTCGCCTGAATGAAGCTCTACGAGTCCTTTTACGATCGCAAGCCCAAGGCCAACACCCGCTCCACCTTCGATGCCTTCCCCGCTAATTCGATAGAACGGCTCGAAGATTCGCTCGAAGTGGGCCTCGCGAATGCCGGGACCGTGATCAATGACTTTGATTACAAGTAGGTCGGGATCGCCATCTTCAGCTCCGGAATGACCCGTTTCCAGCGATATAACGACCGATTCGCCGACGGGTGTGAACTTGATGGCGTTGCTGAGCAGGTGAGTCATGATCTGGGTGACTCTGAGCCCGTCGATGATTGCTCTCGGAAGATCGGGCTGCATCTCGAGTTCGATCGCAACTTGGCGCAGAGCAGCTGTCGATCTTGAAATATCCATTGCAGCGAGCACGGGTTCGCTCGCATGCATTGGTTCCGTGCTGAGCGTGAGGGTTCCTGAGTGGATGTAGCCAACTTCGAGCAGGTCAGACGCCTGACGTTCGAGTCGGGCGATGCTCCGCTCGATGTTATCGACGAGTCGTCTTGATTCGGCAGGGTTGTTGCGTATCGCTTCGGGGTCCTTCAGGAGATCGAACGAAACCCTGAGCGACGAGATCGGCGTTCGAAGTTCGGTCGCCAGTGTTATGACAAAGCCGGTACTGACTGCCGATCTGGCGAGTGAGAGTTCGTCGATGTTCGCTGGAGTCGGTTGTGGTGCGACAACTGGAGCCGCTGGCTCTGGCTCTGGCTCTGGCTCTGGCTCTGGCTCTGGCTCTGGTTGATTATCTTCGGATTCATCGGCGACAACGGCCTCGCTGATTGGATCTGGATCCGGCTCTGGTGCCAATTCCAGTTCGGAATCGGCGGGTGGTTCGGGCTCCACGCTGGGTTCAGGGTCTGGTTCTGGCTCAGAATCAGTATGTGATTCGAGATCGCCAGCAGCCGCCGCGGCCTCTGGGGACTCTGGGGGTTCAACGTCCGCAATCTCTTCAGCGTCATTATCGCTGTCATCTTGGCCACCATCTGAAAGATCGGCAGGATCGATTCCAGCGGCAAGTAGCTCGGCATCCGTTGCGAACAGCCGATCGGCGACGGGCTTGGTCTCATGCTCAGGTTCAAGCTCAGGTCCGGGCTTTATGTACGGTATTTGCTCAGGCGGGGCTTCTGGGACTTCTGGGACTTCTGGGACTTCTTGAGCTGCGACCACGACTTCACCGGGAATTTCGGCACCCGTTTCACGAGCAGCGGCGGCGATGACCTCTGAGTCGATTTGAATAAACGACCCCGAATCGCCAGTTGTCGCTCCTGAATCTGGCGCACCAGAGCCCTCTGATGGCTCAGAGCTTGCGCCGGGCGCAACGTCGCCAGAATCGGATTCGGGACTTATCAGTCGTTTTATAAATCGGCCAATTGGCATCGGATCAATCTACACGTGTAGCCAAAACTTCTCACACTCGCAGCGAATTCGGATATTCGGGATTCGACCGGCGACGCCGGCTTATTACTTGGAATTAGCTTTGGCACCAATTTCGTAGATACGGAACGACCATGCATCACGAACCGCATCGTCTAGCGCCTTACGCCCCGGTTGATCGACCGCAAGCCGATTCGGCAATGCGCGGTCGCCAAGTTGATCGGGGAGTTTCACTCGTTTCAGGAACCGACCGAGCACTATGCGGTCACCTCCGAGCGACAGGAAATCGATCTGCCCCGGGTAGTCGCGGAATCGTGCGTTTGCAACCTCGCCCACTTGATCGAAAAGCTCACGTATCCATCTCTCTCGACCTCGCCTGAAGCGATTCGACGACTGCCCACCTTTGCGGTGCTGACCCTTCACGTACCGGCTGCCGGTTTTGGTAACTTCGAGCTTGCCGTCTTCGGCAATCGCAACTGCCCAGTGCCCAAGGCGCAGCAGGACTATCGCGACAGTTCTGTGAACTGCGATAAAGGCTCTTAGACCATCAAACGAGTTCGAGTCGCTTGGTTCAACGATTGGAAACGGAGGTAGCAACGCCAAGCGCGGTTGAAGTCCGGCAAGCTCGACCACTGAGCAAATCAGCACAATCCCGTTTTCAGAGTCTTGTGCGGAACGTGGCAGTGATTCCCACTCTTCGCCCAACGAATATCCGGCGGGAAGTAGCTCAACGACGAACTCGGTGCCCGGCTCGATTTCGAAATCGATCAACAGTTCCAGCAACGCCGAACGGTGAGTCAGATTCGGACCAGTTGCGACGAGATCGGCAGGCAAGCGAGAGCACTCCTCAGGGTAGATCGAGCTATGGAGACACTTTATCTTGCCCCAAACGCCCTAAACGACGGCCAAACGACAGAAGGAATGCTCGGCTTCCCGAGTGCCTCCGAGGGATCTGGCCTCCCTCTCCCAGCGGGAGAGGGTGGGGGCATGTACTGAGCCAGACGAAGTGAGAGGGAGATTCGTTCGTCAGTGAAGTATGTTCCGAATGGCCACTTCTCCCTCAACCTAGCCTTCTCCCGGTGGGAGAAGGAATCAAAGAACACCCGCGACACCGCCCCAGATCCCTCGGCGGCCTTCGGGAAATCAAATACCCGCCAGCCCATTGTTCACTACCGGAAAAATCCCAAAGAAAACCCCGCACGCGGGTTATTCGGTCCACTGCTTTCCGCGCATTGCTATTGCGACGGGGTCGACTCGTGCGCCGAGACCGGGGCCGCCGGGCAATATCAGGTAGCCGTCTTTGATGTCCTCGAACGGCTCAAGCACTTCGTGTCGCCACTCAGCTTCGTAGACAGCGTGTTCGAGCGGGATGCTGGCGTCGAACGCAGCGGTTACGTGGGCAGATGCAAGTAGCGACAGCGGGCCCGACGGGCAGTGCATCGACACCGATCCCTCCCAGCGTGGTTCCAGTTCCCGACCGATCAGATACGCCTCAACTGGCCCTCCGCAGAACTTAACGTCGGGCATCACTACGTCGAGAACATCGTCTTCCATCAGTTTTGTGAAGAGTCCTACTCCGTAAACCATCTCGGCTCCAGCTATAGTCATCTCGGCTTTGCCACGAATGGTTCGTAAATCATCGGCCATCGTGATGGGATCTACCGGCTCTTCGAACCAGCCAACTCCTGCCTCGCGAAGTTCAGGTTCCAGAGCCAGCGCCGATTCAAGATCGAATCGAGAGTGGCAATCCACGAGCAACGTTCGATCTGGACCAATGACTTGCTTTGCCTCTCGAATGCGTTCGAGACCGATCTCAGCTTCCCGTGGGAGGCCAGGATTATTGAACGGTGCCTGACATTCGTCGAATGGAGCACACTTTGCAGTCGTAAACCCTGCTTCCATTGCTCGTTGTGCCATCTCGGCAAAGCCGTTTGGAGAACGATCCATGGGACCATCAAATGTAGGCTTTAATGCTCGGTTGATGTTCGAGTACAGCTGAACCTTGCGATCGGCCTTACCCTCGTGACCGTGCAGCTCTCGCAGGTAGTCGACCAAGGGCAACTGCAGAACTTGCGCAAGGGCGTCGACGATCGCACACCTGAGGCCACTCACAGCAGTTGCCAGAGCAATATCGGTCTCTAGCTGATCAGTCGTTAGATTATTGAGCCTGATGACATCGGTGTCATCGGTGAGTTTGTGACCCCGGAGATTATTGGCGAGTCGGGCAACTATTGGCGCAATCGGCTGATCGAGCTGCGTGTCTGTGATCTCACCTTGACCAGCGACTCCGTTTACATCGCTGAGCGAAAAGTGAACCCACGTAGTCTCGGGTCGAGCCTTGATTGAGTTGAAGCTCAAGCCCGTCGGCGTGAACCATTCACCTGCTATTGGCAATTCTTAGATTCTCCGTGATCATTGCTCATGTTTGAGCTACTGATCTTGTTATTTTGGCTTTCTCGTGCGATTTCATCCTGAGCCCCGTCGAAGGGTCACGGATAGGCCCACCTGACAAATCGTTCTTGGGTACGTCGACCCTTCGACGGGGCTCAGGATGATGATTGATCGTTGCTTACTTAGGACGTGAGCGGCTTAGAACCTATCGGTTGGGATTTACGCGGTACTTGGCGTATTTGTCGTCATTGATGAACTCGTCGATGACGATCTTCTCGCCATCGAGGTCGTTCGAGATGTTCGCAGCAAGCACCGAAGCAAGCGAGTTGATCGAAGAATTGAACGAATTCAGGCGATTCTCTGGCTTGCTTTCGACAATCGATGAGGCAAACGCTTCACCAATTGAAAGGGTGCTCTCATCGCCCATGGCAGTGTTATGCGGACCCTTTGAAATAACGTGGCGAACGTCGGCATCGGTCGGTTTTTCTGCCGGGGGCCAATCGCCGTCGAATCGATAGTCGACGAAATCGTCTTCGAGCTTGATCGTGCCGTGAGTGTGAACGATGTAGTCGAATCGACCGTTGTAGTACGAACGAGCCGGTTTCGTGAACAGCAGGTTGGCAACTCCGCCCTTTTTCATGCCGTAAGTCACGGTGTAAGCGATCGGATTGTCGCCTTCGGTATCGTGCAACTCGGCGGGGCGCTCTGTGTAGACCGCACGAACCCAGTCGACATCGTCGTTCGTCCAGTAGCGCATGATGTCGGTCTGGTGAATTCCAGCCTCTACAACGGAAGTACCCGACCATGCCCGGTTGGCTGTCCAAACCCGGTTGGCAGGTCCGCCCTGCTCCTCGGTTCGGGTGTGCTTCACGCCGTGACCTTCGACTCCGCCCTCGGCGATCATCGTCATTGCTGCGACCCACTTGTCGCTCAGGTAAGCGGCGATATCGGTGTAGCCGCGATCATGGCGCATCTGGAAACCGACCGTGCTCGGCACACCGGCCTTAGTGATGGCTGCGTCCTGGCTAATGATGTCGTCTAAGAACAGCGACTGCGGCTTCTCGGCGAATATGGCGATTTCTCGTACGGCTGCACGTTCGATCTCGCCTTTGTGTTGGTTTGGCGGGATGACGAACCAGATGGCGTCGACAAGTCCCGACTCGATCATGGCGTCGGCACTGTCGAACATCTTGATTCCGACGGGTGAATAGCCGTCGACAAAGCTTGAAATCTTCGATTCTTCAAGGTTTTCCGGGTACGGATCAGCCATCGCTGTGATCTGGACGATCTCGTCGGTTTGCATGCCCGTGAGCGCCTGCATGTGCTGAAGTCCACGCTGCCCAACACCAACTAATCCAACGCGCAGGGGACCTGCCATGAGTTTTTATTCCTTGTGCTCAAACTAAAAAGCAGTCGGTGCGCCCCTGAATAAACGTGAGGTCTCACAGCCAACTACCGCCAAATACCAGCCGAGTTTAACACCGGTATCGCCTATTCGGGTCGAACTGCGGGAGTATGTGAATAAATGTAGTAGAGTGCCGCTTTATGTGCGAAATTGCTGACTTATTGGCAGTGCCCGATTCATCGACGTGGCAGATCCGCTAATACACGAGGCCATAGAACTCTCAGGATTCGAATAATGGAACAACTGAGCCCGACCGACGCGAAAGTCGCTAACCTGCTGGCCAATGTGAGCGCCGACACGTTTGAAGTGGTAGCACGAGGCGTGTTGGACGATCCTTCTGCTGTGCTGATTGGTGAACCCGAATGGCAGCAGGTTGGTGGAAGGCATGCCGATTGGCAGACTGTTGCTGTCATGAAGTGTTCAGGAAGAGCAACTTCACGCGGCACCGAACGGTCATGGTCGGCTGTATTCAAGCACATCGACCTCACTGTCGAGACTAATCCTCTATCTAACACCATGGACCTGCTAAACGAAATTTTTATTTACCGAGACGCTGAGTTCGTAGATACCGGAGTGCCCTTCAGGGCAGCGAAGTGTTATTTGATCCAGGAACTAGATTCGAAACGCTTCTCTCTCTGGCTGGAAGATCTTTCGACCGCCATACAACCCCCTTGGACGGCTCAGCAATACGAAAAGGCATCCGGGTATCTCGGTCAATTCCAGGGCAAGCGCCTGGCAGAGCAAACTCGGCTGCCATATGTAAGCGAAAGCGGTACGTTCAAGAATAGGTGGGCGGGCTTTAAATTCGAAAGCGCCCTGAAAGTTATGCAAGAGCAGCGAGACCATCCGGATCTCAAAAGCGCGTTTTCCGGTGATCGACTCGATCTCGCTATTGAACTGATTCAAAGCTTCCCGGCACTTCTCGCAAGAGTGGGGCAGGTCGAAAAGGTCTTATCACACGGTGATTGCCACGCTAGAAATCTCTTTCTAACCGACGAAGCTCTGGTGGCAGTCGACTGGTCGGGGATTTCCTATGAGCCGCTCGGAAGTGATTTCGGCCAGATGATCGGCGCAGGGCTCAGTTGGGGATTCGAAGAAATGATCACCGTAGCCGAAGTCGTACCAAACCTGATTGAAGCCTACATTCAAGGCTTGTCAGCAGTGGGCTGGGACGGAGATGAGCAAACGTTGCGTCTCGGAATGGCCGGGCAGTTTGTTGGTTACGTCATTGTCTGTTCCTTCATTCCCGCTCGGGTTATTGCCGATCCGACTTTTGCGGTTGGGATCGAGGCACGGCAAGGCACTCCCAAGGACGAAATATCTTCGGCAACAAGTAAGTTTCTTGATTTTGGAGAGCCGTTCATGCGGGAAGCGATTGAGTTGGCGAACGGTAGATAGGTTTTTTGGCTACATGAACGAACAGGTCGAAAAGATACTTGCCGATGTCAGCGTCGACACTCTCACGCTGATCGCACGTGATGTGATTGGTGATGATTCTGCGACTCTCGTCGGCGATCTCGCTTTCGCCAATATCGACACGCCTCACAACGACGATCGAACGATCGGCATTGTGAAGGTTTCGGGAACAGCGGTGTCGGTTCGGCACGGCAGCCATCACAACTGGTCGTCAGTCGTAAAAATCATCGATAAATTAGTGCCTACCGACGACGCTGCGGCGTGGGGATTTCCTGAAAACGAAGAGAAGGTTTATGAACTTGGGCTTTTTTCAGACGCCGGGACTCAACTACGGCCTGCAAGGTGCTACCTGACTCACACGACCGCAGATGGTCTGAGCATGTTGTGGCTCGAGGATCTTTCTGCTGCGCCCCAACCTCCGTGGACGGTGGAACAGTTCATCTCCACCGCGCATCACCTGGGGCAGTTCAATGGCTACCACTTCACCAACAAAACCCTTCTCCCCTTCGAAATCGCTCGCGACGCGTATCACCTTCGAAAGTCGAATACCCCGTTTCGAGCTACTTACGACAGACTAGTGGAAATACAAGATGACCCGATTGTCAGGAGGGTTTTTAACGATACTCAACTGGAGTTAAACATCGAATATTTGGCCATGGCTGAACAGGGCTGGGAGATCGTGAAGCCTCTTCCCCACAGCCTCGCTTTCGGCGATGCCCACTCAAGAAATCTGTTCCCACTCGGCTCCGAGACCGTCGGCATCGACTGGGCAAGCCTCGCCTGCGATCCTATCGGCTGCGATATTGGAGTCTTGATCGGATCACCGCTGTCGTTCGGAAACGTTGATATACAACTCACCACCAACCACGAACGGGAGATCTACGACTCGTATGTCGCCGGTCTGCAATCAACCGGGTGGAACGGAAACCTCGATCACATTCGACTCGGCTTCTTCATGCATTTCTCTGTATACCTTCTCTGGATGCCAACTATGGCGAGCCGTTACAGAAAGTTGGAAGCGGACGAATCAGCTCGAAACCGCGAGGAAAAGCGAACCAGCGTGGCACTTGAGGATCTTCCGGAACTGAAAGCCCATGGCAGCGCTTACGCCGAAATACGCCGAAGAATTGAAATCACTACTCCAACGAGTCGAGGGCACGCTTTAGATGAGCGAACAAGTAGAAAATCTGCTCGCAAACACCAGCAACGAAACGTTCACGACCGTGGCTCGTGGCGTGCTGAACGACGATTCAGCCACACTCGTGGGCGCGCCAACGTTCACTGAGATCACCACAAGTCACAACGATCTGCGCACTATCGGGATCGTGAAAGTCTCGGGCGACGCCAAGGTCAACAGCGGTACAAAACCGTGGTCGTCAGTCGTGAAGATCATCGATCTCAGCGTTGTTGTGAAATCAACAGACGCGGGTGCGTGGGTGTTCCCCGAAATCGAACAGCTCGTATACGAAAACGGACTGTTCAGCGGAGAATCGTCGCCATTTCGATCAGCGAAATGCTATCTCTCCGATTCCTCAGAAAACCAACTGATAATTCTGTGGCTTGAAGATCTATCGAAAGCACCGCAACCTCCGTGGAAACTCGAGCATTTCGTGAGCGCAGCGAATCATCTGGGCAAATTCAACGGAGATATCGCCGTAAATCCGGTCGAACTCCCGTTTGAGATTTCGAGCGACGCTTATTACGCCCGATGGGATCCCTCGGTAGTCGAGGGGCGAGCGCAAGACCTGCTCGAAATGAAAGACTCCCCGATGGTGAAACAGGCGTACCCAGATATTCCTATCGAGGTTGGCGTTGAAATCGCCAGCCTTGCCCGACCACTCCTCGAACTCGCGAAGTCGTTGCCTCACAGCATCTCGTTCGGCGATAGCCACTCCAGAAACATGTTTCCAGTCGGCTCTCAAACCGTTGGTATCGACTGGGCGTCCTTGTCGAACGAGCCCACAGGGGTGGATATCGGAGTGCTGATCGGGTCGGGTCTGACTTACGGAGTAGCCGAAGCAGTGCTGATTATGGAAAACGAGAAGCGAATCTACGACTCCTATGTAAAAGGAATCCAATCTTCAAGTTGGGATGGTGACCTGAACGACCTGCGAATTGGGTTTTTCACCCAGTTCATCGGCTACATATCAACTGTGGCTGCCGTGCCCGCAATTATCGACAATTATCAGGATCGGCGGGAGTGGATCAAAGGACGATTCGGTGTCGAGCTTGAGGAAGTTTCAAGACAGGTAGCTCCTGTCATTGCGACCATTCCTGGATACGTGGAAGAGGCGAAGCAGTTGCTAAACGATTCCAAAGGCACGCTGTAGATGAACGAACAAATAGAAAAATTGCTGGCTGGTGTTAGCAGCACAACGTTCGAAACGGTTGCGCGGGGTGTGCTTGGTGATGATTCAGCCACACTAAATTCGACGCCGGTGTTCGAGGAAATCACTACCAGCCACGCCGATCTACGCACGATCGGAATCGTGAAGGTCTCCGGAATCGCCACGGGTCAGGGCCCAGAGAGAAACGAGCAAGCGTGGTCGACCGTCGTCAAGATTATTGACCCAAGAAAAGAAGCGAGACGTGCGAACCTCGACAACGAAGCACAGATTTATCGATTAGGGCTTTTCAATGGAGACGAAGTCCCGTTCAGAGCGGCAAAGTGCTATTTCATCGGCAGTCACGAGGACGAACTTTCAACACTGTGGCTCGAAGACCTTTCTAACGCCCCTCAGCCACCATGGACCGTCGAACAGTTCTCGGTCGCAGCGAATCACATCGGCCAGTTCAATGGGCATAATCTGGAGCGCAACACAAAGCTCCCAATGGACATATTGCTCGATTCATATATCACTCGGCTTGAAAGACATGATCGCGGTTCGATTGCAGAAGAATTCGTTCAAAAACGCGATACGGAGATAGTCAAAGCGGCATATGCCGAGTCGTCGATAGAGTCGACCATCCGATTCTTCGGACTTGTAGAGCAGCTGGAAGAAGCAGGTCGGAACTTACCGCATAGCTTGGCGTTCGGAGACGCTCATTCCAGAAATCTATTCCCCGTTGGCGATGAGACAGTCGGAATCGATTGGGGCACCGTGGGCATGGAACCTGTTGGCTCCGATATCGGTGTGCTGCTGGGATCGCCGCTCTCATATGGGATTCAAGAGGCAAGCCTGATGATGCAGAACGAACGGGCTATGTACGACTCGTACGTCATCGGACTTCGTTCGAGGGGATGGGATGGTAATGACGATGAACTTCGGCTTGGATTTTTCTGCCAGTTCGCTTTTTACATTTCACTCATTGGCGGCCTACCGATAGTCATCTCAAAACTCGCAGATCGGAAAGAGTTTATCGAGAAGCGTATCGGAGTTCCGTTCGACGACGTGCCGTCACATCTGGCTCCAGTTCTGGCCGTAATCCCAAAATACGTCGAAGAGCTGGAAGCGCTGCTGGGGTGAGTTGGATTGGAACCACGAATCAAACAGATGCTCGACAGCATTCCCGTTGAAACCTTCATTGAGGTTGCGCAGGGCGTGATTGGCGATTCTGTGTTTTCAGTGCCCGACTCGACAAGCTGGGAATCGGTTGGCGCCATTCACGCCGACCTTCGAACGGTTGCGGTGGTCAGGTATTCCTCTACAGCCGAAACCCAGAACGGCACGCGGCAGTGGTCCTCGGTGGTAAAAGTTGTCGACGCTGATCTCGATCCGGGTAGGCATGCACGCTCCGACCGCCCAGAGTCTGAGCTCCAGATTTATCAGAACGGCTACTTGAACCACCAATCTGTCCCTTTCAGGCCGGCTAAGTGCTACAAGATCGGAAATCCTCTAGACAACGTAAAGATGATCTGGCTGGAGGATCTAACTGGTGCGGTTCAACCCCCCTGGGGCCTGGATGAATATCTAAAAGTTGCAAATCACCTTGGTCATTTCAACGGGCATTTTGCAATGAATCCTCCCGATCTTGCGTTCGATGTCCCGGTCGATAATTACCTCTTAAAAAGGGATGTCGATGCGGTACGCAACGGCGTTGCTCGGCTGATGGAATACCGCGAATCTGATGTGGTCAGGCGTGCTTACAACGAAGTATCTGTTGACGCCGCAGAAGATCTCTCTGAGGCATTTCTCAAGCTTCGACAGAAGATTGCAGGATTCGACCATTCCGTCTCTTTTGGTGATGCCCACGCGAGAAACATATTCCCCCTCGGGCACGAAACAGTCGGGATCGACTGGGCGAACGTATCGTTTGAACCTATTGGTGTAGACGTCGGATTGCTAATTGGGTCGGCTCTCAGTCAGCACCCAGAGGAATCAGGAATGGTTGCCACAAACGAGCGCGAAATCTTTGATTCGTACGTTGAAGGTCTTCGTTCCGGAGGGTGGCATGGCATTGCCGACGAAATCCGGCTGAGCGCACTTGTGTTGATGGGAGGTTATTTGGTGACCATGATGAATTTGCCGGGGGATCTTGCTTCAGGCATGCTCGCAGATCGGCGATCTGAATCCGAGGCCCGGTTTGGAGTCACTCTCGAGCAGATTCCAGAGGCGATAAGACCGTTAATAGAAATATTGCCGACCATGACCGACGAGATCCATGAATTACTGGACTAAGATTCAGTTCGTCAGCCGTACCTATTGCCGTCGTGCCCGCTCGGGTGTTCAATGCGGCGAGATCAACGAACCCACACCCCACCGCCCCACCGAAGATCCCTCCGCTCCACTTCGTTTCGGTCGGGATGTCGGAGTGAAACAGAGAAAATATGAAAGTCACAGCAGTAACCGTTCTCCCCGTTAGTCGATTCAACTACGTGAAGGTTGAAACCGACGAGGGAATCACTGGCGTCGGCGAGCTTCATCCTGCGTCGGGAACCGGCGGCACACCGTTCGTTCCTCGTGCTGCGGTTGAGTACTGCGCCGAGTATTTGGTCGGCAAAGACCCGATGCACATCGAACGGCACTGGCAGCACATGTTCCGTCGCCAACTTTTCAGGGGTGGGTCGGACATGATGGCGGCGATCGGCGCTATCGACATTGCACTATGGGACATCAAGGGCAAGGCACTCAACAAGCCGGTCTACGAACTGCTGGGAGGACCTGTTCGAGAGAAAGTGCGCCTGTACACGCATCGCGGCGGCAACACGCCCGAGGCGCTGGCTGAAGAGGCAGCAGCACGGGTCGAGGAGGGCTTTACGGCGTTACGTGTGTACCCGTTCGGTGATTTCGGCAATTCCGACTTCGAAGAGGGACTCGGGCTCGAAAACATGAGCTTCACGGGGATGCAGAACAACGCCGTCGAGCGCATCGCCGCCGTTCGAGAAGCAGCCGGACCCGACACCGACATCATGATCGACGTCGTAAACCGGCTTACACCCGCTGAAGCCATCGGGCTGGGTCGGGCGTTAGAGCCGTTCAATCTATATTTCTACGAAGATCCCATCGAGCCGGAAAACATGGATCAGTGGGGCTGGGTCGCACAGCAGCAGCCGATTCCGCTTGCGATGGGCGAGCGGCTGTACACCGTTTACCAGTTCCGAGATCTTCTGAATCACCAGGGCGCAGCGTTCGTTCGACCCGATCTTTCGCTGGCAGGCGGTATAACCAACGTGAAGAAAATCGCTGCTCTGGCAGAAGCGGCGTACGTGGGGGTCGTTCCGCACAACCCGCTTAGCTGCGTGCTAACGGCCGCATGTGTGCAGATCGACGCGGCGGTGCACAACATTTCCGTTCAGGAATACCCGTACGACGACGATAAGGGCATAAAAGCCGAACTAGTGAAAGAGCCCCTCAAGCGAGTCGGTGGCTACCTCGAAGTTCCGACAAAGCCCGGCATCGGAATCGAACTAAACGAAGAAGCCTTCAAGCACTACCCACCCGTGCCATACGAACGACTACCACTAATTAATCCGGATGGGTCGCTGCGGGAGTATTAGAGGAAGGCTTGATTCAGGATGACAATCAGCGAACTGTGCGTCACAATCGCTGGCTGAATCGTTCGGTCACCTCATACGAACGTTTGGCTCCGATTTTCATCGGGATCACAATCGCCAAAATAGCCTTCTCAAATAAATATGCCAACTGAACCGAATTCCTACGACCTCGTGATTTCTGGCGGTCGATTGATCGACCCTGCCAATAACACTGACGCCAAGCTCGACGTCGCTGTTAGTGGCGGCATGATCGCTGCTGTTGAAGCGAATATCGACACTTCAGCAACGCAGCGGGTTGTCGATGCGACCGGACTCGTCGTCACACCGGGTTTGATCGACCTGCACACGCACGTCGCTGCGGCCATTCGCAAGCCGAGTGGCGAAGACCTTATGGTCACTCCCGACGTCGCAGGTGTGAACGCAGGTGTCACCACGATTCTCGATGCTGGCTCAACGGGAGCGCTCAACATCGGGGGCTTTATCAACACCGTTGTCCCGAGCTCAGCGACACGGGTGCTGGCACTGCTAAACATCGGCACTCTGGGCGTGATCAGGGCTCCGGAAGTACGTTCTGCCGACGACATCGACCACGCAGCAGCTGTCGAGGCGATTCAGTCGGCTCCAAACATAATCAAAGGCGTAAAAGTCCGCATGGTTTCGCCGGGGATCACCGCACTCGGAATCGAGATGCCGAAAGCGGCGAAGGCAATCGCCACAGAAGCCGGGGTTCCGGTCATGGCCCACGTCGGTGACATCATGAAGCAGAACCCTGTCGCCGGTGAACTCGCACCTGCTTTGCTAACCGAAGTGCTGGGCGAAGGCGATATCGTCACTCACACACTCAGTCATCAGGTGGGGGCGCTGCTGGCTGATGGTTCGTTGCTGCCACAGGCACGAGAGGCTCGAGCCAACGGCGTTTATTTCGATGTTGGTGTTGGCCAGTCGAACTTTGCGTTTGGGGCAGCGCAAAAGGTGATCGATTCCGGGTTTATTCCCGACACGATCAGCTCCGACGTCACAATGATGAGCATATTCGCAGGTCCGACTTACTCACTCACCGAGTGCATGGGCAAGGTAATGTCGCTCGGCATTTCGTTTGAGGATGCGATAAGAATGACGACCGCAAAGCCGGCAGAGGTTCTAGGCATGTCGAACGAGATTGGTTCGTTGAGCGTCGGCCGTGGGGCAGACATCTCGATTCTCGATCTCGTTGAGGGCGATTTCAGCTACCACGACGCGACCGGCGGAGTCGGCCATGGATCACAGGCGGTCAAACCCGTTCTGGCGATTCGGGACGGCGTTCCGCAGCCCATCGGTTACGGACCTCGATCTTGGGGCTGGCTACCAACGCAGAGTGCTTAGAGCACATTCAAAAAATCATCACAATGACCATCACTCAAGAACAAATCCGTACCAAACTCGAAGAACTTCCTCGGTTCAAGCTGTCGCACCTGAACACGCCGCTCGAGCCGCTTGATCGACTTCGTCAGGCACTTATCGACGAGGGCAATTCGGTTCCAAACCGCATGCTAGTGAAGCGAGACGATGTGACGGGTCTAGCGTTTGGCGGGAACAAGGGCCGGCATTTTGAGTTCGAGATCGCCCACATTCTTGAGCGCGGCTTCGATACGGTCATCAACATCAACCACTACCACTCGAATCAGGCACGATTTATCGCTGCGGGCTGCGCCAAGGCGGCACTGAAGTACCACATCGTATCGATCGACGAGGTTACGGCTCCGCTTACCGGCAATCTGCTGCTGTGCAAGCTGATGGGCGCCGAGATTCACCGGGTACCTGCAGAGTACGGTCGGCAGATGGCCGACAAGATTTTCAAAGAAGAGACCGAGGCTGGTCGCAAGCCGTACATCCTGCCCGACGATCCGTTTGCCGACATCATGGGGATGATTGGCTTCATGGAGACGGGTCTGGAACTCGAAGAACAGCTCAAAACCGCCGACGTTGAGGGTCCTGTTCGATTTTGGGGACTCACAGGACGTTCGATCGCCGGTTTACGGCTATATGCCAAGAACCGCGGGCTCGATTGGCGGGCGACTGCGTGTCAGTATTCGCCTGGCGAGATCGAAGAATTTCAGAAAGTAACTGCGGATCGCTCGACGAAGGTTGCCGAGATGTTCGAACTCGAACAGTCGCTCGATTCTGACGATCTTCAAGTGCTTGAAGACTATCGTGGACCGGCTTACGGCGAACCAGACGATCGTGTAATCGAGGCGATTCAAATTGTCGGCAAAGCAGAGGGTCTGATCCTCGACCCGAACTACACGGGCAAGTCGATGTCCGGCTTGATCGGCGAGTTCAGAGCAGGCCGAATCGACCCCAACGAAACAATCTGCTTCATCCACTCCGGCGGCCTCCCGCAAGTGTTCGCACACGCCGACAAGTTTGTGGATTAGGTTCGGTTACGAGAGTCGACCTTAGTAGGAACACTGGCCATTTCGAGAATGTCATCCTGAATTTATTTCAGGATCTCTCTCCCGCTTGCAGCTAATACCATCCGTGGGCGAGATCTGCCCAGTAGAGATTTTCATTCTCGATTAAGTTCACTTTCCACTGTCGCCGCCAGTTCTTTATCTGCTTTTCTTTTGTTATTGCAGCTGCAACATCGTTCGTTTCGTCGAACCAAACTAAATCTTGAATACCGTGCTTGGTGGTGTACTTAGAACCGCTCTCGTTCCTGTGCTGCCAGACTCGCCTATGTAAATCGTTTGTAACTCCGGTGTAGAGCATCTTTCCGCGGTTGGCGAGAATGTAGACGTAGTAGCTGTTGGGCATGGTTGGTGTACTAGCTGCAGAGGGGGGAGGTAGATCCTGAAATAAATTCAGGATGACATTGTTGGCTGCATTGGCTGCCGTTGGTCGTTCGACGAATCAATTGGTTCGTTTGACCTCGATTTTCATCGGGGTGACAGTGGTTTGATCTCGCGACCATATTCGGAACTGCCGATACCTCAAACCACACACGTCGCTCTACACGATTACAATTCTCGGACTCGCCTACTCCTGCAACCACACCGTAAAAGTGCCATCGGCACCACCATGACCACTACAAAAAACCTCACTCCTGCTGAACTTCAAGCCCATATCGACAAGCTGCCTCGGATGAACATCGCCCATCTGCCGACTCCGCTTGAGGAGATGCCACGGCTCACCGAACGGCTTGGTGGTCCGCAAATTTGGATCAAGCGCGAGGACATGACGGGTCTGGCGTACGGCGGCAACAAAGCTCGCCACTACGAGTTCGAGATGCCGCACGTTGCTGATCAGGGCTACGACGTGATGATCAACATCATGGACTACCACTCGAACAACGCCCGAATGACTGCAGCGGCAGCCAACAAGATCGGCATGCGCTACATCCTAGTTCTCAAGAACGCAGCCAACCGGAACGTGCAAGGCAACCTGCTGATCGACAAGATCCTCGGTGCTGAACTTCACCTGCTCGACGAGTACCAGTCAGGTAACGCCGAGGGTTACGCAACCAAACTCAAGGAAGAACTCGAAGCCGAAGGGCACAAGCCCTACGTGATCCAGGAACACCTGTTCCCGCGCATCGTCGGCATGGTCGGTTTCGTTAATGCTGGAATCGAAATCCTCGAACAGATCGAAGAAAACAATCTCAAGAACGTCCATATCATCGGTGTAGCGGGTCGCTCGCTTTGCGGATTGATCGTTGCTGCGAAGTCGATGGGACTCGACTGGAAATTCACAGGCGTAACGGTGAACTACGATGTTCCGCTCGACGACTACATATTCCAGCACAACAAGGACCTCCAGGAGCTTCTCGAACTGCCGGTGACGTTCGAAAAGAGCGATATAAGGGTGCTCGACCAATACGTTGGTGAGGGTTACGGCGTGATGACGCCGCAGGTCGCCGAGGCGATTCACATTGCGGCACGAACCGATGCCATCATCTGCGATCCGAACTACACGGGCACGGCGATGGCTGCTCTGATCGATCAGGTCGAAGAGGGTGGGTTCAACGATGACGAGACGGTCATCTTCCTGCACACCGGCGGGCTTCCTGCCGTGTTTACTTTCGCCGATCAGCTGGCTGCGCACAAAAGCCAGGACTAAACCGTAGAGATCATCCCGAGCTGACACCGAACCACACACTGCGTTCATCGTTGCTAGGGCCGAAAGTTCTGAATCGACTAATCTCAGCGCGCCAAAAAGAAAAGGGCCAGTCGAAATGACTGGCCCTTTTCTTTTTGTTCGTTTGAAACTACGAAGTTGCGGAGCTAACTCGGTCGGCAACCCGGGCAACGCCTCGTGCGAAGCGAGGAGTGATGTAACCCTCGAAGATCCCGGCACCGAATGCAAAGGCAAACATAGCCAACTGACCAGCCATGATTCCACCACCACCGCTACCAGCAAGGAACCCGACCTGCGTTGTCGCATTCTGATCGGAAACCAGCGGCAGCGATACGATTCCAGCACCGAACAGTGCGAACACTGCTAGAGCGAGAATTCCACCAACTAGAGGTCGTGCCAATCCAACCATGAACAGCGCCACCTTCTCGGTGTACTCGAGCTGCATGGTGACCGTGCGGAGCATCACTGCGAACGCACTACCAGCGATACCAAAGATGATTGCCGCAAAGACAATTTCGAGCGGTGTTCCGAGGAACAGCGCCTCAACACCCGAGACAGTCACCGTGACTGCAGCCAGCGCGCCTGCGAGTACCGTAAGTCCAACCATCGGTGAAACGATTCGTCGCAGCATTGTGCGTGAGTGAATCATCTCGCCAACGTTGGCGTTTAGCGTACCGAGAATCTGCTCGCCGTCTCTAAGGACGTCGATACCGCCCGACATTGCTCGGTCAATCCAAGCCTGAAGATTATCGAGCATCAGAGTTTGATCACTGAGTTTCGCACTGCGAACTCGGATCATCAGCCGCTCGACTGTTGCGACAAATGGGGCTGATTCCGCCACCATTCCTCGGTTTCCACCTTCTTGGGGTGAAACTTCCTCGGCCTCAAAACGTACTGGTTCCGTCATATCGTGCTCCTAATTAGTTAAACCGAGCCCTGAACCCGATTTCACCTTTGTGGGTGTACTGACGACACACCGGGAAGGCCGGTTCCTCATTGGTTGTCGCGCACCAAAGATGTCGAAAATTTAGCACTGTGTACACCTAGGGTCAAGGAAACATACACGGTGCAAACTGGAAATCCATGGAATCCGTCACGACCCAAAAAACTATCTAGCGCGCCGGACGTTGCCAATAAGCTACGTGCCGTTGGCGAATTGCGGCGTTAGCCCTGCTGATCTCTGCGCTTTAACGCCTTTTTAGACGAGTACCAGACCCAGCCGATACCAGCCACAAACGAAAGTGAAATAAGTACGAACAGTACGTTTCCGCCAGCGGTGCTTGTTCGGCCTCGTTCCGCGACCTGAATCGACATCACGGTAATCCCGCTTCCGAGTTCAGAATCAACCTCGATATCGATCGCCCATAATCCAGCGTCTTCCAGATCAAGCTGCGCCAGATAGTAAACGGGATCGAACGGTGAATTTAGCGCCGGCGTGTACTGCTTTTTACCCTTTTCAGCCGGGGTACCGAACACACGGATCGTCGCACCATCGATGTCTTCACCGGTTTCAGCATCACGAACACGTACTGCGAATCGAGTCGTTCCACGGATCGGGGCTACTGGACTCACCTGCAACTGAATCCTGTGCGGCCCGGCAATTTCCTCACCGAGAATGCGGTATCCGACTATTGCGTCGTTATCCTGCGCTCGAAGGGGGCTTGCTGTACTGATCATTGCGATCAACACGGCTAAAAACGCACCCAGTGAAATCAGCGCGGTCTGTCGGTTTATGAAAATGTTGTTTGTATTCAATTCAGGATCATTTATCAGATAGGAACGGCGCTGAGCCTAGCGTCGAGCAGATTTGTGAATAAACTGCGTTCAATTCTGCCGTACGAATCCCAAAATGGGTGACCAACGGCCATTAATAATTTTAAATAAACGAGATTCATCTCTTGGAAAACTACGATCTACTGATTCGAAATGGGCGAGTACTTGACGCCGAGTCGAACTTTGACCAGATCGCTGATGTTGCTATTACGAACGGCGTCATCGAACGGATCGAACCTAATATCGACCCCGCACTGGCTCAGGATTCGATCGATGTAAGCGGTCAGTGGGTCATGCCGGGGATGATCGACACGCACGTTCACGTCGCAAACGCAGCTGACCTCGGGCGCATCAGGGGTCTCGGATTGCAGATGGTCGCAGCAGCGGGAGCAACCACGGTCATCGACCTCGGCGGAAGCATGGATGTCCTGACGGCTGGCATCGCCGCACGAGGTTCCGGAGTGAACGTTGGCAGTCTGGGCTATCTGAAGCCCGGTGAGACCGTCCCCGAGGGACGGCTCAGCACGGACGTAATTGCCGAAATAGTTGGACAGGCGCTCGAAGCAGGCTCGCTCGGTATAAAACTATGGGGTGGCTACTACCCGTTCAGCCCCGAAGAAACGTCTGATTTCATTTCGACCGCTAATCGGCTCGACGCGTACGTCGCATATCACGTTGGGACTACCGCGACAGGCTCACGACTCGATGGACTCCGAGAAGTGCCATCGCTTCTGGGCAGCACGGGCAGGGTGCACGTCGCCCACATCAACGCCTACTGCCGCGGGTCGGTGCTGTCGGTTGAGGAAGAGATCCAGGAAGCACTGCAGATTCTCACCGATATTAGAGACCAGATCGTCTCTGAGGTTCATCTGGCTCGACCCAACTTCACGCTTGGCAAGTGCGATGAAGACGGCAACGTGGAGGCCGATGTTGTTGGAAATTGCCTGAAACTTCGCGATTACCCGCCTACGGACGAGGGAATAAGAGCGGCTCTGCGAGACGGCTATGCGTCGACGGTCGAGGAGACTCGAACGGGGCTGGTGCTGGTTACTGGAGAACGAGGAGTCGAACTGTTCGATGCGGGCAAGACCGATGTGGCGATGAGCTTCCCTGTGAACAACGCTACTTCAGCGTTCCAGCTGAGCGCAGCCAAGAATTCTGACAACGAGTTCATCATCGATGCGGTTGGTAGCGATGCCGGAGCTCTGCCACGAAACGTGAACATTGAGCAGTCGATGCGGCTTGTGAGGTTTGGTGCGCTCGAACCTCTGGAGATGGTGCTCAAGCTCAGCCTGAATCCGGCGAAAATGATTGGACTTGGGTCAAAAGGTCGACTTTCCGAAGGCAATGACGCGGACGTAACGGTTATCGATCCCGAAAAGGGCAGCGCCAGCTACGGAATTGTTGGCGGGAAGCTGATCATGATGGCGGGTCGGGTTGTTGGCTCGGGCGGCACGATTCTCACGACAGAGCGCGGCGAGAAGGCGGTCTCTGCAACTGGGATTCCGTTTGAGCGCCTGGATATCACTCAGGCAATGATGTACGCCGGGCGTGATTAAGGGGCTCGTCTCCCTCTCCCAGCGGGAGAGGGTTGGGGTGAGGGAGATACGTTCAATAGCGTCGGTCGTTCGCTCCCGGCAACATCGCGCGCGTCCCCGCACCAGATCCCTCGACTCCGAAGACTCCGCTCGGGACGCGAAGCTAGCTCAGTCCACGTCCTCAGGCAGTTCAACGTTCCTGAACGAGAAGTAGATAGCGAAGTTGTACGCCAGCTTCAGGCCACCGCCGAGCAGCCACGGAGCGACCGTGTACGCCCCCGCCCACAGGAATCCGGTAACGGTGGAACTCGGCATCCGACCAAGCCCACGCCCCAGATTCGCCGAGCCCGCCATCACGGTTCGTTCTTCTGGCGGCACGAGCGCCATCATGTACGACTGGCGTGTCGGCACATCCATTTCATCGAAAATTCCACGAAGCATCCAAATTCCCGCTGCTACAACTGCGCTAGGCGCGAACGCGAACGAAATCAGGCAGATGTTCGATGCGACCTGGGTCCACACGAACGTATTGAGGAGTCCGATTCGCTTGGCGACCGAGGGTGCGAGCCATATCGAAACGAGATTCAGCCCTTGAGTACCGATCATGATGGCGGCGATGGTGCCTTCGTTCATGCCGTACTTATCGACCATCCACAGGGCGAAGAAGGCATCGAAAATCATGCCCCCTGAGAACGAATCGACCGCAAACAGGCTGGAGATCTTGAGGATCGGCTTTCGTGATGGTGTCTTGAACGGGTTTACGAGCAACTCGCCCGCGGTCGCCTTCGATTCAACCGCCGACGAAAGTGCGAGGTAAACCGCAGCGTTCAGCAGGTTGATTCCGAGATAAATCGCCAGTAGCACTTTGTACGCATCGACCAGCTCCCAGCCACGTACGCCGATCAGGTAGGTGGCGATGCCAACGAGCGCGGCGCCGATCGCTCGCCCGCCTGCCGATGACACCGAGAGGTTCGAAAATGCCCTTGTACGGGTCTGGCCGGTGGTGACTTCTGTGAGCGACGATTGCTCAAGCTGGAGGCTCGGGCCCCAGTGCATTCCGCTTCCTGCGTACGACCCGAAGAACGATGCCAGTCCGATAAGCCACACGTTGTCAGTGATGAGCAACATCACGATGGATACTGCGGTAACGACTGCAATGATCACGAACCACGCCCGGCGAGAAATCGTGTTCGCTGTAGACATCACGAGGAGTGAGAAGAGGAACCCGCCAACAAGGCTCACGCCGAACACGAGCCCAATCTGCGGAATGGAAAGGCCGATTTCAGCGAGATAGATCGCCAGAATTACCGCGATCAGGCCGCGGCCCATGTCGCGCAGCCCGCGTCCTGCGTAGACGATGAGCGCGTCGAAACCGGGTCGGCCGGGTTGGGGTGAGATATCTGTTGTTGTCGGTGCTTGGCTGGTCATAGGCGCGTGCGAAGTGCCGAGTTTAGCGGTGCCCTGTCGCTTTCGTCAGCGTCATCGATGGATTCCGCGTGCCAATGAGATAGCTTGATTGTTCAATGCGCGTGGTGAGTTCGTGATTGCCACGTCGCTAACTCCTCGCAATGACAGCCACACCCACTGTCGCGTCCCGAGCGGAGTCTGCGGAGTCGAGGGATCTGGGGTTGGGGTCGCGCGCGGCGCTGGCTGGAGTGAACGGTGAATCCGTCGAGATCCCTCTACTCCACTTCGTTGCGATCGGGAAATCGAATGTGCCCAGTGAAGGTTCGTTAAACAGCACACCCGTGGACTTGGTGCCACGGGTGTGATTCGTTCTTCAGGATTAAAGCGAACTATTTAGGCTTCTTGCCTTTGTCTTCTGGCGGTCCACCGCCAGAGCCGGAATTACCTCCGCCCGAATTGCCTGAGTTGCCGCCGGAACTACCGCCACCGGAATTGCCAGAGCTACCTCCGCTTGATCCCGAATTGCCAGAACTTCCAGATCCACCACCTGAACTACCTGATCCGCTCGAACCGCTGCCCGAGCTACCAGATCCACGATTGGTGTTCTTGTCCTTCGCGCCCTGGGCCTTGCCCTTTTTATCTTCGGGAGCGTTGTTCACGGTTTTCTCGAGTCGCTCTTCACGCTTTGCTTCCCGTTCAGCCTTCTTTTCTTCCAGCTTCTCGGACAGTTCAGCGTTCTTCTCGGCGAGTCGAGTTAGACGATCGTCCACGCTTCCGGGATCGGCTGAACCGGTAATTTTCTTACCGCCGCCCTTCTTGCCCTTCGTGAGCAGGCAGATGTCTTCACCCTCTGCTCCAGCGTCACCCTCAAGCTCAGTCTCGTTACCATCTTCATCGAGAACGGTAGTTGTACCTTCTCCAGTCGCTGTCACAACCACACATTCGTGTTTGCGAGTTGCCTTTACCGGAACGATAGAGATTCTCAGCGCGGTCACGTCCTGACGGAATGACTGCACAATGATCTTCTTCGGTTCCGGCTTTTCAGTATCGGTTCCGCTGTCGTCGCCGTCTGATGGCGGGGTCAGATCAGGATCGGTTCCGCTGTCATCGCCGTCTGATGGCGGGGTCAGTTCAGGATCAGTGTCCGTGTCGTCCGTTGTTGGCGGCGGGGTCAGATCAGGATCTGTACCCGTGTCGTCCGTTGTTGGCGGCGGGGTCAAATCAGGATCTGTGCCTGTGTCATCACCGTCTGATGGTGCTGACAGATCAACACCATCGCCATCGTCATCACCGTCGTTATCCTCGTCGTCGTCGTCTTTGTTTTCAGACTTGATCACTTGGTCTGGAGATTTATCGAGCAGGACCCCAACCTTGGCACCAACGTGCTCGGGCTGTAGATCGTCAAATTCCTCGCCACCAGCACGGATGATCGTTGAGCTGGTCACATCGATGGTCACATTGCCGAACTTGGTCTCGACAACGAACGGGCTAATGCTCGCAATCGTTCCAGAAACGGCGCGCCTCGTCATCTGCCCGTGGGGAACTTCTTGAGCCGCATTTGAGTCGGCCGAAACCGACGAAGTTGTGAGCACTGACGCCATAACCATCGAAATGATGGAGAGAAGCGCAAGCGGCCTGTACAGAGTTTGAATATTCATTTAATTCCCTAAGCGGCCGGCTCGAAAAATATGACAAGGACAATGCTAGATTCGTCGCCATCAGCAGTACTGGCCACGACTTCAACTTCGTTGGTACCTTCGACCAGTTCAACGGTCGATGTGAACGTTCCATCAACGGCAACATCGACGAACGTGTCGTTCACGGTCACCAGTGCGTTGACTGAAGTTCTGCCTACCACGTCGAAGGTGTTCTCAGACGTTATGCCAACCCCGTCTTCCGGTTCGGCGATGTGGAGGAAGAACGCCCCGATTGCATCAGGAATCGGCGTGGACGTTGCGGTCGGCTCCAATGTTGGAGTTGGCGGCACCGGAGTAGCCGTTGCGGAAACTTCCGTTGGCTTAGCAGGAGGCACTACACGCGTCGGAACCGGACGAGGAGTTGGCTTTGCATCGGGCTTCCCAGGCAGATCAACCGCTTTAGAACCGATCTCGCCCGGATCACCAACAGCAAGCTTAATAACCGGCTTGAACAGGAATCCCTGCCTGCCTCGTTCGACAAGCGACTTGTCGACTTCGAAATCAAGGCTGATAAATGTCTTCACATCGGCAACAATCTCGAACGTTCCTACGAGCTTGATCGTGTCGCTTGGAACTTCAGCGATCACGCGTTCGCCGTCTTTCTCAACTTCCACTTCGGGAACTGAAAGTCGCACCTGCGTGTACTTGCCTGCGGGAAGTTGGGCAGAGCCGAGAATGGCTTCGACGCCTTCAAGCGCGAGCAGCTCGAACGTGATCTCCTCGTCGATGACCGTTACCCAGCCTTCGCCGGCAACTGAAACCTCGATATTGTCGGTTGTTACGTATACGGCGGTGATGGAGGGGTCTGGAGCGTCAGTGACCCGCACTTCCAGAGTACCTTCGCCGGGGAGGGCGCCTGTAGAAGGCCTAGGCCCGGTTGGCTTCGGTGTAGCCGTCGCTCTCGGTGCTGCAGTTGGCCCCGGAGTTGTAGTCGGGTTAGGTGTGGGTTCTTCATCGCCCCCACCGCTACAGCCAGCGATGACCAGAGCAACCAGCCCGATCATCAAAAGCATCAGATATCGCTTGTTCAAATTCAATTGTTTGTCCATCAGCCGAAAGTTCTATTTATCGCCAGACGCGAAAACGTGCCGTGAGATTCATTCGCAACATGCGGCAGGCAACCATTCTAGTTATTTATGAATCTCGTCGGCACGCCGTCGATGTACCCATATTCGAGCCAGATAAGTTACCCGGTGGTTACCGCGAGCGTTACCGTTCGGTTACCACTTGCTTACGTACGAATTACTACTAGCGGTGATCGCTATGTAGAATCGCCTTCGAACTCTAATCCCGTTACGTTCAACTGTCTGGCAACAGTCTGGCCACGATCTAAAACTAAAGGCTCATTTTGGTTTCAGTGCAACAATTCGACACGGTGCTCAAGAACGGCCGTGTGGTCGACCCGGCAAACAATATCGACGGGCAGTTCGATGTCGGTATCCGACACGGCAAGATCGCCTCCGTGTCCGAGAACATTACCGAGGAGCAGGCTGACGATATTCTCGATGTAATCGGGCAGATCGTGATGCCGGGTCACATCGATACCCACGCCCATCTATCGAGCGTCTTAAACGCCAGCGTAGATCGCGGCCACGGACATGCAATGCTGGTCGAATCAGGAACAACGACCGCTCTCGATCTCGCTGGCGATCCAACCCAGATGGCTACCGGAATGGCGCAACGTGGAGCTGGATTGAACGTAGCTTCGCTATTGGGTCTTGTTCCGCACACGAGTGTTTCCGAGGACGATCCACGACCTTCGGTTCTTCGTGATCTGGTCGCCGACGTGAAGAAGAGTGGTGGCATCGGGGTCAAGATGCTCGGCGGCTACCACCCGTTTACGCCCGAGGCATCTGCCGACGTTGTAACCGCTGCCAACGAACAGCTTGCGTGGGTGGCGTTCCACGTTGGAACAAAAGATTCCGGAAGCGATATGACAGGGCTTCGTGAAGTTCCCGAAATTACCGGCAAAGGGCGGTTGCACGTCGCCCATATCAACACGTACACCCGCGGAATGATCGATCAGCCGCACGAGGAAGTGCAGGAAGCTCTCGGGATGATCGAGAAGATGCGTTCGCAGTGGATCACCGAGGCGTATCTGGCGCAGGCCAACGGCACGAACGGAAAGTGTGACGAGAACGGCGATGTCGTTTACAACGTGATGCAGAACTGTTTGACAGCACGTGGCTATCCGACCACTGACGAAGGTGTGAAGGCAGCACTGCTCGATGGCTACGGATCCGCTCTTATCGAACGTGGGGGCCGGGTGGTTATGGTCACAGGTCAGGAAGCGGTCGATATCTGGGAGTCGGCTTCGACCGACGCTTCACTGAGCTTCCCGGTTAACCCTCCGACCAGTGCGTTTAGCCTGGCAACAGCCAAGTACGACGACGGATCGTTCCGCGTCGACGCTATTTCGACCGATGGCGGATCGCTGCCTCGCAACGTGGCAATCGAACGATCGATGGCGCTTGTGGCGTTTGGTGCGCTCAGCATGGACGAGGCGGTGACGAAGCTAAGCTATACGCCTTCTCGAATGCTCGGGCTCCTGAACAAGGGCCACTTCTCCGAGGGCGCAGATGCCGATATAACGATAGTGAATGCCGGAACTGGCAAAGCGTCGATGTCGCTCGTGGCTGGCGAACTAATCATGCTGAACGGTCGTGCAATCGGCAAAGGCGGCACGTGGCTGGTGCTGGAAGAGGGCAAGGCGGCGGCAGAAGCTACCGGACTGCCATACGAAATAATGAACCTCGAAAACAGCAAGTTATACGCAAACTGGAACTAAACTACCCACGGACCGTGATGTCCTAATTAAAAAGTGGCACTGCCACAAAGGAACGTGTGAATGTCGCTGAAAGATCGCATTGGATTCGACGCTGGAAAAACCCGATTGGAAGACGCCATAGAGTGGGCGATTGAGAACGAATTCTTCTTTCTGGATTTCAACGCAGACGCGGGTCCGAACCACATGGACGCGTGGACGCCCGAGCGATCACGAGAAGTCCGTGCAATCTGCGAAGCCAACGGCATTTCGATCGGACTTCACACTCTTTCAGCCGTAAACGTCGCCGAGTTCTCTCCCTACGTTTCACGAGCGGTCGAGGAGTACATGCGGGCGAGCGTCGATCTTGCCAACCAGCTCGATTGCGCATGGACGGTCGTCCACGCCGGATATCACTTCAGCGACGATGTCCCCGAGCGCACGAAGGCGTCAATGGATCGCCTGAAGCGAATTTCGAAATACGGCGCCGATACAGGTCAGAAAATTCTTCTTGAAAACCTGAATTTCGAGCCCGACAAGGCCGAAATCCATTACATGGCGCACACGGTCGAAGAAACCCGTGCGTATCTCGACGAAATCCCGGCTGAGCACCTCGGTTGGGCGTTTACTGCGAACCACTCGCACCTCGTTCCCGATGGAATCGACGGGTTCATGGACGCTTTCGGCATCGACCGAATCGGCGAAGTTAGACTCGCCGACAATCACGGCGACTACGAGGTTCACCTGATTCCCGGCGAGGGAACGCTCGATTTCACCAATCTATTTACCCGCCTCGAGAATGCTGGATACAAAGGCCATTATTCGATGGCGTACGGATCGGGCGAACAGCGAATAGAATCACGGAACCACCTGTCAACGCTGGCATAAATACAAACGAACGACAACGAATCGAAAGGCAAGAACGTGCACAACGTCGACGCAATCGACCCAGATGCTCTATTCCCGCAGGGATCATCCACGCATGGCCGATCGGCCAGGGCTCCAGCTACCGGCAAGAACGGCATGGTGGCATCGGCGCATCCGTACGCTTCCAGAGCGGGAGTGGACGTACTTCGCGACGGCGGCAACGCAATCGACGCCGCAGTTGCCGTTGCGTCCATGCTGAACGTCGCTGAGCCGTACATGTCGGGCGTTGGCGGGATCGGGATCGCTATGATCTACATGGCAAAAGAAGGCCGCTCGCGCATCCTAAATTTCTCGGGTCACGCACCGAACGCCGCCCAGCCTGAAATGTTCGACCATCTCAACGTCGATACAGGCCCGATAGCGTCAATGGTGCCCGGCAACGTGTCGGGCTGGATGACGATGCACGACACATACGGATCTCTCCCGCTTTCGAGAGTAATGCGTGATGCGATTAAGTACGCCGATGAGGGCATCGCTCTCACACCGTTCAATGCCGACACGGTCGAGGCAAATCTCGAGAGAATCGACCGTTTCGACACCTCGCAAAAGGCGATGGTGATCGAACGAGACGGCCTTAGCGCTGGATCGGTTCTGCGCATGCCGCAGCTCTCCGAAACGCTTGCTGCAATCTCAGAAGGCGGCCAGAAGGAGTTCTACGAGGGCAAACTGGGCGATCGGATTCAGGGTGGACTCACCAAATCAGGCGGAATAATCAGCCGGGAAGAACTGGCAGCGTATCGTGCCTACTGGCAGGAGCCGCTGAGCACGAACTACCGTGGATTTGAGGTGCGCACGCCGCCACCGAATTCGTCAGCGTTCCAGATTCTCGAAACTTTGAATATTCTCAGCAACTTCGACGATATGCCGTACGGATCGAGCGACACGCTCCACAAATTTATTGAGACCGTCTATATCGCTGCCGACGATCGTGCGAAGTACGCTGGCGACCCTGCGCAGGTCGAGATTCCACTCGATCGACTGCTTTCGGCCGAGTACGCAGCCGACAGGGCGTCGGAGATAAACATGCTCGAAACGCTGGGGACTCCTACCGAACGGTGGAATCGATCACGCTGCGACCAGCCTCCTGTGGGCATGAAGGCTGAGTTCTCGAGCGGCCTGACGACTCACTTTGCCACCGCAGATTCAGAAGGAAATGTTGTAACCGTTACGCAGACTCTCGGGGGAGCGTTCGGGTCGGCGGTAGTGGCGGGCGATACCGGGGTCTTCATGAACAACATGTGCAAGTGGTTCGACATCGATCCCGACGACGGTAGCCCGAATCTGATCGGACCCGGCAAGGAGCAGGATTTCTGCATCGCTCCGGCTCAGATTTTCGAGGGCACGGGCGACGAGCAGAAGATTCGCATGTCGATTGCAACACCGGGTAGCTGGGGCATTTTGCACACGACTGCTCAGATGATGTCGAATCACATCGATGCCGGAATGAACGTGCAGGAAGCCATCGAGGCTCCCCGTTTCCGTGTTTACGACACAGGAATGCTGCTACTCGAAAACCGGTTCCCTGCACGGATACGGCAGGATCTTGCTAGACGCGGTCATCAGGTGCACGTGGCTCCCGACTGGCACAACTCCGTTGGAGGGGGTCAGGGCATCCAATTCACAGAGCACGGCACGATGCTCGGCGGTGCCGACCCAAGACGCGACGGCGTGGCGATGGGTTACTAACTGGTGCGAACACAGGTCCTCTCCCAGCGGGAGAGGATTTAGGTGAGGGAGATTCGATAGAAGCTGACTATGTACACGTATCTCCCTCAACCCAGCCTTCTCCCGCTGGGATAAGGAGCCACAATAGAGCACCACATGACCAACCAAAACGAAATAATCGCTAGCTACGGTGCCCTCACTGAATTTCCAAAAATGGTATTCGGTGTAATGGGTTCCGCCGGTGGTGAAGTGCCAGAATCGGCCCGAGAAAAGATCTATGTGCTCGGTGCGGAGGTCGGTAAGCGCGGCTACACGCTGGTGACCGTCATCGCTCCCGGATTGCCACACGATTCGGTGCTCGGTGCGAAATCTGAGGGCGGACTCGTAATCGGAATTTCGCCCGCCCAAAGCTTTACCGAGCACATCGAACGCTACAACTCGCCGACGCGGGGTTACGACATCATCGTCTACACCGGAAGCGGTCTGATGGGTCGCGAAGTCGAAAATATCCAGACGTGTGACGCGGTAGTGATCGTTGGTGGGCGGTCAGGGACGCTTGGCGAGTTCTCGATTGCCTACGATCAAGCGAAGATCATTGGTGTGCTCGAAGGCACAGGCGGCATCGCCGATCACATCCAAGAGCTCCTGACCGTCATCAACAAAGAGACCGGAGCAACTGTGATCGGGCATACCGACCCAATTGAACTCGTAAAACTGCTTGAACAGGCCTACATCGATGACGTTCTACCCGGATATCTCGATCTCGTAGAAGGCCACGAAACCGACGGCGAACTGGAATGAGGTGCCGACGGCACGTTTATTTGGGAGAAAGTCGGTGAAGAGCTGAAATGATCGAAGAAACTCGGATAAGTTCAGCGCTGTTCTACGACTATCCTTCGGCTGATGGCGATGTATTCGGGCAGGGGAGGCGCGATCGCATCGCGAGCCTAACCGATCTCTATCCGCACGTTGTCACCGGCGATAATTTCGATGAGCACGCTGGCAATCTCGCCGATGTCGAGGTGATTTTCGCTACGTGGGGCATCCCGAATTTCACTGAGAAGCATTTTTCTGCGATGCCCAAGCTAAAGGCGGTTTTCTACGCTGCCGGAAACGTGAAATCGTTCGCTCCAGCCTTGATTGAGCGCGACATCGTCCTCGTTGGAGCGTGGGACATCAACGCAATTCCCGTAGCTGAAATGTGCCTGTCGCAAATCCTTCTTTCGCTGCGCGGCTACTTCAGGGCGACTCGACGCTATGCCGATACGCACACTGGCGATGCGAAAACGTTCCCTCGAAGCGGGATTTTCGGTGAAACGGTTGGGTTGATAGGACTTGGCAAGATAGGAACCCGCCTGCGCAAGCTTCTTGCCAGTTACGACGTCAAAGTCATTGCGCACGACCCGTTTCTCACCGATGAACGTGCGAAAGAACTCAACGTGGAGTCGGTTTCACTGGACGAGGTGTTCGAACGTTCGCATGTGGTCAGCAACCACATTCCAGATCTCGAATCGACCATTGGCGCACTCGATGGATCTCATTTCGAAGCAATGCGGGATGGCGCAACGTTCATCAATTCTGGACGTGGGGCGCAGGTAGTCGAACCCGACTTGATTCGTGTGCTTACAAACCGACAAGATCTCACCGCTCTGCTGGACGTTACGCTTCCCGAACCACCTGTCGCCAACTCACCGCTATGGACGCTTCCGAACGTGATTATTAGTCCGCACGTAGGCGGGACGATTGGTGATGAGGTCGTTCGGCTCGCAGATTGCGTGATCGACCAGTTCGAAAATTGGTCCAACGGCGTACCGTTGAACTATCAGATAACTAAAGAAGTTCTGGCTACGATGGGCTGAGACCATTAGGAGACAACCAATGAGTATCGTAAAAATTAACGCAATCGCTGTCGGCGAGGGCAAGGGCGAAGAACTCGAAAAGCGATTTCAACAGCGTGCTGGCGAGGTAGAAAACCAGCCCGGATTCGAAGGATTTGAGCTGCTTCGACCCGTCGAAGGTGAGGATCGTTACTTCGTCTACACCCGCTGGGACACCGAAGAGTCATTTCAGGCGTGGGTGAGTTCGGAGGCGTTCGAACGCGGTCACCGTCAGGCGTCATCCAACAAAAACGACGGCACAGTGGCGCACGGCTCGGCGATTCTGGGATTCGAAGTAGTGATCAAGACCGAAGGCAACAAGGGCTAGCCAACCGCCACCCTCGCCTAGCTGCCCACAACCAGCCGCTGGGCGAGAAACGCTGGCAATTTGGCTGCCAGGATTCGTACAACCGTGGGTTTGTAGTCGTACTCGACGCGCCGGTGAACGACAGTGTCTGCGTTCATGTCCAGCACAGCATATGAGGCTCTAGGATCATGATCTCGCGGCTGTCCAACGCTGCCGGGATTGACAAGGAACGGTGCCCCGGCAATAGACCCCGGCTGATTTTCAGTGATACCTAGGCGTTGGGCAGTTCCGTCCTGAAGCTGGTACACCGCGGGCAAGTGCGTATGCCCTACGACAACCCCTCTGCCGCCGGCGTCAACCAGCGCCTGAAGTGCGACCTGCTCGCCTAGTACGTACTCCCAGATGGGATCGCGTGGACTACCGTGCGCCAACGTAATTCCGTAACGCTGGATCAGCGTGGGCATCTCTCTAAGTCGGTCGATATATATTTCGCCGAGTTCGTCCCGGGTCCATTCAACGGCAGCTGCCGCCATGTGATTGAAGTTCTCGGTGGTGATAACACGGGCGACTGCCAGATCGTGATTGCCCGCGACGGTAATTGCGCCCGCTGAATCGAGCAGGTCGAGGCATGCTGCCGGATCGGGTCCGTAGCCGACCAGATCGCCGGACGCCCAGATTTCGTCTATCTCAAAATTCACTCTGGCATCCTGAAGCACCGCTTCGAGAGCGTCAAAGTTCGAGTGGATGTCGGAGAGCAACAAGATTTGCATTGCCGATGTTTATCACATGCGGCGGTTGACCGCGGGAGAGGTGACGCTGGATCGTGCCTGCTGTCGCAATGACACGGTCGGGCGATCGTCGGCTGAGTCGACTGATAGTTCCACGTCGACATAGATACTGAATCTAGTTCAGCATGACAGTTCGGAGCAATCGGCTCCTTCTCCCAGCGGGAGAAGGTTGGGTTGAGGGAGAAACGCCTACTCAGCCAACCTCCACCGATCCGCCCCAACCAACCACGTTCGACTTCGTCATAACCGATCGAGGCCAGAAAACGTGACTATGTCACCGTTGGACTCGGCCGGTTACGTCGCCGCCGGCTACTGCCATGACCTCTTTTACGCTGACTAGATTGAAATCGCCGTGGAACGTATGCGACATCGCTGACGACGCCACCGCGAAGTCGAGCACCTGCCGTGAGTTCCAGCCGTCTTGATTCAGGCCGTAGATCATCCCTGCGCAGAACGAATCGCCACCGCCAACACGGTCGACAATGCGTACGTCGTACTTGTGGCCTAGAAGAATCTCTTCGCCATCGAAGTAGATAGCGCTCCAGCCGTTATCGTCGGCAGAGTGGCTCTCTCGAAGCGTAATTGCAACCTTCTTAAAGCCGAATTTTTCGACGAGCTTCTGCACAACGGGTCGATATGCGTTGGCGTCGATCTCGCCGGTCGTCACGTCAACGCCCTCGGCTGCGACACCGAGGCACTTGTCGGCGTCTTCTTCGTTACCGATCGAAACATCGACGTGCTTCATCATCGGAATCATCGTCGCCTGCGCCTCTTCAGCGCTCCACAGATTGCCTCTGTAGTTCATATCTGCGCTCACGGTTAGGCCGAGCTGCTTGGCCGCTGCTGCCGCCTCGTCGCAAGCTGCGGCTGCGCTCTTTGAAATTGCCGGAGTGATTCCGGTGAAGTGGAACCAGTCCTTGCCAGCGAAGACTTTCTCCCAGTCGATCTCACCGGGTTTGATCTCGGCGATCGACGATGCAGCACGGTCGTAAACGACCTTCGAGGCGCGCATTGCTGCCCCAGATTCGAGGTAGTAGGTGCCGAGTCGCTTGCCCTGTCGGAGGATTTCGCTTGTGTCGACCCCGTACTGACGAATGTAGTTGACGCACGCCTGCCCAATATCGTTGTCGGGAATGGCAGTAACGAACGTTGCGTCGACGCCAAATTGCGCAAGCGAGACTGCCACGTTGCATTCGCCGCCGCCGTAGGTGACTTCGAACTCACGCGCCTGGGTAAATCGCTCTCGCCGCATCGTTGCGAGGCGAAGCATCACCTCTCCAAAAGTCACAACCTTAACCATTTGGGAATCTCGATTCTTTTTCTTAAGTGCTGGAATTTCGCTGTCAGGAATGATTGTTTAGATTGACGCTCGAATGGACTTGATGAGAGCGACGGTGTCTTTGCTGCGTTGTTCGAGCTTGTCCCATGCGCCGTCTTTCAAGATGTCGGCTGAAACGAGCTTCGAGCCCATGCCTACAGCGACAACGCCCGCTTCAAACCACGGCCTGAGCGACTCTTCGGTGATATCGACTCCGCCCGTTGGCATGATCGATGACCACGGCATTGGTGCGAGAACATCTTTGACGAATCCGGGTCCGCCGACAGCACTACCGGGGAAGACTTTTACGATATCGGCACCAAGTTCTTCGGCAGCAGATATTTCCGATGCGGTGCCGCATCCGGGGACGTAACCGACTTTACGCCGGTTGCAGACCTTCGCTACGTCAGGGTTGGTGACCGGCCCAACGATGAAGCTGGCTCCTGAGCCGATGTACATCGAGGCAGTCCCGGCGTCGAGAACGGAGCCCGCACCAAGAATGGCCTCTGGGAGTTCGGCTGCGCAGAATTTATCGAGTGCCGAGAACACTTCCCAGGCATGATCGCCACGGTTTGTGAACTCGAGAACACGAATTCCGCCCTTCACACACGCCTTGGCGATGTTCTGTGCCATTGCGATATCACCGTTGTAAAAAACGGGAACAACGCCAATTTCGTGAACTGCGTTCAGTGCTTGTAGCCGGGAATGTCTGGCCAACTCGGAGTCTCCTTCGCGAGGTTGAATAAATCCGTACGGCGAGCATTCTATCCAAGAAATGGCTGCAGTCGCCTGATGTCATTGCGAGGAACGACGAAGGAGCGAGCGAGCGACGCCTGCCCTGAGCAACGTCGAATGGGTGGCTCCTCGCAATGACAAATAAGACGACTGCACGTTCTACTAGGCCGCGTGCGGCTTTTACTTCAGGTAGGGATCGTGGATTCACTTTTTATTTGAAGGATCAAACCGCGCACTGTCGTTCTGAACTAGATTCAGAATCGTCATCTCGTGCCAGCAATGCTCGATTCAGTTTTCTACGTTCTACGGGCGAGAACGACCATAAATAGATTGAACAGTCTTCCCACTGGTTCACGATACTGAATCAAGTTCAGCATGACAGTTGAATCGAGGTTGGAGTCGGTGCTGCTGTCATCGCGAGCTACAGCTTCTCAGCCTCGGGGAGCAACTCGCCTGTGGTTGAAACCGGCTTACTCGATCGTCCAAACAATAAGTTCAGAAAAAGCAGGAGCAACGAAACTATCGAAAATACCATCGTGGTCGGCGAGACTAGTGCAACCAGAATCGGGAGAATCACGAGGGGAGCAGCGAGGAGATAGATCGCCTTCAAACTGGATGAGTGTCCGGTTAGCCGCCGGATCACAAGACGTGACAGCGATAGGGTCGCCGCTGCCGCTATCAATATGATCGTAGTGAAAATCACGTTTGACCACGAGAAGCTGGCTTCGTTACGGCCGTGCTCACTCGGGCCGAAAACATAAACACGGTAGAAGGCCCAGATCACGTATGCGACTACGAGGACAGCGAGTGTAACCGCTATTACCGTCGCCAATTTAGATCCGAGGGATAGTCGATTGGAAGTCATTGTTTTATCTCGTGTAACTCGGAACGCGTGAGCGACCAAGTGCCAAGTTCAGAAAAAGCAATACGATCGCAAATATGACGAATATCAACGTAGTTGGAGAGGGAGAGTAGCCAGACACCAGCACCGAAAAGATGACCATGAACGGGGTGTAAACCCAGAATTGGCGAGTACTGGTTGGGCGTCCCGAGCTTCTTAGCCAGACTGAGCGTGACATAGCGATCGTTGAAACCGCTAGCAATGCCATTAGTGATGCCATCACAACACCGATTACCGTGTTGTTATTTTCGTTGGGTTCCAGCACGTAGATCGCGTATAAGAACCAGGCAATGTAGATCACTCCGAGCATTCCGAATGTGACCGCAATTGTCTTCGCTACTCCCATTACGATCACGTTTACCGACCTTCTCTATTCCGTGGAAGCCTGAACGCCCGGTCGCCCAAATTTTTGGTGCAGCATCAGCAGCAGGAGTGAGATGGGCAGGAATACCACTGCGCTCGGTGATATTAGGAAGAACGGCAGCCAGATGACCGCGATCAGTATCAGGAGACTATAGATGGTTTTACGAGAAGGATTTCGCCCCGAAATACTCCGCAAAATCAGGTAGGCAACAGCGAAAGTTGCCATTCCCAATGTCAGCAGCGTCCCGAGCAGGAAAATTCCAAACGGTTCGTAGTTGGCGCTGTTTGGATACAGCACCAGTGCTGAGTAGAACACCCAGTTCACGTATGCCATGCCGAGTAACCCGAGAGCAGCCACGGCGATCATCGCGAGTTTCGATCCGACTGACGTTCGATTCGTGCCCATGCTGAAGCCGCCTCACTAACGAGAAGTTGAGTCGCTTCTTGCATGTTACTTGGTTGTGATATTTTTCACAAGGGCAGTTTCCACGAGGGCAAACACTGTCATTCTGAACTAGATTCAGAATCACGTTAACGCGTATTCAACGGGGCGAAGAACGCATCGAGCTTGCAGGAAGTCATTTCCACGGGCGAGTGATACTGAATCAAGTTCAGCATGACAACTACTAGTGGAGCATGGCAATGGGGCGTGATTGACTACGATCGGCTCCTTCTCCCAGCGGGAGAAGGTTGGGTTGAGGGAGCATCGTTCGTTGGAAATCGTTCATCGATTCCACCCTCACGCTTTGTCGCGCTCAGCACATTCCCAAATACTCTCCCGCGGGAGAGGACCTCTCAGTCAGGGACCGTCAGCCCAACCTAAAGCAATTCTATTTCGTGAAGAAGCTCGCCTGGGGCTGGCAGTGAGTCTGTGTAGACGTTCGACCAGCGGATCATGCCTTCGCCATCGATGATGAAAACCGAACGCCTCGCACCACCGGTCTCGTCATTGAACACATCGAACGATTTGGTTACTTCACCGTGCGGCCAGAAGTCGCTGGCAACCGGGAACGGCACCTGGCCGTCTTCGTCGCTATCGTCCTCTTTCATACTGGCGACCCACGCCTTTTGAACTGGCAGAGAGTTGCAGCTGATCTCGATGATCTCGGCGTTCAGCGCCTCGAACTTGTCATAGCTTGCGCGGAACCCGCGCACCTGGTTCAGTCAGCCACCGGTGAAGCTGGCAGGATGAAATGCGACTACAACCGTCTTGCCGCGCAAGTCCGAGAGAGTGATATCGCCTGAGTGTGCCTTCAGCGTGAAGTCAGGTGCCTGAGTACCGGGTTGAAGTGCCATATGTCGATTCTGCTCCGTTTACCTATTTCCAGTCGCCAGTTGGCTCCCGTCATTTGCCTACCCATGAGCCTCGCGATCACGGATTCTACTATCGATCCCAGTTCCATACTCGCATCGCGTTCTCACCGAGGTACTTTGATCGCTCATTTTCAGTTAGCCAGTCGAAGCCTTCGTTGACGAGCTTGAGTTCGTCGGCGAGCGAAAGCCAGCCGTGCTCGACTCGGTGATAGCCGGGATAGCCGGTGCCCCACATAACGTTGTCGATACCAAATGCGTCGATCGCCATTTTGATCACGTCGTGCATGTCTACGAACGGGTACTCGCCAACTGAACGATTGTGGATATCCGAGATCTTCATCAGCACGTTGTCGTGCTTTGCGAGAGCCAGAACCGGCTTGTAAACGTCCCAACTGGGAGCCATGTTCGGCTCGGGGTACATCATGTGGTCGATGAGCCAAGTTATTCCCGGGTACTTGCCCGCAACGTAGTCGAACTGGTGGGCGTGCTCGGGTTGATTGTGAATCTGGACGATGCCCGTGCGCTTTTCGATCTGCTTGAACATAGCGTCGTTCTCGGGGCGTTTTAAGATGTCCACGTAGTCGTAGTACCCGGGGTGAAACCTGAATCCCTGCATCTGGCGTTCGTCCATCCAGCGCACGGTTTCGGATTCGTTGTTGTCATCCATGGGATCTATGAGGCCCATCGAAACGAAACGATCCGGGTAGCGGATCGCCGCGTCTGCCACGTACTCGTTGTCCCATGTTGAGAACGAGGTTTGCACGAGCACGGTCTTATCAACGCCGTTGGCGTCCATGTCGGCCAGTTGCAGCTCAGCATTGCCGTGGGCAGTCGGCTTCGAGGTGAAGTTGGGGGCGCTCGGACCGATCGGCGCGATCGGCGGCATCTCCCAGATATGAACGTGGGTATCGACAATCATTCGGTTTTTAGCTCTTCCGGCTCGTGGCGCGACTAAACCGACGGGAGTGTAACGCCACTATCGCCACTTCTGAAAGATCTGAGCACAACCCCGAGTCAATTAGGCCGTTTGGCGCCTTCGGTAATCAACAATCCATCTCGATAGGAATATGAGAACAGCTGTTACACCGATCACCATCAACCCGAGTCCAAATCCGATTTTTACACCGGAGGAGTGGGTGGTCATGGCGTGCGAAATGTTCGTGTGACCCGGCAAGACTGTATCGGTGTCGCCAACGCCGGCGTGGACCGGGACGAATTCCGCGAAGTGTCGATCAACGTTTGTTTGGTTTGGGGCCAGAGTCAGATCCTGATCGCCTGTCGATGCCTGCACTGTTATTGCCGTGCTGGCAGTCGAAGCAACAACCACGATGATCAGAGCAGCCCACATAATCATGCGTTTTGTCATGACGGGCATTATGCCGGGTGCTGTCAAGGAGCAGATTCGTAGATGGGTGGGGTTGGTGTTACGAATATCGGATTCGATTGCCTAGCAATATGTCATTGCGAGGAATCCGATGACGTGGCAATCAGCGATCGACGCGGAGCGACCTGACGATTCAGCCGGGCGATGACCTAGGTATGTGATTGCCGAACCCCGCCACCGAAGTTCCCTCCGCTTCGGTCGGGATATCACGTGATGGGGCAAGTTCGGCCGTGGAGTGGTTGGAAAGTGGTCGCGTGTTGATCGCTGATTGCCACGTCGCTTCAGGGAAGGTTCCTCGCAATGACAGAGCGCTACCGCCTACTCGTCAGCACTCCAGCGCAGAATTGGCTTGCGTGCTGCCTTTGCTTCATCGAGGCGGGTTACGGGTAGGTCGTGCGGTGCATCGTGAACGAGCTCGGGCGCTGAATCGATTTCGTCGTCGATCTGACGCATGACTGCGATGAAGTGATCGAGAGTTTCTTTCGACTCAGACTCGGTCGGCTCGACCATCAGTGCCTCTTCTACGATCATCGGAAAGTACATGGTCGGGGCGTGAATGCCGAAGTCGAGCAGCCGCTTTGCGATATCGAGACCCGCAACGCCGCGCTTCTTCTGGCGAGATGCCGAAAGCACGGTTTCGTGCATGCAGTAGCGATCAGCAGCAAGATCGTACTTGTCTCGCAATTTAGCCTGAATGTAGTTGGCGCCAATGATTGCGTTCTCAGAAACGGACTGCAGTCCTTCGAGTCCGAGCGCCTTGATGTAAGCGTACGCACGCGCTGCGATCGAGAACGACCCGTGGAAGCCGTTGATCGACCCGATCGATTCAGCTGGCGTAGAAAGCACATAGCCGTCGTCGGTTTTCTCAGCAATCGGCTTTGGTAGGTACTTGGCGAGTTCGTCTGTCACCATCACCGGACCCGAGCCCGGCCCACCACCACCGTGGGGAGTCGAGAACGTTTTGTGCAAATTCGAGTGGCAGATATCAACGCCCAGATCGCCCAGTTTTACGAGGCCCAGTAGGGCGTTCAAGTTCGCGCCGTCTGCATAGACCAGGCCGCCAGCATCATGAACAATTTTGTTGATTTCGAGAATATTTGGCTCGAATAGACCCAACGTGCTTGGAATCGTGAGCATGAAGACGGCGGTTCGGCCATCGGCAAGCTCGCGTAGATTCTCAACGTCGACGTTGCCCTGATCGTCAGATCGAACCGTGGCCACTTCAAGACCTGCCATCGCCGCCGAAGCAGGATTCGTGCCGTGGGCAGAATCGGGAACGATGGCGACCACGCGTTCCGAATCGTTTCGGGCGTCGTGGTAGGCGCGGGCGATCAGCAGTCCGGCGTACTCGCCTTGTGCACCGGCAAGCGGTGCCAGAGAAACGCCGGGAAGGCCTGTTATATCGCCCAGATCGTCCTGAAGATTTTTCAACAGCCGAATCGCACCCTGAACTGTTTCGTCAGGTTGCAGTGGGTGAATGTCGGCGAGTCCCGGTAGATTCGCCAGTTCGTCGTTGATCTTCGGGTTGTACTTCATCGTGCACGACCCAAGCGGATAGAAATTCGTGTCGATCGAGAAGTTCAGTTGGCTGAGGACCGAGAAGTAGCGAATGACCTCAAGCTGCGAGACCTCAGGAAGCTCAACATCGTCGCGAAGGTATGAAGCATCGGGCAGTTTCTGGAACGGCACGTCTGAATCGGAAACGGTGAACGCTACTCGTCCGGGAACCGAGCGATCCATCAGCAAGCGGCGATCGATGTCGCCAGCTCCAGCTGCAATAGTCGAAATCGTCATGACACCGCCCCGATCTCGCTCAAAGCGGCAACCAATCTATCGATATCGGCCCTCGAACTTGTTTCGGTCACGCAGACCAGCATCCCGTTTTCGGAACGATCGGAAATATCAAGACCACCAATGATTTTTTGTTCCAGCAGGGCGGCGTTGATCTTCGCTGGTGAATCGGGGCACGTAACAACAAACTCGTGGAAGAACGTGCCCGTCCGTTCTACAGAAAACCCGGCTAGCCGGCTGATCTCCGCAGCTGCGTAGTGCGCCTTCTGGTAGCAGAGGTTCGCAAGATCCTTCATGCCACGCTTGCCCAGCGTTGCGGCATAAACGGTCACCATAAGTCCGATCAACTGGGTGCTTGTGCAAATATTCGATGTCGCACGTTCACGCCTGATGTGCTGCTCGCGAGTTTGGAGCGTGAGTGCGTAACCAATTCGACCCTTCGTATCGGTCGTTTGGCCAATGATCCGACCCGGCATCTGCCTGATGTGTGCCTTTTTGCAGGCGAACAGCCCAACGTACGGACCGCCAAACGCCATCGGAACTCCAAGCGGCTGCCCTTCTGCCGTGACGATGTCTACATCGAAGTCGCCGGGGGGCCTGAACAGTCCAAGCGCAGTTGGGTTTACGTGAACGACCGAGAGAGCGCCGTTTGCATGGGCGAGATTCGTCAGACGCTCAACGTCCTCGATCTCGCCGAAGAAGTTGGGGCTTTGAATGCCGATACATGCAAGATCATCGGGTATATCAGTGGCACCCGGCTCAATCGATACGATTTCGATGCCCTGGTGTTTCGAGTAGGCAAGAAGCGTGTCCGGCAATCGTGAATCGGCGCTCGAAAGCACTCCAATTTTCGTGCGCTTGGTCACTCTCGCAGCCATCAAGCACGCCTCGGCAAACGCCGTTGGGCCGTCGTACATTCCGGCGTTTGCAACTTCCATGCCGGTCAACTGGCAAATAACAGTCTGGAATTCGAACCCAACCTGAAGGGTGCCCTGAGCCGCTTCCGGCTGATACGGGGTGTAGGCGGTTACGAATTCGCCTCGCTGGAGAATCGATTTTACGGTCGATGGGATGTAGTGGCTGTATGCCCCCGCTCCCAGAAACGAGATATATCCGTTCGACGACGAAGCGTTCTCGGCTGCGATCGCACTGAACACTCCAGAAAGCTCCTGCTCGGATAGACCGGAAGCAAGATTCAAGCTGGGATGACGGTGCTCGGCTGGAATATCGCCGATCAGATCGTCGAGCGTATCGACACCGATTACGCCGAGCATTTCGGCGCGCTCGGAATCGGTAGCCGGTATGTATGGGTGGTTTGCGGAGGTGTTCCGTGAGTTATCTGGTGAAGCCATCGAAGCAGTCGTTACTCCAGAGTCGCTTCGTAGCTTGCGGCGTCCATCAGCCCATCTAGCTGAGCCATGTCGGAAAGCTCAACTTTGATCAGCCAACCGGAGCCGTATGGTTCTTCGTTCACGACCTCGGGACGATCGGTCGCTTCGGGATTGACCTCAACGATCTTGCCACCAACTGGGGAGAAGAGATCGCTAACAGCCTTCACCGATTCGATTTCGCCAAATTTTGCGAATTGACCGACTTCCGTGCCCGATTCGGGCAGGTCGACATAAACGACATCGCCGAGCGATTCCTGTGCGAATACGGTCACGCCGACTTCAGCGACGTTGCCGTTCATTCGCACCCACTCGTGTTCTTTTGAATATTTGAGATCGTCCGGGTACATCTGCGTTCCAATTTCCTAGAGAGTCAATGTCAGTAACATCGTAAGTATCAACTGGCCGATCAGACGAGCAATCTAACCGCGCTTGTAAAAGGGCATTTCAACAATTTCTGCTTCAACCAGCCGCCCACGAACGTCGATGACGATATGAGTGCCTGTAGCAGAGTACTTTTGCTCAACGTAGCCCATGCCAATACCACCGTCAACAGTCGGTGAATGTGTCCCTGAGGTCACATTACCAATTACGTTCGAATCGTTCGGGTCAGATACGCCGCTTTCGAGGATATTCAAGCCAGCCCGCGGAATACCCCTGCCGATCATCTTGAAGCCGACAAGTGCACGCTTCTGTTCCTGCTCCGCAAGCTGCTTAAGCGCCAACCCGGAGATACATCCGGGAGCTTCGAAATATGCGAATCGCCCAAAACCGGCTTCGAACGGGTTTGTGTCGGTTGAAAGATCGTTGCCGTGAAGCGGCAGGCCAGCTTCGAGCCTGAGTACGTCCCGAGCACCAAGTCCGCACTCGATCACTCCGGCGTCGCGCAGCGTTGACCAGAGCTTGACGCCCTGATCGGCAGCGACGACTATCTCGAATCCGTCTTCGCCGGTATAGCCGGTTCGAGCGAGTGTGGCTGGAATACCATTTACTTCGGCTTCACCAATACGAAATCGGCGAATTTTCGATGCTTCATCGCCCGTCAGGCTGTCGATAATCCGCACTGCTTCTGGACCCTGAACAGCGATCATCGCGGTGTCGTTGGTCGTCACGTTCATTGTGAATCCGGACGACCCTCGTAGATGGGGGTTGATCCAATCCATATCGTCGCCGACGTTTCCGGCGTTGATGACGAGCAGGAATTTTTCGTCGCCTACGCGGTAGACCATCGCGTCATCGATTATTCCGCCGGTGGCGTTGCAGATGAAGTTGTACTTGCCGCGACCGACCTTGATGATCGGCATATTGGCGGAGAGAATCGTGCCAAGAAACGACTCGGCACCGGATCCCTCGAACTCGAGTCGACCCATGTGCGAAACATCGAACATTCCAGCCGAGTTTCGAACGGCTCGTACTTCAGCAATGATGCCGTCGGCGTACTGAACCGGCATGTCCCAACCGCCGAACGGCACCATTTTGGCGTTCGATTCGACATGTGTTGCGTGGAGGACGGTTTTCTTCAAGTTTGTGATTTCACTCTGAGATTCGTCGCTCAACATAAGCTCCAGGCACACTGATTTGTTGGGTGAGCGGGCAGGGTGCGTTACGCTTCGAATTCACGCACACTAGCCAGCGTAATTAATATTAACCTGAATCAGCCCTTGTTGCCGGAAAAAACAGAAGCAATGTCATCAGAAGAATCGCCAGAACTAACGGCACGAAAAACGTTCTCGTCCGCAACGCCGCTGCCAGCAGGATCGCCAGCGGCAGTTCAGGTTGGTGAACGATTTTTCACTTCGGGTATCGTTTCCGACCGCACTGGTGGTCTCGAATCGGAGTCGCACCGTGTGTTCCAGCTGATCGCTGAATTACTACGGAACAGTGGCATTTCATCGGGGGATGTTGTTCGAACACGCATCTGGCACACGTCGGAGGACGGCGCAGCGGCTGAATCGATGTTGCGGATCGTTCACGGGGTGATATTTCAGCATCCCGGCCCGGCGTTGACTATCGTGCAGGTTGAACGACTTCCTGGGGGAGTTGAAGTTTCGGTCGAACTGGAAGCGATCGCAGGAAGTGCGGATTCTTCGACAAAGTACGAATCTGACTTGGAATCGTCGAGTTCGCTGGCCGTTCAGGTCGACGGCGAACTATGGACGTCAGGATTACGTGGTGATCCTACGGGCGATCCAGAGGCTCAGGTTCGACAGGCCGTTGGAGATGCGGAAGGACTGATGAAACGCGCTGGCGTAGGAGAGGGCGATATCGTTTCGACTCGCCATTTCATGCGGCACGATGTGCAGTTCGTGGCCGGTCCGCCCGAGTGGCTGGCGTTCAAAGAACCGTCGATTCCGACTTCGGCGGGAATTGCGGTTTCTGGCGTTGGCGGGTCGGGTTACGCTTTCACGTTTGAGATGGAAGCGGTTCCAGGCGCAGCCGACGGTCGAACAAATCTCCGCTCAGGTCGTACGTTTGAGGTTGAGCACAATTACTGCCGGGCAGTTCTGGTCGGTGATGGCGACGTGATTTACGTGGCGGGAACGACATCGTTGACCCCCGGTGAGATTCTTCAGCACCCGATAGATGTCGGCCTTCAGGTCGCCGACACGCTCGAAATTATCAAGTGGGCGGTTACTGAATTGGGGTTTGAGTGGGACGATCTGATTCAGACTCGCACGTATGTGGTCGGGGGCGATGAAGCGATCATCGAAGCAGTCTCGTCGTTGGAGAAGTCGTTACCGCACAAGAAGGTTGCGAACACGGTGGTTGGCGTTCCTGTGCTCGGGCGTCCAGAAGTGGTGATTGAGATTGAGGCGCGGGCGGTTCGGGCTTCTTAGGACTCCAAGTTGACCGCTTCGACTCCCTCTCCCAGCGGGAGAGGGTTGGGGTGAGGGAGAATTGATCCGAGCAGCAACGGGCGACCGAACGCACCAATCGACTTCCCGACAGAAGCAAAGCGGAGTGGAGGGATCTTCGGTGGACGCGGGGGTTGGCGAAGTGCTGCATATTATCGTTAGGCGCGACCCCGCACCAGATCCCTCGGCTTCGAGGACTCCGCTCGGGAAATCGATTTGTGGCGAATGAACGTTGCAGCCCACGCCAGCACGAGCCCCTATGGATCGTCACTGAAGAGCTCTTCCCAGGTGGGCATGTCGCCCGGCGCAGGCTGATCTTGCGAGAATGGGCTACTAGAACGAAGCAGCCTGGCATGATCAGCGGAAGCTGAACCAAGCGTGGGTGCGCTGTGCCCGTCGGTAAGTGGCACTCCGCCTGAGATACCAGTGAGTGGCCGTAAAGCCTCTCCGTCGAGTTCAACCCCTTTGGAGTGAACAGCAACCCTGAACCGACCGAGTCCTTCAGGATCGATCAGCGATCCGATTCCAGCCAGGTCCTCTTCCGACTCGGTGCGAGTGAGTTCTCGATTCGCTGAACGCTCGCTGATATCGCGCATAAAGCCATCGATACCCACGTTCGACAAAAACTCCTGCTGCGACGGTTTTCCAACACGCCCAAACTCCATGACCATCAGCATGTGATCGACCGCCGTGAAATCGACGTGCGCAGTGATGTCCTGCTTGCCGATTCGGCGTAATGGATTCTGGCCAAACGTGTGCTGGTAGTAGCAGCGGAGCGAACCATCGACACGGGTGGGCTTGTAGAGCTCGGGTCGGTCGAAGCCGTAGTCGATCGTGATTACGTAACCACGTTCGAGAGTCGCTGAAACAGAATCTGCCCAGTAGCCGAGCCTGAGGTTCACTTCACCTCGGTACCCTTCGGGCAGTGAGCCAAGAAACGGATCGACACGGCCGGTTACCTCAGGATCGCTAACAGCACCCACCGATTCGACAAATTTGTCGTCTTTATAGCCGACGAGTATTTCGCGTACTTCACCGCCCTGAACAATAAACCGGTTCACCGCATAAGCATCTAGAAGTTCGTTCGAAATAACGCAACCGGTTACTCCAACCGGCAATGCCGAGTTCCCTTTGACGGCATCCGACCCGGAGGGAGGCACCAGATCGGTCGAGATGTACGAAATTGCCTGAGCGAAATCGGGCAGTTCGTTTTGAACGTACTCCGAGATATCCGAACCGAGCACTCCAGAGCCCGCACCCATCTCGACCACCGTGAATTTGTCGGGCGATCCCATGTGTCTCCACATCTCATCGAGCTGAAGTGCCAGTAGCGCGCCGAACGCGGGGTGACTCACCGGGCTGGTGAAATAGTCGCCGTCGGTACCGACTGGTGTCGATCCGGGCTGGCGTCGGCGACTCGGGTAGTAGCCGTTCTCTTCGTCGTACAGAGCAGCGTCCATGAACGCCTCGAACGTGATCGGTCCGTATCGACCTATGTGATCGATAAGACGCTGTTCGAGTTCGGTGTGTGAGTTGGGGTTTTGCAGAGCGGAACCACTAGTTCCTTCTCCCAGCGGGAGAAGGTTAGGTTTGTACTGAGTTCGTCGAAGTATTGAGGGAGGAATGCTCATGAGGAGTTTACTTGCGAATGCAAGGTCGCCCGCCTACCTGTCGTCCTTCGAATGCTTAAAGATGACACTTGAGCTGACACAGACGAAACACTCGTAGTTCTCATGATGAGCGACGTGAATTGGCAGAAATCCGGTTCATTATGGTGAACGTAATGTTGAAGCGTTGACTGATATCAGCATTCTTCGACCGGTCAGTAGTTGATCAATGTTCCAGACTCGCTCCTAAAAAAAAGAATGCCAAAGACAGTAAGAAATCATTATGAACCGAAAAATATCATCGATTAAGCTCCTGTTCCCGCTACTGGCAATGATGGCTACAGCACTCGTATTCAGTGCCTGCTCCGGTGAAAAATATGAATCCCCAATCACCAGTTCCTTGGGAACTGAGGATGAGGCCCAGTACGCCCAACCATACGCAGGTCTCCAGAACCGACCTATCAAAGCTATTGCTCCAGAACGAGTCGAAGATCTTATAGCCGGGCGAGGCGCAGGGTTTGCGTTAGCGGCTGAGCTGAACAGTTACCCGGGACCGACGCACGTGCTGATGATGGCCGAAGATCTCGATTTGTCCAACGATCAGAAACTGGAGATTGAGGGACTGTTCGACGTGATGAGCAGCGGTGCGAAAGCGCTTGGTCAAGATCTGGTTACTCTCGAGATGGACCTGGATGAATCGTTCCGAAAAGGCACTATCAATCAAGAGACACTCACCGATCTGACAGAACGAATATCGGGCGTAGAAGGGCAACTGCGGGCACTTCATCTCGGCACTCACCTGACGATGGTCAATATTCTGTCTGATGAACAGATTGATGAATACGACCGACTTCGAGGCTATTCGGTCGCCAATGGAAGTGAAAATGAAGGTACAGAAATGGACCATTCAAACATGGCAGAGCACGGGTGATCGGACGCTGATCGAGTCCGGTTTGGGCGTTTGAGTTGGTAGCGGCTGTTTCGCGTGTCCCTTCTCCCAGCGGGAGATGAATCAGGTGAGTGAGATTCGGTGGTGGTTGGCGATATCGACGCTTCTCCCTCAACCCAGCCTTCTCCCGCTGGGAGAAGGAGCAAGGGCGTACCGCTTCGCTGGCGGTTGCGGATGACGTTGATCGATAACGCCAGTCGCTATCCGCTCGGGTTCTCCCTTCCTCGATGGAAGGGAGTTAGAGGGAAGGTGAAATGCGACGCGCGACCAAGTCCGCCTCGGACGCCCGGAGCTAACGCTCGCCGATCGGGACGTACTGCAGCTCGCGGCCGCCGGTGTACTGAAGGAGCGGGCGAATCAGGATGTTGTGCTCGAACTGCTCGACGACCTGAATCGTCCAGCCAGGAATTCGGCCAACAGCGAAGATCGGTACGAACAGGTCCTGAGGAACTCCGTTGAGGTAGTAGATAACCCCTGCGAAGAAGTCGACGTTCACGTGGATGCCACGTCGTGCATACGGGCTCATCGCTTCGACTACGGCTTCGAGGATCTGGTACCACTCGGGCTGGCCCATCTCTTCACTGAGCTTCTTCACGCCTGCGCGAAGATGACCCGCTCGTGGGTCTTCCGCCTTGTAGACGCGGTGACCAAAGCCCATGACACGTTCACGGTTTGAAAGAAGATTCTGAACGTAGTCGGCTGCGTTTTCTGGCTTGCCAATATCCTGCGCCATTTTCATGACGTTCTCAGCGGCTCCGCCGTGCGACGGACCCGACAGCGCTGCGATGCCTGCAGTAACCGCGCCGTGAATATCGGCTGCTGTTCCTGCGACGACTCGTGCAGTGAACGCTGATGCGTTCGAGCCGTGGTCGGCGTGGAGTACGGAATCCTTGTCCATTAGTTCCGCAGCGTCTGCGCTCGGCTCTTTGCCGTTCATCATGTACAGGAAGTTGCCAGCGTGGTTCATCGTTGAACTTGGCTTGACCGGGTCGTTGCCCTGACGAATATTGTGGTGCGCCATAACGATTGCCGGCACTTGTGACGTGAGTCGGTTGCCCTTGCGAATCGTTGCCTCGGTCGAGTTGTCTTGACGATCTTCGTCAAACGACGCGAGTGCCGATACGGCAGTTCGTAGTACGTCCATCGGGTGGGAGTCTTTTACGAGTTCAATAACGTCGAAGATCTTCTCGGGAAGCTGTCTGGCTGCTTTTAGCTCGGCGTCGTACTCGTCTAGCTCGGCCTGAGTCGGGAGCTTGCCGTAGATCAGCAGGTAGGCCGTCTCTTCAAACGTAGAGTGTTCGGCGAGCTGGTTGATGTTGTAGCCGCGGTACTCGAGGACACCTTCTTTGCCATCGATGTAGGTTGTAGCGCTCTTATCGAAGTAAACGCCTGTCAGCCCTCGATGAATTGTGATGTCTTCAGATGTCATTTTGGGTAACTAATTCCGTGTCCGCGACCACGTGCAGGGTCGCTCTGTGAAAAATACCTTGGCTAGAAGTGCAGGATGTACCGTCGGCACCGCGTCATTTCTAACTGATTGTGCAAACTGTAACAAGCAGTTCGAGGCTACACCGCGCGCAATAGACCGTCAAATTGACGGCCTATTGGTTTTCGTGAGGTTTTTATAGGCGATTTTTCTTGCCTATTTCACGGGGTTAGAAACTTTTTTAGGATTTGTCGGCGATCTGCTTGAGGAACTTCTCTACGACTTCGTCGACGGACATTGGATCGAGGTTTTCGCCGGTGCGTGTGCGTACTGCGACTGCGCTCGATTCGATTTCACGATCTCCTGCAACAAGCATGTACGGCACTTTATTCAGTTGTGCCTGCCTGATCTTGGAGTTCATTCGGTCGTTCGAGTCGTCTACTTCAACCCTGATTCCCGCCGCTTTCAGCTTCGCACCGACTTCGTGACAGAAATCGTTGTGACGATCGGCAATCGGAACAACTACTGCCTGCACCGGAGCCATCCACAGCGGGAATGCTCCTGACAAGTGCTCGATCAGTACGCCAAGGAATCGTTCGAGCGAACCGTACATTGCTCGATGAATTACAACCGGGCGCTGGCGACTGCCGTCTTCTGCTGCGTATTCAAGATCGAAGCGTTCAGGCAGCGAAAAGTCGAGCTGGACGGTGCCGAGCTGCCAGTCCCGTCCAATCGCATCGGGCACGAAGATATCGATCTTGGGTCCGTAGAACGCACCCTCTCCTGCCATCGACTTATATTCCTTACCGGTGCCGTCGAGAATCTCGGTAAGCGCAGTTTCCGCTCGGTCCCACATCTCGTCCGATCCAACACGTTTTTCGGGTCTTAGCGACAGCTCGAATCGGTAGTTGTCGAAGCCGAGAGCAGTGAATGATTCTTCGACCATGTCGAGGAACGAAAGAACCTCGGTGCCGATCTGATCGAGGGTGCAGAAGATATGTGCATCGTCCTGAACAAACGATCTAACCCGCATTAGCCCGTGGGTTACGCCTGAACGCTCGTTGCGGTGCAGCCGGCCAAAGTCGGCCCAACGCAGTGGCAATTCACGATAGCTGTGCGAATTGGCAAGATAGAGCATCGCAGCGGCCGGGCAGTTCATCGGCTTCACACCAAATTCCCGATCGTCGACGTCTACGAAGTACATATTCTCCGAGTACGCCTCGAGGTGACCCGACGTTTTCCACAGATCAGTGTTGAATATCTGCGGTGTCATCACCTCGTTGTAGCCGTACTTTACGTACAGCTCTTTGACGTATTCGATCAGACTGTTCAGAACCTGCGCGCCTTTAGGCAGGAAGAACGGACTTGCGGGAGCTATCGGGTCGAAGAAGAACAGATCGAGCTGGCGACCGAGCTTCCTGTGATCACGCTTGTCGGCTTCTTCGATGCGCTTCAGGTACGCCTTCTGGGCGTCACGCGATTCCCACGCCGTGCCGTAAATGCGCTGCAACATTGTGTTCTTTTCATCGCCGCGCCAGTAGGCACCGGCGGTCGAGAGCAGCTTGTATGCCTTGATATCGCCAGTGCGTGCCATGTGACCACCACGACAGAGGTCTTCGAAGGCGCCATCGGAGTGGCTGCAAAAAGTCACACGCTCATCGGCTGGAATTCCTTCGAGAATTTCGACTTTGTACTGATTGTCTTTGACGAGTTCTAGCGCTTCGTCCCTGCTGGTTTCGCGCTCGACGAACTCGGTATTGGCACGAATGGAATCACGCATTTCGAGTTCGATCTTCTTGAGATCGTCGGGCGTGAACGGCTCCGGAACTGCGAAATCGTAGTAGAAGCCGTCTTCGATCGGTGGGCCAATCGTTAGCTGTGATTCCGGGAATATCTTGGTTACCGCCTCGGCGAGCACATGCGCTGTTGAATGGCGCAGACGATCTCGGTGATCCTGCTGCTCTGCTGGTGATAGGTCTTTGAATTTAATTCTGTCTGCCATAGCGACTGGCTCCAATTTTGCGAAACGCGGCCGTGTACATAAGACACGAGATGCTTCGCTGTACAAATCCTGGATACGCGAAGTAAGGGCGTATCAGAATGAAGTGAATGATCTACGTTTTTTTGGGGAGGGGCACGTCGCTGTTATAGAGAGCGGCGTGCCTACGTAGTGGCGGTCCTGCGCCCGTCAGACGGGCTGCACTCCGGTACGCCGCGGTCAGCCAAATCCAACGGTGCCAAAGGCGACGGGACTGCGACTCGTATTTGCGGCTTGCTGCACATGGTGCCAGTTTATCCCATTGGAACAGATGTGGTGGGCGGTACAGGACTTGAACCTGTGACCTCGTCGATGTCAACGACGCGCTCTAGCCAACTGAGCTAACCGCCCCCAGTAATTCACGGGGTCCGCCTAAAAAGACGGAAGCTTAATTTTATATGAAATATCGACCTCGAACGCTATAGCTGGAGGTACTTGTTTTTGGTGAGGTTGTGGATACGTTCGATGCGAACACTCCCCCAGTCACGCCGCAAGTTCGATTTCCCGATCGGAGCGATAGCGGAGTAGAGGGATCTCGATGGCACCACCGAACAACACAGTTGGAACGGTCTAACTCTAAAATGACCGTCGAATCCTCCAGAGATCCTTCGACGAAGTTTATCCCGATGTAGATCGGGACTGTCGCTCCGCTCAGGAAATTCGAGGATGTGTTACCGGTTCTCAACATGAACAAAAACACGTTGGCCCCGGTGAAAACACCGAGGCCAACGCAGTTGTCGTATTTACGAACGTGAAGGGCTACTCCGCAGAGTCGCCTTTATCACCCTCGCTGTCGTCGCCGCCTTCATCCACAAACTGTGGAGCAGGCTCGACGTTCTCTTCAGCTGTCGACGTCGAAGCACGTAGTGCCTCTGCTGCTTTCGCGGCGTCATCATCACCCGAGTCCGACAAATCGTCACTTGCCTTCGCCGTATCAGCCAGTGCCGATACCGCTGCAAGAAGACCGTCGTCGCTCTTTGGGGTTTCCGTAGAAGTAACGGCTGCCGCAGCGGCTGCTGCTGCATCTCCACCGGCCGGTGCACTCTTCTCGGCGCCAGCGCCAACAAGATCGCCACCACCGATAGCTGCCAGTGCCTCTTCGAATGTGGCAGGAGGCGCTTGCGTGAAGCCGGTAAGTCGACCTGCTTCTCGTTCGCCCTCTTTCACACCAAGACGCTCTCGACCTTCAGGCGTCTGATCCAGTCGAGCTGGAATCAATCGTCCGATGATCACGTTTTCCTTCAAACCGTTCAGTCGGTCAACAGATCCGTTCACTGCGGCCTCTGTCAGCACTCGAGCGGTCTCCTGGAATGATGCTGCCGCCAGGAAGCTCTGCGTGTTGAGGGATGCCCTCGTCACACCGAGCAGTACTGGGCTTGCAGTAGCAGGTTCGCCACCTCCAGCCAGAATGTTGTTGTTGGCGAATTCGTATTCGTGCCTGTCAACCAATTCACCCGGAAGCAAATCACAATCACCAGGATTGTCGACTCGCACCTTACGCATCATCTGTCGAACGATCACTTCGATGTGCTTGTCGTGCAGTTGCACACCCTGTGACCGGTAGACGGTCTGAACTTCGTCGACCAGGTAACGCTGTACAGCGCCCTGACCTTCGATTCTCAGGATGTCCTGCGGGTTCTTCGGTCCGTCAGTCAGCGGTACACCCGGCTGGATGATTTCGCCATCGGAGACCAGGATTTCCGACGCTGCCGGAATAACGTATTCGCGTTCGTCTGTCTCGTTCCAGGTGATGCGAACGGCATTCTTTGTGACCTGCACAGTTCCCGCCACCGGAGCAAAAATCTCTTCTTGAAGTTCGTCGACAGTACCAGCTTTCTTGGCAGCTGCCATCGCCGTTTTCTTCACAGAAAGAATTGCTTCACCAGCGTCAATCCAGTCGCCTGTTTTGATTGTCTGGCGGTGCGTCTCAGGGATATCTGTTTCCTCTGAGAATTCCTCTGTGGAGATAACTCGAACCACACGGCCCTCTGGGAGCTGAGCAAGTTCAATCTTACCGCCGATTTCAGAAAGAACCGCCACACCCTTGGGCTGACGTGCTTCGAACAGTTCAACCACTCGAGGTAGACCGGACGTGATGTCCTTTCCGGCGATACCACCAGTGTGGAACGTTCTCATTGTCAGCTGCGTGCCAGGCTCACCAATCGACTGCGCAGCAATAATTCCAACTGCCTCACCGATCAGAGCGGGTGTTCCAGTTGCAAGTGATGCTCCGTAGCATTTCTGCGAAATACCACGCTGAGTAGTGCTTGAAAGTGGAGAGAATACCCACGCTTCTTTAATTCCAGCCGCGTCGATTTCCTCCGCAAGTTCATGCGTGATCAGCTCATCTCGGTCTGCAATCACTTCACCCGTTTCGGGGTTGACGATTGGCTCGGAGAGATAGCGAGTCACAATGCGCTCGGCAAGCGTTGCCAAGATCCCTTTACCAGAGTCTCCGGTTACCCGGATTCCCTGAGCGCCGAGGTCATTGTCTGTCGTAATGATCACGTCCTGAGCAACGTCAGCAAGACGTCTGGTCAAGTAACCCGAGTCAGCGGTTCTCAGCGCCGTGTCAGCAAGTCCCTTTCGAGCTCCGTGAGTCGAAATGAAGTACTCAAGAACCGAAAGACCTTCAGCAAAGCTGGATCGGATCGGCATCTCAATAATTCTGCCCTTGGGGTCTGACATCAGTCCACGCATGCCGGCCATCTGCTTGATCTGAGCGATGTTACCTTTCGCTCCAGAAATGGCCATCGTGTAGATGCCACCGTAGTTCGGCAGAGTTTCCTCAACAGCTTTCGTCATCTTGTCCGACACATCGGTCCAGATATCAACAGAAGCTTTGTACCGTTCCGACTCGGTAATCAGACCTTCAAGGTACTGATCGTCGAGTTTGGAAATTTTCGTGTCCGCAGCTGATAGCAGCGACTGCTTCTGCGGCGGGACGACAATGTCTTTCATTGCGATAGTCGTACCCGATTGAGTCGCGAACCGGAACCCGAGTTCCTTCATCTGGTCGAGCATCTTCGCCGTGATGGCGTTTCCATACTCGTTCACAGACTCACCGACGACTGATTCGATGGCACTTCGGTCGAACACGATGTTTCGGAAGTCCATTTCATCCGGCAAAGCGCGGTTGAAGATGATCCGTCCAACGGTCGTTTCGATCCACTCGCCCGCTTCATCCCTAACTTTTACGATTTCACGCAGCTTGAGACGCTCTACATCGAACATGAGTCTGGCGTCTTCAAAGTTTGCAAAAATCTTGTATTTTGCGTTGCCTTCTTCGTCTTTTTCGACTGGCGTGAGCTCCTCACCGTCGATACTGGTGAGGTAGTACATGCCAAGAACCATGTCCAGCGTGGGCGAAACGATCGGGAATCCCGAGCTCGGCGCAAGCATGTTGCTGGTCGAAAGCATCAACCGCTGTGCTTCGAGAACTGCTTCACGTGAAAGCGGAACGTGCACGGCCATCTGGTCACCATCGAAGTCAGCGTTGAACGCTGTGCAAACGAGCGGGTGAATCTGAATTGCCAACCCATCAACCAGTACCGGCTGGAAAGCCTGAATACCAAGTCGGTGAAGCGTTGGTGCGCGGTTAAGCATTACGGGGTGGTTCTGGATAACTTCTTCGAGAAGGTCCCAGATTTCCGGACGTGCTCGTTCGGTCATCCGTTTTGCGCTCTTGATGTTGTGGGCATAACCCTTCACAACAAGTGCGTTCATGACGAACGGTTTGAACAGTTCGAGTGCCATCTTCTTCGGCAGTCCACACTCGTGCATTTTGAGCTGCGGACCGGAAATAATGACTGATCGTCCGCTGTAGTCCACTCGTTTACCGAGAAGGTTCTGGCGGAATCGACCCTGTTTACCACGCAGCAGGTCGGTTAGTGACTTGAGCTTGTGGTTGTGGCTGCCCTGAATGGCGCGGCCGCGTCGACCGTTGTCGATAAGCGCATCAACGGCTTCCTGAAGCATTCGCTTTTCATTACGAATTATGATGTCTGGCGCCTGAAGATCGATGAGGTGCTTCAGCCGGTTGTTCCGGTTGATTACTCGTCGGTACAGGTCGTTCAGGTCGCTGGTGGCAAATCGTCCGCCATCGAGCTGAACCATCGGGTGAAGTTCTGGCGGAAGTACCGGCAGAACGGTAAGAATCATCCATTCGGTCTTGTTGCCGCTCTTTCGGAAGGCCTCGACGACACGGAGTCGCTTGATCGCCTTCTTGCGACGCTGACCGGAAGTGTTTCGAACCTGATCCTGAAGATCGGCACGAACTTCCTCGAGGTCGGTGTTCTGGAGGATTTCAAGAACAGACTCTGCACCCATTGATGCCTTGAAGACCTGGCCAAACTTGTCGCGAAGCTCGCGGAATCGAGCCTCTGTCAGCAGATCCATTACACGGATAGCTTCGAGGTCGTCGATCTTGTCCTGAACATCGGCTTCAACGCCGGCTTTCTGCTCATCGGTAAGCTCACTGAGCTTTGCGACTGCGTCTTCGCCCTTGAATCCGGCAATTTCAGCTTGCTCAGTTTTGGCGCGTTCCACTGCCTCTTTTTCGGCCTTTGCTAGCTGTGCCTTGGTCGGCTTCTTTTTGGGCTTGTCGATTTCGGCAAGCTCAGTAGCCATACGATCTGCTTCGGCGCGCTGTTCGAAGATCAACTCCATCGTCGATGACAGAATCGCTTCAACCTTGTCGCCTGCAAGCGACTCCTTCAGATCTTCGCCAAGACGGTTGGTTTCGGCGTCTCGGTATGCCTCGAGCTGCTCGATAGCGTTCTTTCGTGCATTGTCGTCCACGGAAGTAACGACGTACTGAGCAAAGTAGAGAACTCGCTCAAGGTTACGAGGTGAGAGGTCGAGCATCAGTCCCAAGCGGGAAGGGGTGCCCTTCGAGAACCAGATGTGAGCAACAGGTGCCGCCAGTTTGACGTGACCCATTCGTTCACGTCGAACCTTGGAACGTGCTACTTCAACACCACAACGGTCGCAGATTACGCCCTTGTAGCGGATCTTCTTGTACTTACCGCAGTAGCATTCCCAGTCCTTCGTAGGACCGAAAATACGCTCACAAAACAGGCCGTCTTTTTCCGGCCGTAGTGTGCGGTAGTTGATCGTCTCCGGCTTGGTTACCTCTCCGTATGACCATGCTCGAATCTGCTCCGGCGATGCCAGAGAAATTCTGATTGCGTTGAAATCGGCGCCCGACTGCGTCATATGTGGCCGTTTCCTTAGCCTTTGGAGGTTTTACCCTCGCAGGTGGCTAACCCATGTAGTGAAGCTGGCTAGCTAAGCCAACAAAGTTGAAGTGTCCCGATCAGCCTCATATGAGACCGATCGGGGCGTAATTTGTTTAGTTAGTTCTCTTCGTCGTCGACACCGGGAATATCGTCCTTGGCATCTTCCGACTCTTCGGTAGCAAGCGTTTGAAGCGAATCCTCCGAAGGCTCTTCGCTCTCGTCATCACTGTCTGAGTCCGAGTTGTCTGCGTCTGCGCCTTCTTCGTTTTCTTCTTCAACAGCATCGAGAGCCAGTTCGCCGCCTGGGAGTTCCTCGATGTCGAGCGAATCAAGCGGTTCGTCGCTCAGGTCAGTCCAATCGAGAGGGGCACCGAGTGTCGCCGACATCTCCTGGGCCTGAGTCTGGGCCTGCGTAAACCGTTCGATATCTTCGTTCAGAAGCTCAACGGAAAGCCCGAGTCCCTGCAGTTCTTTGAGCAGAACGTGGAAAGATTCAGGGACACCCGGCTGGATGACCTCTTCTCCCTTTACGATCGCCTCGTAGGTTTTGACTCGTCCGATCACGTCGTCAGACTTGATCGTCAGCATTTCCTGCAGCGTGTACGCGGCCGAATATGCTTCGAGCGCCCACACTTCCATTTCACCAAATCTCTGGCCACCAAATTGTGCTTTACCACCGAGCGGCTGCTGGGTGATGAGCGAGTAAGGACCTGTAGACCGGGCGTGAATTTTGTCTTGAACAAGGTGAATGAGCTTCAGCATGTAGACGTTTCCGACCGTGATCGGGGCGTCGAACTGAAGTCCGGTTCTACCGTCGTGGATCATCTGCTTGCCGAAGATCGGCGCAGACAAGTTCCTCTCTCGAGAAACCGTGAGTGCCAGCTGCATCAGCTCCGTTGGCCTCATACCTTCGACATCAACACCGGCAGTGTCTTTCAGCCAGATACGTAAGCATGCCTCACGGGCTACGCCTCGGTTCGAAGGAGCATCACTCCAGAGTCGATCACGGTCGAAACCGCGTTCTTCCAGATAGGTATCAACCTTCGCCCAATCGATATCTGCCGAATCGAGGTCGCGGTGTTCCTTTGCATCCGATTCACGAACGAACCATGCACGCGCAAGCTGATCTTCGATAACGCTATCCTGCGCACCATCGAATACCGGCGTTCGGGCGTGGAATCCGAGCGTCTCAGCGGCCCAACCCAAATGGGTTTCAAGCAGCTGACCGAGGTTCATTCGAGAAGGAACACCGATCGGGTTCAGCATTATGTCGAGCGGAGTGCCATCGGGGAGGAACGGCATGTCTTCTCGTGGAAGAATCTTTGCCACAACACCCTTGTTGCCGTGTCGGCCAGCCATTTTGTCGCCCTGGTTAATCTTCCGGGTGTGAGCAACCCACACACGAACGGTCTTGGTCACACCGGGCTGCATGTCGTCACCGTTTTCCTTCGTGAGGATACGTACGTCGATCACTTTGCCGTGCTGACCGTGGGGGACTCTAAGGCTGGTGTCTTTTACGTCGCGTGCCTTCTCACCGAAGATGGCTCGTAGGAGCTTTTCTTCAGCAGTTAGCTCGGTCTCACCCTTAGGAGTGATCTTTCCGACCAGAATGTCGCCCGGAGTTACCCATGCGCCAATTCGAACAATCCCCTCGTCATCGAGGTCGCGCAGTGATTCTTCACCGACGTTTGGAATGTCACGTGTAATTTCTTCTGGTCCGAGCTTGGTCTCTCGAGCTTCGACTTCGTGCTTGTCGATGTGAATCGAGGTGTATCGATCGTCCTTCACGAGGTCTTCGTTGAGGATAATCGCGTCTTCATAGTTATGACCTTCAAAGGTCATGAAGCCCACGAGCAGGTTCTGCCCGAGCGCCAGTTCGCCGTTTTCGGTTGACGAACTGTCGGCAAGTGGCGTTCCAGCGTTGACCATGTCGCCCTTGTGGACGATCGGGTGCTGGTTGATCGATGTGCCCTGGTTCGACCGAACGAACTTGGTCAACGGGTACTCAACTGCCTCGCCGTCTTCAGGAAGAATTTTTATGTATTCGCTCGTAGCTTCCGAAACTACTCCCTGAGTGTTCGACATAACTACCTGACCAGAGTCGGTAGCAACTCGGTACTCCATACCGGTTCCCACCAGCGGAGCCTGAGGCCTGATCAGCGGAACAGCCTGACGTTGCATGTTCGAACCCATGAGGGCTCGGTTTGCGTCATCGTGCTCGAGGAACGGAATCAGTGCAGTCGAAATACTTACGATCTGCATCGGCGAAACGTCCATGTAATTGACGTCGTCCGGGTGAACGTATGTATAGACCTCACTACCACCAATTCGAACTTCAACAAGTTCTGTTGTGATCTGGCCCTTTGCATCCATCGGCGTCGTTGCCTGACCGATGGTGTTCACTTCCTCGTCGTCGGCAGAGAGGTATTCGCGATCATCTTCGTTTGTTGTGACGTAGGCCTGAACTTTCACTTCCTGCGCCTTGATTGCGTTGACAATCTCTGCAACAGGAATCGTGATCGGCTTGCCAGCCTCAGCAATGACCTTACCGCCATCGTCGGCGATGTCTTCCACTGGGGTTCGACCCTGAATGTCGGGGTTGTCACTCATCATCGTTCGCAGGATTTTTCGGTACGGAGTCTCAATGAAGCCGTAGTCGTTTAGTCGTGCATAGGTAGAAAGCGAACCGAGAAGGCCAATGTTTGGTCCTTCAGGAGTCTCAATCGGGCAGATCCGGCCGTAGTGGGAAGCGTGAACGTCACGCACATCGAATCCGGCGCGCTCTCGTGAGAGTCCGCCAGGCCCAAGTGCCGAAAGTCGGCGCTTGTGCGTCAGCTCTGCCAGTGGGTTGGTCTGGTCCATGAACTGCGAAAGCTGCGATCCACCAAAGAACTCTCGAACGGCCGCAACCACTGGCCTGATGTTGATCAGCGCAGCAGGGGTTGTTGTGGTCGGGTCCATCTGCGTGGTCATGCGCTCTTTTACAACGCGCTCCATTCGCAGAAGGCCAACACGAAGCTGGTTCTGAATAAGTTCACCAACGGCACGCACTCGACGGTTGCCCAAGTGGTCGATATCGTCGTTCGATGCCCGGCCGTTGTTGATGTTGATCATTCGGCGAATCATCTCGACAAAGTCGTTCTTTGTGAGTGTTCGCGTGGTTTCTTCGATTCCGAGCCTACGGTTCAACTTGTATCGACCAACACGACCAAGGTCGTATTTGCGGTCGTTGAAGAACAGGTTCTGAATCAATTCTCGGGCGTTGTCGACACTTGGCGGCTCGCCGGGGCGCAATCGACGGTAGAACTCTAGAAGAGCTTCTTCTTCGGTCGTTGCGGCAGTGTCTTTCGCCAGAGTGGCTGCCATGTAGTTGTGAACCGGGTCGTCGTCCTCGTTCTTCACGAGGTCGAGGATAGCTTCGTCGGTTGCAAAACCGAGCGCTCGAAGCAGCGTAGAAATCGGTGCCTTGCGCTTTCGGTCGACCTTCACAGAAAGAAGGTCTTTGTTGCTGGTCTCTAGTTCAACCCATGCGCCTCTGTGAGGAATCAGCTTCGCACTGCAAAGCTGGCGGCCCGTTGCGGGGTCGGCCTTGGTGGTGAAATACGCACCGGGTGATCGGACGAGCTGCGAAACGACAACGCGCTCTGCGCCGTTGATCACGAATGTGCCGTTCTCGGTCATCATCGGAACGTCGCCAAAGAACAATGTCTGCTCTTTTACTTCGCCGGTTTCCTTGATGACAAGCTGAACGGTGATGTAGAGCGGGGCGGAGAAGGTGATCTCACGCTTCCTGCACTCTCGCTCCGTATTCTTCGGCTCACGAACTTCGTGGCTGAGGAACCGGAGATCGAATCGACCACCAGAAAAATCCTCAATGGGAGATATTTCTTCTAGTAGGTCTTTTAGACCATCAGTCTTCAGCCAGTCGAATGAATTGACCTGAACCTGAACCAAACTTGGAACGTCAACATTGTTTGCAATGCTGTTGAAACCTTTGTAATCGGGTTGTTCAGAAGGGGCTAACCGGCGATCAGCGATGACCATGCACACACTCCTAGAGTGCTAAGGATGGAGTTCACGCGTGCGAGCAATTACACGAAACGACTCAAACGCGCAGAGACCGAAGTACGCGCGGGGCTACCGCACGTGCTTTCGGTGTTGTTGGGAAATTAAAAAATATGAACCAGGGCAAGACGCAAAAGAGATGGACATTTCTCTGACAGCCTCAAAGTTTAGCCCTCTCCCCATCTATGTGTCAACGTAAATGTTGAGACACTTACCGTTTCACCGCAAATAATTGCTATTCACAGCTGTAATCGACCCGATAGCCGGTCGTCTGGTATGCCGGTTTTTAAGGTCTTTTGAGAACGATTTACATCTGTATAGCACATCTGATTATTGACTAAAACACTGAAATTGTAAAATATATATAATAGTGCTGAACTGACCGTCCCTCTAGGCGAGGGAGTTACAGAGCAGCCCGAGGGGCTTGTGGTGTTACGAACTGTCACCAAAGAGATTGCGCTAATTTTGGGGTTTTACCTCGCTTTTGCGCTTGCCAAGAATCTGACCGATCCAAGTCCGGTTCTAAAGGCTGTTTCGAACGGCTGGGGCCTGATACGACTCGAATCTGCCCTTGCGCTCAACCAGGAATCGTTCATCCAGCAGGTCGTAGGCGGGATCTCGCTCGGCGCGCTGATCGGGCTCACCTATTTTTACGTTGCCGGAATGTGGCTCGCACTCATTGGGATGGCAGTCGTTCTTTTCATCAAGAAGCGAGCAGCCTACGTAAACCTGAGGCGAGTTTTCGTATTCACCATGATTCTGGGTGCAGTTGTGTTCGCACTGTATCCGCTCGCTCCGCCGAGATTTATGCCCGGCCTGGGCATGACCGACACGGTCACTTTGCTCGGCCTCGACCCAGCTCCGACGTCTGATTCGGCGATCAGCTACAACCGATTCGCTGCGATGCCGAGCCTCCACTATGCGTGGGCTCTCCTCGTAATGATCGGAACTTTCAAGCTCGGCGGACTCTGGTTCAAGATTCTCGGGGTCACGTATCAAGCGCTCATGTTCGTTTCCATCATCGCAACTGCCAACCACTACGTTCTGGATGCAGTTGCCGGGGCGGTTTTGCTATTGGTTGCGATGTACGTGAATCGATGGCGGAACCACTACAACGACCGGATGAAGCAGTGGTTGCACAGCCAAGCAGCCCACTTGCATCGAGTACGAGAAGTGGGAACCAGTTGGCGAATGCGCATTGGTCAGATTGAAGTTCCAAATCTTCAACAACAGTTCTTCTCAGATTTCATTCTGCGTGGCGGACACGCTGTTCCGCCGAGACGCTCTAGAGTCGAATCCGCTTCTATTCGCCGGTCCGGAATTCAAGGGCCATTTCATCCCGGCTCGATGATCTGATCCTCGTACTGAGCTGATCCCGCACTCTGACGCTCCAGTATTTCGGGGAGCCAGTGACTCTTGATGTAGGCCATAGCATCGGCCACCTCTTCGTCCGATAACGTTCCGCGGAACGCCGGCATGGTGGCTGCCAATGGTGGTCGATCGAGAATCCACTCGAACAATAAGCGGTCAGGATGATGCCATGTGTGACCCGCGTCGCCATGAACAGGTGCCGAGTCGAGTACGACGGGTCCATTCACGGGACCATGGCAACTTGCGCAGTTTTCAGAGTAAATCTGCTCGCCAGATGCAACACGCTCGTCAGTAAGTTCAATCGGGAACGTGACGATCACGGGCGCGGCAGGATCGACCCTGGTGTCAATACTGTTATCACCGCAGGCACTTACGATCACTAGAACAAATATCGCTAGCGCAGCAACGTAAATTTTCTTCAATTTATCTCCGTTCACACTGGTTACATCCAATCCTCACATCGCCAAACCCAGACCCCCCCGGTAGGGGTATATACTACCTGAATCCGTGAGTAATAGCTCCCTATCAACGTGAGAACGTCATGATTCATGAACACCACAGCCACGAAGGCCACGATGCTGAAAAAGCCGAGACCCGTGAAGACGCCACCAAACGCCTCAGCTACATCGAAGGCCATCTGGCAGGCGTAAAGAAGATGGTCGAAGAGGACCGCTACTGTGTCGATATTCTTCGGCAGACCTTTGCCGTACGAAGGGCGCTCCAGAAGCTTGAGTCACAGCTCATCGACGGCCATCTGCGCACCTGCGTCGTTGACGGCGTAAAAGAAGGGCGCGAAGAGCAGGTTTTGAGCGAACTAGTGGAGCTCTACGAAATTGCAGACAGATAATCCAGTAGCAACGCCTACTGCCGCGGTACTTGAAGAAACCCTCTCGACGCTGACGTTCAGCATCGGTGGAATGACCTGTGCCGCCTGTGTGCATCACGTTAGCAACGCTCTGAACGGCGTCCCGGGTATCACCGATGCTCAGGTGAGCCTCGGCACTGAAACGGCGACGGTTGAGTTCGCCCCAAACTCCGTAACGAAGCCCGATCTTCGAGAAGCGTTATCGGGCGCCGGGTACTCGGTCAGGCAGTTCGCCGACGAGGATGATTCGATATTTTCCGACGGCGACAAAGCTATTCGTCAAGCGGAACTCAAGCAAACCCGAGACATGATGGCGATCAGTCTTGGCGTTGCGGCGTTCGTGATGATCGCCATGAACTACACCGCAATCGATTCGCTGGCGAAGTTATCGCCAACTACCGTAAACGTATTTTTCCTGCTGCTCGCAACTCCCGTTCAGTTCTGGGCCGGTTCTCGGTTCTACAAGTCGGCATGGTCGGCTGCAAAGCTGCGCACCTCGAACATGAACACGCTTGTTGCGATCGGAACATCAACCGCCTACTTCTACAGCGTTGCGGTCACGGTTTTACGTCCGATGTTCGAGGATTCGCTTACGTTTTCCGGATCGTCTGTCGCCGGATCTTCCGTAGGAACGAGCCACGCAACCGGCACGTATTTCGACGTTTCAACGGCGATCATCGGGCTGATTCTTCTTGGACGATGGCTGGAAGCCCGGGCGCGCGGGCGCACTTCCGATGCAATCAAGAAGTTGATGGGCATGCAGCCGTCGACCGCAATGGTTGTGAAAGACGGAACGCCTGTTGAGGTTGAAATTGCCGACGTCGAGTCGGGAGACCTAATCGTGCTACGCCCCGGCGAGCGAGTTCCCGTTGATGGCAAGATTTCCGAGGGCACGACGACCATCGACGAGTCGATGCTCACAGGCGAACCGGCACCTGTCGAAAAGCAATCCGGCGAAGATCTCTTTACCGGGACCGTGAACGGCACAGGAGCAATACGTTTTGTGGCATCGGCGGTCGGGCGCAACACGGTGCTCGCAGGGATAGTACGAATGGTTCAGCAGGCGCAGTCATCGAAAGCGCCGATCGAGCATCTCGTCGATCAGGTCACGGCACGATTTGTACCTGCGGTGTTGATAATCGCCATTATGGTGTTCGCTATCTGGTCGTTCCTGGCTCCCGAACCTGCCATGATCAACGCGCTGCTCATGACGGTCGCCGTGCTCGTGATCGCATGCCCGTGCGCACTCGGGCTCGCCACCCCCACCGCCATCATGGTGGGTATGGGACGTGGAGCATCGAGCGGAGCGCTCATACGAAACGCAGATGCGCTTGAACGTGCACACAGGATCGACACCGTCGTGTTCGACAAGACGGGCACGCTAACTGAGGGCAAGCCTGCGATATCGAGCATCGAAGCGATCGGCGTGAGCGAGACCGAACTGCTTCGACTCGCAGCTGCGGCCGAGGCTAGCTCGGAGCATCCGCTCGCCACCGCCGTTCTTGCCGAAGCGAAAGAACGTGCTATCGACATTCCTGAAGCTACGGACGTCGAAGCAGTACCCGGCCGTGGGATCTCAGCGACCGTTGAAGGGTCGAACGTTATCGTTGGAAGTGCTGCTTTCATCGTCGAGAAAACGTCGGCTACGTACGAATTTACCGAGCAGAGCTTTGTTATCGCCGAGCGCGGTGAAACGGTGCTGGCTGTCGCAAAAGACGATAAGCCAATAGGGCTGATCGGCGTGTCGGACAGGGTGAAGCAGGAAGCAAGCCAGGCGATAAGCGAACTGAAAGCCCGCGGAATTCATACGGTCATGCTGACCGGCGACAACCAGCGAACTGCCGAAAAGGTCGCTGAGTCTATAGGCATCGATCACGTGATTGCCGATGTGCTCCCGGACGGCAAAACGGCTGCTATCACCGATCTTCAGCGAGAAGACCGCGTAGTTGCGATGGTCGGGGACGGCATAAACGACGCCCCCGCGCTCGCGACGGCCGATGTTGGCATTGCGATTGGTACTGGAACCGATATTGCGATCGAAGCGGCTGACGTGACGATTACGTCGGGCGATCCGGCCATAGTCGCCGAAATTATCGATCTCAGCAGAAGCACGATGCGAACGATCAAGCAGAACCTGTTCTGGGCGTTTTTCTACAACGTTCTTCTTATTCCGATCGCTGCCGGCGTTTTGTACCCGATATTCAGCGACGGATCTGCGCCGGGGTTCTTGCACCCAATCATTGGGGAGTTCGGCTTCCTGAACCCGATCGTGGCTGCGGCAGCAATGGCGTTCAGCTCGGTTACTGTGGTGACAAACTCGCTGCGACTGGGTCGAGGGATCAGCAGGCGCTCCGCATCTAAGCCGCCATCTGCACCGCAAATTGGTGCTCATATCGAAGCAACAAGCTAGCAATCGAAATTCAAAGCAAGCTAAACGAGTCTGGAGACCCGAAATGAAAATACCGTTTTTGAGCAGCAAGTCCGAAACAGCGACCGACCCGGTCTGCGGCATGAGCGTCGACACCGGCAACCCCGGCGGCGGAGTCGCAACGCATGAGGGCGATGTCTACTACTTCTGCGGACCCGGCTGCCGTGTTGCGTTTGAAAAGGATCCCGAAGGCTATCTCTCTGGCGAAAAATCTGTAGAGATGTAATATCTGCAGGTCGATTTTATGTGGTTGGTTGCATCTAAAGACAACTAACTCGCATCTCATCGATCTGATCGATGCTTGAATAACAGGCAAACGAACGAGTACCGAGCTGCGGCGCAACACGCCGTTTAGTAGCTAAATCAGGAACAGGAATGCCCAATACCGAACAGCCGCCAGCAGATGGCGTTGCGATTGTTTACACGCACCCAACGTGCGGATACTGCGATCTTCTGAAGGAAGATCTCGTCAAGGACTCGATCTCCTACCGAGAGGTCGACGTTTCGAAAGAGCCGGACCAGTGGGTCGAGGTGGAACGACTTTCCGGTGGCGACAAGATCACTCCTGTGATGGTCACCGCGAGTGGCGAAGTTGAAATCGGCTACAAGGGCATCGGCTGCAACTACAACTAGGTGCCGACGGCACTTTTTCTGGGTGTTTGCGCGCTGTGGCTGAGTCGAGGGCTAGCTCTTTTATCTGCGTGAGCGTCTTCTGGCGATAATTAGAAGTGATGCCCTCTCGCTGTTGACTGACATTAGGTGTCAGCCGTATTCTCGATAGACGCGTTTAATTTCGCGACGTGGTCCCGTGGTGTAGTGGTCTAACACGCCTCCCTGTCAAGGAGGAGATCGTCAGTTCAAATCTGATCGGGATCGCCATATAAGTGAATTTGAGTAGCCCTCGGCATTGTGCCGGGGGCTTCTTGTTTGTGGCGGTAGTTCCGTTCCTCTCCAAAACCCGCCTGATGACATCCGGTCTGTATGCTCGCTACGTACCGTGATCAGTAGACACGCTTCACGATGAGGGTTGGATGACACACATTTTTACGTACACCACGTCGAATCGGGTCGCTCTGGTGCTCTTCGGCATGCTTACGTTGATCGTTCTGGGCGCGTGCGCCGAATCCTCAGAATCGTCTGCGGTACCGCAGGCCGAGACGGCCACGGCTGTACTCGATTCACCAGCTGCCACACTGGTGCCCGTTCCAGAGATGACCGAATACATCGAGATTGAAGACTGGAGTAGTGCTGGTGCTCCGGGGATCATCTGGGCACGGCCGAACGGCGTAGTCATCGACTCAGAAGACAATCTCTACACGACCGAGTTCGAGGGCAACCGTGTGCGTAAGTTCAACTCGACCGGTGAACTGCTGCTCGAATGGGGAGTATCCGGTCGAGATCCGGGGCAGTTCAATGCACCCACCGGCATTGCGATTGGTCCAGAAGGCAACATCTACGTCTCCGAAAGCGGCGGCCATCGTGTTCAGAAGTTCACGTCGGACGGAGAGTGGTTAGCCACTCTAGGAAGCCCCGGGGAAGGTGAAGGTCAGTTCCAGTCGGCGATGGTACTTGCAGTAAGCGACGACGAGCTTGTCTACGTCACCGACTGGGGCGGTGGGCGTATCACTGTTCTCACGACCGAGGGCGAGCCCGCCGGCATCATTTCCGAGTCGGGCCAGGCGCCCGGAAAACTATCTAATCCAACCGGAATCAAGATCGGCCCAGACGGCAATCTCTGGGTCGTCGATCGCGGGAACAATCGAGTTCAGCAATTTACGCGTGAAGGCGAGCTACTGAACGTCTTCGGCGAATTCGGTGATGCACCCGGCCAATTCAGGACGCCGACAAGTATCAATTTCGACTCATCAGGCAACTTCATCGTGTCTGAATTCCGAGGACACCGACTCCAAGCGTTCACTCCCGACGGACAGCTAATAGGCGAACTCGCACCGGGCACGTTCATGGGTCCCCACGGACTCGACTTCGACAGCACCGGAGCCCTCTACGCCACCGACACCCAACACAACCAAATCAGAAAGTTCGTTCCGGCGGAGTGAATCTCTCTTGATTTGACACATCACCACTCAGTGCTATTATTTAGTCGACTAATCTTTTAGGAGTTATGGCTTGCAAGAAGAGCTTTCAATCAGATCCCATGGTGAAATTAGCTGGCAGATGGCGAAAGCAGCGAAGTTTCACCGCCAGCGCGCAGACGAACTTCTGAATGAGGTAGGACTCCATGTCGGCCAGGAGATGCTGTTGAACGTTCTGTGGACCGAAGGCGAGATGACCCAAACTGAGTTGGCGAATCGACTCGAGATTCAACCGGCCACACTGACGGTTGCTCTAAAAAGGCTCGAGAAGACTGGATTCGTAGTCCGTTCGCGTGATCCCGACGATCAGCGAGTGAGCCGAGTTCAACCCTCGTACAAGTCAGCAGAACTTCGTGAGGACGTAATGATGGCCTGGTCAAGGCTCGAAAACGAGACAAAACAGAACCTGACCGAGCCAGAACAAGAGCTGCTGGCGGCTTTGCTCGCAAAAGTTTCGGACGGTCTTTCAGCCGACTGATCATCGATAACTTTTACGCTATTATTTAGTCGGCTAATCAATAGAAGGAATCACTAACATGACTAAGAAAGTACTGGTAACCGGAGCCACCGGACAGCAAGGTGGGCTTGTCGCTCGCGAGCTCTTAAAGCTTGGGCACGATGTGAAGGCGTTCGTACGCGATATGGAGTCATCCGTGTCGAAAAAGCTCGTGGATCTCGGTGCGTCGCTCGCCGAAGGCAACTTCAACGACTTCGATTCGATCAAGGCAGCCGCAGAAGGTGTCGACTCAATCTTCATCGTTACCAACATGTACGAAGGAATTGAACAGGAGTCCATTCAGGGTATTCAAGTGGTCGATGCCGCGGTTGCTGCTGGTGTAGAACACATCGTCTTCTCTTCAGTTGCCGGTGCTAATGCCGATTCGGGTGTTCCTCACTTCGAAAGCAAGTTCAAAGTTGAACGGCACCTCAAGGAGATAGCAGGTAACTGGTCAATCGTGGCTCCGGTGTTCTTTATGGAGAACTGGACGTTTGAATGGAATCTTCCTCCGCTACTACAAGGCAAGGTTCGGCAGGCGTTCAGCCCGACTACTTCATTGCAAATGATTTCATCAGCCGACATTGGAAAATTCGCGGCGCACGTAATAGATCAGGGAAAGTTGTTTTACGGCAAGCGCATCGAGATCGCCGGTGACGCACTAACCGGCTCCGAGATTGCGGAAGCCCTCGGCAATGCCACTGGCAAGCCGATGGCATTCGAAGTACAGCCACGTGAAGAGGTTGCCGCGATGATGGAGGATGTCGCACTCATGTACGACTGGTTCGAGAAGACTGGCTTCAGCGCCGACATCAAGAACCTCCGGTCCGAGTACGGTCACATCAACTGGACCTCGTTTGACAACTGGGCTGGCAATCAAGACTGGAACACCCTGCTCAAACCGGCCCCGGCTACCGTCTAGCAACTTCACCGCACTAACCCAACCAACCAACCAAAAAGGCCCCGGACGTAATGTCCGGGGCCTTTTGCGTATCTCCCTCTCGTCGAGAGAGTTACGCGGTGGGATGGGAATGGAGGGTTCCTACTGGTCTACTCGCACAGTTGCGGTTGCGAGTTCTCCAGTTGAAGCAGTCACATCGACGGTCTCTTCGTCGGTTGCCGTGGCGAGATCGTATGCGGGCATGAATCTCCATACGAGCACCGTACCGACCAGAGCTACGATTCCAGCGATCACGTAAACGGTTGATGTGCCATCGATAAACGCTCTCTTAGATGCGATCGCCAGTTCAGTACCAGCTTCGCCAGGTAACGTCGCCGCAACCTGAAGAGCAGCGCCAATCTGGTTAGTGGCAAGATCTGCGGCCTGTGAAGAAAGCCCCGAAACCGCACCCGACATGCTTGAAGCATAGATCGAGCTAAGAATCGAACCGAAGATTCCAACACCGAGTGCGCCACCAATCTGGCGGACCGTGTCGTTCAGCGCCGAACCAACTCCGGCCTGGGCTTCCGGAACAGCAGCCATAACGGCGTCAGTTGCCGGAGCCATCGTGTTTGCCATGCCGAGACCCATCAGGAAGATGAGCGATCCCGTGATCCAGTAGGTCGTTTCGACATCAAGAAGTGCCATCGAACCAACTGCTGCTGCAACAACGAGCAGCCCACCAGTCACAACGGCCTTAGAGTTGAGTTTTGCTACCAGCAGCGCACTGGTCGGCGCACCGACCATGAAGCCCATCGCCATCGGAACCAGCCTGTAGCCAGTATCGAGTGGCGAGTAGCCCTGCACGAACTGCAGGTACTGCGTCAGCATGAACATCATCCCGAGCATCGCCATGAACGCAATTCCGATCGCACCCACGCTTGCTGAGAGGCGTGCGTTCTTGAACAAATTCAGGTCGACCATCGGGTGTTCCTGGCGTTTTTCGTACCAGACGAACAACGCACCAGAGCCGACTGCGATAACGAATCCAGCGATCGTCACAGCCGAAAGCCAGCCCTTTTCTGGGGCTTCGATGATTCCGTAGATCAGAGCCGACAGCGAAACCATCGAGATAATTGCCCCGATAACGTCGGTCGTCTTCGCATTCACGTCTTTGCTCTCAGGAATAAGCACGAAAGAACCAATAAGCGCTACTGCGACCACCGGAACGTTCAACAGGAATACAGATCCCCAAAAGAAGTTCTCGAGAAGGTAGCCACCGGCGATCATTCCGCCGGGAATACCAATCGCAGCGACACCAGCCCAGATGCCGATCGCCTTGGCCCGCTCTTCACGAGGGAACACGTCGACGATGACCGATAGGGTCGAAGGCATGATGAGCGCACCACCGATTCCTTGAGCGGCGCGAGCAATAATCAGCTGCGTCGTATTCTCGGAAAGACCAGCGGCAACACTCGCCACACCGAATATGACAAGACCCGACTGAAAAGCGAGTCTTCGTCCGAACCGGTCGCCAAGTGACCCCATGGTCAGCAGGACACCGGCAAACACCAATATGTACGCGTTGATGATCCACTGCAGACCCGACGCCGAAGCGTTGAGTTCAGACTGCAGGGTCGGGATGGCGACGTTAAGAACCGTGACGTCCAGCCCGATAATGATCAAAGCGATTGAAAGGATGCCGAGAGTCCAATTCCTCTTGGCATATCCGGCGTTGCCATGTGCATCGCCGGTCAAAGTCGCATTACTCATAACGAAAAAATCCTAAATATCTAGCTAACTGCGTTATTGAATGACTGTCAGTCATTCATGTTCAAAAAAGGTCTTGTTCACATCGATGTGTGAACACCCGGACAGGTGCTCATTTTGTGTCTCCTCCGCTAATTCAATACCGCTGGCAGTGACTGACGATCAGTCACTCTAAATCAAACAAATAAAAACTACGATTTGGCTGTCGCAAATGCCCTCAAAATGACCATCTCAGTCGCTTCTCTTATCTCGTCGACCGATGCAGGTCGAGGATCTGTCGCGAACGCCAGGCGCATGGCCCCTGACATGATGATCCTGAACATTTCAAACGCAATTTCGGGCTTCATGACCGTAGCTTGACCCGAATCCATGTGACCCTGAAACATCTGGATCGCCATCTCGCTCACTTCGACGTGAGAATCCAACTCCTCGATCGCTCGGCCACCGTCGTCGCTCAGGTGCATAAGCCGGCACAGATCAGGATTCTCGTTGCCAATCTCGAACCCAAGGTGAACAAACTTCTTCAGGATCTCCACGAACGACTCTGTGCCGTCCAGAATTCCCTGCAGTCGATCAGCCATATCGGTCATCGGCTGTTGTGCCAGTTCGACCACTACGCCCTTCTTCGATTCGAAGTAGAGGTAGAAGGTTCCCTGGGCGACACCGGCTTTTTTCACGATGTCGGAAATCGTCGCACTTTCGTAGCCCTTATCGGCAAACACGTCGCGGGCCGCCGAGAGAATTTGTTCTCGTCGTTGCGCTTCTGATTGTGTTCGTACTGCTACTGCCATTACCGTATTTCCATGGGATCCCAGAAGGAGATCCCGCTCGTAAAACTGCCCTGACTGACGATCAGTCATTCAAGATATCACAGTTAGTCAGATGTGCAAGATTCAAAAAGGATGCAGAATCTTAAAAATTGGTTTCGCTATTCGCTTGCTGGGCTTTAGCAGCAGCCTGCTTACGGTTATATTGCGACTGTTCGTACCGAATTTGAAAAAATGACTCCATTTCACACCAACTCACTTGGAACCGTTCATTGCCAAACACCACAGATAACACGCTCCAAATCGGAGACGTCCACATAACCGGGCTCACCGACGGCAGCGTTTCGTTCGATCCTAGGATCTTGTTCCCTGAGAACCCTCTCGAAGTCTGGGAGCCGTTCTACGATCGGTTTCCTGAATACTTTGCCGGCCAGTTCTTCCAGAACAATCTCGGATCGTTCATATTTACATCTAGCGGCAAACGAGTTCTCGCCGACACCGGATTCGGTCCTCATGGCGATATGCTGGGGCACCCTGCGCCGGCCCAGTTGATCAACGACTTCGAACGAAACGGAATCGGGCTCGATTCGATCGACACTGTGTTTCTAACCCACCTGCACGGTGATCATGTTGGCTGGAACCTGCGTGAAGACCTCCCGGAACGTCCGTTGAGCTTCCCGAACGCCCGCTACAGGGTCCACGAAGCCGATTGGAACCACTTCGCCACCAGCGAAATGCTTGCAGATGCCGATCGGGGCGAAACAACCCGCAGGAGCGTTGTTCCACTCAAGGAGCAGGGCGTTCTTGATCTCATGGACGGCGAAACCGAGCTCGCACCCGGCGTTACAGCGTTCCCGACCCCCGGCCACACGCCGGGTCACATGAGCCTGCTGATCGCATCGAAAAACGAACGTGCTCTTCTCGTGGGCGATATTCTTGGCTCGCCGATGCAGGCAACCGAAACTGAATGGCCCTACATGCCCGATTGGGACGGCCCGATGGGCATAAAAACCCGCAATGACATTCTGGATAGAGCAGAACAAGAAGAAGCCGTCGTTATCGGGAGCCATTTGAGTTTTCCGGGATGGGGCACGATGATCCGCTGGGAGGGTCGTCGCTACTGGAAAGCCCTCTAACTCCAAGTAATACTCAATCAACTTCATACGAGCAATAAAGAGAACACAGCGAACATGGCCGATACCGACAACAACGCCAGCGAGAACGTTTATAACGTCGTCGATACGAAATCGATCGAGTGGGACATCAGTCACAATCCCAAGCTGGGCGTCGATCTCGGTCGCTTGATGCTTCGGAAAGACCCTAAAGACGGCACCGAGATCAGGATGATCCGCTATCCGAAGGGTGTGCTGAACCCCGAGCACACGCACCCGTGCGGGCACGGAATCTTCGTTCTTGAGGGCAAACTTCAAACCCATAACGGCACATACGGCCCCGGAACATGGGTATGGTTCCCACAGGGCGAGACGATGGAGCACGGTGCGACCGACGAAGGCGACATGGTGGGTATTTTCATCACTGACGGCGCATTCGAAATTCACTACAACGACGAGAAGTAGAATTTTTCGTGCCTGCGGCATTTGGCGGGCAACGATAATCGACAAATACAAGAGCAAGGTACGAACAGCACACTCATGACGAAGAAGAGCATTTTCAAAGCAAAGCGAGTCGCAAACAGCGACGTTTCGGGATGGCTTGACGATCACGCGGTTGTCGTTGAAGACGGGATGATCACGGCTGTCGAGCCATCTGGGAATCTTTCGTCTGCCGGTGATTCGTACGATGTGCACGACCTTGGCGACGTGTCGCTGATGCCGGGTCTTATCGACGCCCACTCGCACATGCACTGCAGCGCAACACACGACGCACAGGCGCTTGCTCTTACCGAAAACGATCAACAGCTCACGATTCGTGCGACGAACAATATGCGAAAGGCGATTCTCGCCGGAACGACAACGATTCGTGATCTCGGATCTAGAAACGAAGTGGCGTTCGCTGTTCGGCAGATGATCGATGACGGCCACGTTCCCGGTCCTCGCCTGCTACTTGCCGGTACGCCCATTACGATCACCGCCGGACACTGCTGGTTCTTCGGAACTGAAGCCGATACAGAAGCCGAGGTCCGAACGGCAGTACGAAATCAGGTGAAGCAGGGCGCGAACGTAATCAAGATGATGGCAACCGGAGGAATGTTCACTCCTACGGCGAACCCTCGCAAGCCTCAATACTCGGTAGAGGTTCTCAAAGCCGCAGTCGAAGAGGCACACCGAATGAACGTGCCGATCGTGGCGCACACGCTGTCAGCGGAGGGCGTGCGCAATGTTGTAGCAGCCGGAGTCGACCACCTCATCCACGCTCGTTGGTACCACGCCGATCCTAATAAAGGCCTCGACTACACCGCGGACACTGTGAAGCAGATGGCAGATCAGGGGCAGTGGGTCGACCCCACGCTCGGTCACGCGATACTCGGGCAGGAAGCCAAAGCTCGAGGCGAAAAGGGCCCGATGGATCCGCACTGGGCTGTTTCGTACAGGTTGGTCGAAGAAGAACAGCACATCGAAACGCTGACGAAAATGCACGACGCCGGTGTTCGGTTTACAACCGGGCTCGACATGGGCATGACCTACGGAACGCACGATCGATCAGCGGCGAACGCATGGTCGTACGTAGAAAAGCTCGGGTGGTCGAATTGGAAGGCGATTCATGCGTCGACCGCAGGAACTGCCGAAGCGCTGGGTCTGGTTAAACAGGTTGGCAGCCTTCAATCGGGGATGATCGCCGATCTAGCTGCCTTCGGTGGCGACCCTGCGCAAAATATCCGTGACATGGACAGGGCTTCAACGGTCGTTCAGTCGGGTCGCCTTCTGAAGCTGAACGACACTGTGCTGGTTTAGTACCAGCCTCTGGAGAGAACGGCAGACTAGCCGATCAATCCGGGAATGCCGCTCTGAGCGACTGTGGTCGAACTTGCAGTTGCAGCTTGCACGATTGTCAGTGTGACAACGGCACACGCCGCAAGCACTACCGCGATCGTCACACCTGAAATACCACGCTGCCTGCGTCCAGAGCCTGGCGCTGGAATTGCTCTACGAGATGTTCGTACTGACATTTGGACCTCTGTATCGACCCATTCCAAAAACTGGCCACAAACTGCGTTGTTTGTGGATGGACCAATGGATACCTGTTCACAACCGATGTAGCGGATGCCACTACCTCAGGATGGCAGTAAACACCGAGCGGTCAGTAGGGTGATTCGCCTAAAGCTATTGCGGAAAAGCGCAACTTTCGCATTTTTTCCTGCCCGGCCTAGCGGCAACGAGCGCAGTTCAAATCGGGTTGTCGCCGTTCTCAGGATTGAATTTTAATGACAACGAAGTTCGCCAATAGGTGATCCCCACAGTGCCTTCACAGTTTTCACCTACCGTAGTTAGCGCATCGCACAACCGTCTGGCTGCATCGAATTGATTCAAGGTGATGGCGGTGGCGAGTGGATACCAGTGGATAACGGATAGATGATGGGATGGGGATCAAAACATGCTGCACTTCAAGTCGTGCCCAAAATGTACTAGTGGGACTATCGAAAACAATTCCGACGCACACGGCAACTACCTGCAGTGCCTGAATTGCGGGTTCATGAGGGATGTTCCCAAGGACATTTCCAGCCGGAGCACCAAGGCAATGCTTGCCGCGTGGCGTAAAGAACTCCATGCCGTAGAATCGGATCCGGCAACTGCTGTGGCGTAGTGTCTAAGCACCTGTCCTCATAGGATCATCACGCCTACGCATCTGGCTAGTGAACGATTCGTTTGGTTTCATCACGCTCCATTCGCGCCATTTTCTGATCATTTGAAATAACATTCAGAGCATTAGAAACAACTAGGCTGGAACTGGAATTTTGCCCGAACGACCGATCTCGCTACGACGAGCCGCAGAAATAATTGGTGTGCACCACTCAACGCTCGCACGAGCCGTTGAGCGGGGCGAAATTCTGCCAGTTACTTCTACTCCAGGTGGATGGAACCGATTTTCAAGACGTGATGTCGAGCGTTACGCTCGAGCACTTGAAGCTTCAGAAGCCGCCCGTAATCAAATCGATGCGCCAACAGTTGATCGCGCACTCAGTGACATACCAAAACTGGCGCGAGAACTCACCGGTGCCGACTACGCGGCCGTAACTGTTCAAGAATCGAGCGGGCGACCGCTGCGCATCTACCATGATGGACTGGCGGATGAAACCAACTGGAAATCTCAGGATTTGCCGATTGGCAGAGGTGTACTGGGTAAGCTCGGTCACGCCGATTCGCCGTTGAGACTGGATGATCTATCGAAACACCCGGATTCATACGGATTCCCAAGCTGGCACCCCCCAATGGAGGCGTTGCTTGGAGTTCAAATCGCAAACAGTGCTGGTCTCAAGGCGAACCTGTATCTCGCAAACTCTCCTGGCAAACCCGGATTTACCGTCGATGATGAAACTCAGTTGACTCAGCTGACGCATTTCGCGCAGTTGGCACTCGATTCCGCAAATCTGTACGAACTCGAACGTGAAAACCGAGTCATGGCGGAAGCTGCCGAGCGTCGACTCCAGGCGGTGATCGAAGAATCGACTGTCGGCGTGGTGATCGTTGAAGCGGGCACCAGGCTACTGCTCGGATCGAGTCAGGAAGCGAGACGACTGCTCGAACACACACTCGATATTGGTACGTCGCTCGATGAGATAAACCAGATCATGACGCTGTACGACAGCGATGGACGTCTGGTTACGGGCGCAGAATTGCCTCTCGAAGTGGCGCTGGCCAGCAGGAAACAGACTTCATCACAGGACATGCTTTTCGAACGGTCCGATGGCAGAAGAGTTCCAGTGGTAGTAGCTGCCGCGCCGATTGGCGCTGAAGACGGCGGTCTTGACTCAGCAGTGCTCGTCTTCCAGGACGTTACCCAGATTCACGAGGTTGATGACGCCAAAAGCGAGTTCCTGTCGATGATCACGCACGATCTCAGATCGCCGCTTGCAACGATCAAAGGAATGGCTGGATCTCTCAACGTTATTTCAAAGCCCGGAAGTGAAGTTCAAGTCGGTCTTGACGCAATAGACGAAGAAGTCGATCACATGACCGAGCTTGTTTCGAATATCCTTGACATGTCACGAATCGAGTCTGGAACTCGCGGCGTTGAACGAGAAATATGCCACATGGCGGATATAGTTCAAGATGCAATCAGGCGCACTGTCGGTTCCAGACACGGATTTGGTCGCTCAATCCACGCAACTATTCCGACCGATCTTCCTGAAATGTATGCGGACCCGGGTCAGTTGGGGCGAGTGCTCGACAATCTTCTAAGCAACGCCGTGAAGTACACGCCCGGGAATGTTGAAATCGTAAACTCGTACAATTCTTCGGCAGATACAATTCGAGCCGAAGTGATCGATCAGGGCGAAGGCATTCCCACTTCACAGCACAAAGAAATTTTCGACAAGTTCTACCGGCTCCGTGAAGGAAATGCACGGGGGCGAGAGGGCTCAGGTCTGGGGCTTGCAATCTGTAAATCTGTAATCGGTGCGCATGGCGGAACGATAGGCGTAACAACAAACTCACAGGGCGGAGCCACGTTCTGGTTCGAATTCCCGAGAGACCCCGACCAAGCATGATGCACAAGACCGAAATGCGAGAGGGCTGAAAAAATGACTTCAATGAATCACAGAACCGAAAAGTCTGGCGTGCTCGTAGTTGACGACGACCCGAAAATTCGACGACTTGTCGCAACTCATCTCGGCCAGTCCGGGTTCGAGGTGTACCTCGCCGCAAACGGAGAAGAAGCTATTTACCAGGCATCGCTCCACCAGCCCGACGTGATCGTTCTCGATCTGGCAATGCCGGGGATCGACGGCTTCGAGACACTTTCGAGACTTCGTGAGTGGTACACCGACCCCGTGATAATTCTCTCGGCTACCGATCAGGAGCAGGAGAAGGTTCGTGCGCTGGATATTGGCGCCGACGACTACATCACGAAGCCTTTTGGAACCGAAGAACTCGCTGCAAGAATTCGTGCCGCAATAAGACGTGCAGGGCGTCTTGCTGGAACAACCGATACTGCCGACCCTATCGTGCAGGCAGGTTCGTTCGAGATCGATCTTTCAGCACGACTCGTTTACCGTGATAACGAAGAAGTACGCCTCACTCGCACCGAGTACGACCTTCTCCGGGCGCTTGCAGTGAACGCAGGCAAGGTGATGACTCATCGACAGCTTCTGCAGTCGGTGTGGGGTCCCGAGTACGGCGAAGAGACCGAATATCTCAGGACGTTCGTGAAGTAGCTTCGCCGCAAGCTCGAAGAAGACCCTTCACGACCCAAGCAAATTCTCACCGAACCCGGTGTGGGTTACAGACTGTTTATTAGCTAGTGGGTGTGGGGGGTGTCCGCTGATCCGGCAACTGCCTAAAGTTCCCCTGACACACGCCCATATTCAACTTCCCGACCGCAGCGCAGCGAAGTGGAGGGAACTTCGGTGGATGAAGGGACGCGGGGTTCTTTACCGGCGTTGCGCGGATAGCACGCTGTGTCCGGGCGACAGATTCTCCCTCACACTTCGCCAAGCCCAGCACATGCCCCAACCCTCTCCCGCTGGGAGCGCGAGTTGTAGCAGTCGCCAACTTCAATTTCCCGAGCGGAGTCGGCGGAGTCGAGGGATCTCGAAGGAATTACTGATCATTCCAGTAGACGACCGATCGCGACCCCGCACCAGATCCCTCGGCGGCCTCGGGAAGTCGATTGGTGCCGGTTACGATCGCCGTAGCTCAGTACGATTTCCCGATCGTAACGTAGTGGAGTAGAGGGATCTCGCAGGATTCAGTGACCATCCCAGTCAGCACTCCGAGTCAGCGTCCATCCGCGACCCCACCACCAGATCCCTCGGCGACCTCGGGAAGTCGATTTATGCTGGTGAACGAACTCTAACTTAGTCGGTGTTAGCACCCCTAACGCCCCAGCGCCTTCTTGCCGGCTTCGAGGGTTTCTACTATGGAATCGACGTCGAATACGCAGCCGCCCCATGTACCGCCCGAAGCGGACTGCAGAGCTGCCCACAAACGTGAATCGTCAGGCAATTGAGGGTGCGGAGCAAGATCATCTGGCTCGTCACGCCGATCCAGTTCTGCAGTGCCCCAGTCAGCACCCTTGATGTCGCTACCGACGCCAACGAGGTTCATCGATCCAGAAAGCTTTTGGCGATCGACGATAATCTCGATCACGTCGCCGTCCTGAAGGCGGCCAATCGGTCCGCCAGCAAGTGCTTCAGGTCCGATATGACCGATACACGCACCGGTTGAAACGCCGGAGAAGCGAGCATCGGTGATCAACGCCACCTGCTTGCCGTACGAGAGATGTTTCAGTGCCGCTGTGAGCTGATAGACCTCTTCCATTCCCGTTCCGAGCGGACCTCCGCAAGTAACAACCATGATGTCGCCGGATTTGATCTTGTGATCGTCGTCTCGCGACTTGATCGCACCCATTGCAGCTCGTTCCGAACGGAACACACGGGCCGGGCCGACCTTGCGATACACACCATCGTCGTCGACAACCGTCGGGTCGATCGCTGTGCTCTTGATCACCGAGCCCTCAGGAGCGATATTGCCCATCGGGAACGTGACTGTACTTGTGAGATTTTTGCTCTTCGCACGGTCGGCCGACATGATCACGTTATCGGGATCAACGCCATCGACATCTGTCAGATATTTTCGAACGTCGTGCCGTCGTTCGGAGTCTTCCCACCAGTTCAGGTTCTCTTCGAGCGTTTGGCCAGTAGCCGTCATTACGCTGGTGTCGATAAGGCCAAGTTTTCGCAGGTGCAACATCACTTCTGGAACGCCACCTGCAGCGTAAAGCTGGGTAGTTGGGTGACCAACGGGGCCGTTCGGAAGCACGTCGACCAACCTCGGTACAGCAAGGTTTACTCGTGTCCAGTCTTCGACCGTCATCCGCCTTCGTCCGGCGGCATGTGCAATAGCTGGCATGTGCAGCAGCAGGTTCGTTGACCCTCCGCATGCAGCGTATACCGCCATGGCGTTCTCAAATGCCGCATCGGTAAGAATGTCCCGAGAAACGACTCCTCGTCGTTCCATCATCACCAGCGCTCGCGCCGAGCGTCGTGCGATGTCGTGCCATGCCGGAGTACCACTTGGCGACAGTGCCGAGTGGGTGATCGCCATTCCAAGTGCCTCTGATACGACCTGAGACGTTCCTGCTGTTCCGAGGAACTGGCAGCCACCACCCGGCGATGCGCATGATCGGCAACCGACGTCCTGTGCGTACTCGAGCGTCACTTCGCCCTGAGCAAATCGTGCCCCGATCGATTGGATCTGACCGGTGTCTTCACCGATGTGGGGCTTGAGAGTCGTGCCGCCGGGGACAATCACTCCGGGCTGATTGTGCAGACCAGCTAGTGCCATCATCATCGCCGGAAGGCCTTTATCGCACGATGCAATACCGAGCACTCCTCGAACGGTTGGCAGCGAGCGGGCGATGCGCCTGAAAACCTGTGCGGCGTCGTTGCGATACGGAAGCGAGTCCAGCATTCCCGTTGTGCCCTGAGTTCGACCGTCACACGGGTCGGAGCAGAACGCTGCGAACGGAACAGATTTCAGTTCTTTCAGTTCGTGAGCAGCTGACGAGACCATGTCTATGAGTTCAAAGTGACCCGTGTGCAGCCCGAGTGCGACTGGCGATCCATCTTCTTCTTTCACGCCTCCGACGGTGGAAAGGATGATGAACTGCTTGCGCATGAGCTCGGATGGATTCCAGCCCATTCCGGCGTTCTGAGTCATACCGAAGTGGTTACCGCTGGGTTCTTCGATCAGGAATTCCGCTGTGAATGGGACCGTGCCTTTGGGTCCATCGGCGTGAGTTTGGATCTCACGCAGCGCTGGATCAGACCCAACGCCGAGCACGTCGTCGATCGAAATGTCTGAGGTATCGTGGCCGGGTAAGACACGGGAAGTCATTTACTTGTTCCTGTCGAGAGTAGTTCTAAGGATGAGGGCGAACACCGGGCGCGCCAGCGCAGCCATGATACCGGTAGCCGCTGGTCAGTAGACGTATGTTGGCGATTACGGTCGCGCTACCTCAGTACGAATTCGGTCGACATCGCTTAATACGAATTCCCGATCGTAACGAAGTGGAGTAGAGGTATCTCGCGGGATTCAACGATCATTCCAGTCAACGCTCGTGCGCGATCCCACACCAGATCCCTCGACTACGGATGCCTTCGCTCGGGACGCGATGATCCGTCCTCCTTATCCCTTCTCCTTGGGGAGAAGGTTAGGTTGAGGGAGGAATTGCCCATTGCAACAAATTGTGAATGAAAGATCGAACTGAATCGTTCCAGTGGAGCGACCTAGAGCACTGCGCAAGAACTCTCCCTCACCCCAAGGAGAGGGGGGATACGCTGCCGTCAGACTACCTGCGGCCGTTATTTCCAGAGGCGTTTTCGAGAGCGCGGTCGAGTATGAAGGCCGAGTTGATTAGCGCTAAGTGCGTGAATGCCTGCGGGAAGTTGCCGAGCATCTCGCCGGTCGGACCCGTCTCCTCGGCGAACAATCCCAGCGGACTGGCGTAACCGATCATCCGCTCGAACAAGAATCGTGCCGACTCGAGTCGACCCGATCTGGTCTGTGCTTCAACCAGCCAGAAAGTGCACATTGTGAACGTGCCTTCTCTACCTGCAATGCCGTCAGGCGATTCTTCAGGATCGTACCGATATACGAGCGAATCGCGAGTGAGAGTCTCCTCGATTCGCTTCAGGGTCGAGATCATCCGAGGATCACGAGGCGACAATGCACCAATGTTCAAAAGCTGAAGCAGCGCGGCATCAACAACGCTCGAATCGTACGACTGCGTGAAACTCTGCAGCTCATCGTTCCAGCCTTTGTCCATAATTTCGTGGAATATCTCGTCGCGGGCCGATATCCACAAGTCACGATTAGCAGGAAACGACCGCTCGTCGGCGAGTTTCAGCCCTTTGGCGAGTGCGTTCCACGCCATCAGCTTCGAGTGGACGAACTGCTTGCGCCCTCCTCTAACTTCCCAGATGCCATCGTCCGGCTTATGCCAGTTATTCGAGACCCAATCAAGAATGCCCGACAGCGACATCCACATGTCGTACGAAATCGGCCAGCCGTGCCGGTTGTAGATGTAGACCGATTCCATAAGCTCGCCGTAGATATCGAGTTGGAACTGGTTGTACGCGCCGTTTCCGATGCGCACAGGACCTGAATCTCGATAGCCGCTCAAGTGATCGAGCGTCTTCTCTTCGAGATGATGTTCACCGCGAATGCCGTACATGATCTGCAACGGTGACTCGGAATTGCCGTTTGATTCTCGCGTTCGCCGACCCAGCCATCTCATAAAACCACGTGCTTCGTCGACGTAGCCCATACGCATGAACGAATCGATCGTTAGAGCGGCGTCGCGAATCCAGCAGTAGCGGTAATCCCAGTTGCGCTCGCCACCGATTTCTTCGGGAAGCGACGTCGTCGGGGCGGCGATGATCGCTCCGGTTGGCGAGAACGTGAGCAGTTTTAGGGCGAGCAGCGAACGAATGACTTCTTCTCGCCAGCGACCCTGATACGTGCACTTCGCAACCCATTCTCGCCAGAAACCGACCGTATCTCTGAACTGCTCATCGGCTTCTTCAGATGTGTACGAAGTCGGCGACGAATCGCTTGACCCCAGGCGCTCCAACACAAACGTCATCGACTCACCGTGATCGAGTGTGAATTCCGCGAACGCCGCGCCGTTTTCGATCCTGAATTCGCAGGATGCTGTGAGTGAAAGACGTTCGCCCGAATCTGCCGTAAATATCACTCCGCCGTCGCTTTTTTCTACTTGATGAGGCGAGCTGGCGAACTCAAACGCAGGCCGGCACTCCATGCGCATATAGGTCTCGCCAAGCACGCCCTGAACCAGTCGAACGACACGAGTTTCTTCAGGACACAGCTCACTCGATTCGTCGGCCCAGGGATCGCCACCGAACTCGTGCTCATCGTGAACCGGCATGAAATCGGTTACCTGAGCGGCAGAATTCTCACTTCCGAACCTCGTGATTAAAACGTTGGTCTCCGGGAAGTACATCTGACGGTGATCGACGGAATCGACAGCCGAAATTACGAATTGTCCGCCCTTTTCATCGTCGAGAAGGCTATTGAACACGGCGGGTGAATCGAAAAATGGCAGGCACAGCCAGTCGATCGAGCCATCACTGCCAACGAGCGCGGCAGTGTGCATATTCCCGATCAGTCCGTAGTCTTCGATTCGTTTATATGCCATGAATTCTTCGAAAAAAATCAGTGCTTCCGCAACAAACATCGACCAAATAATGTCCGGTCGCACTAACGAGTTTGATGCGGGCATCGGCACTTGGCAAGAACCAGCTCGACAAATCATCGTGTTTGGGTGCATACCGCATACGAATAGGTAAGAGCACCGTTACGCCAGCAAACGCGAAATTCGAACATGTAACTAAAGAACTGATCCTTATATACACGGAAACATCAAAATGTTTACGAAATCCGACATACGCACTTCAAAACGGTCTCTGGCAGTACTGCTCCTTCCACTGTTCGCACTGCTGATAATTGCGTGCGACGCTCCTGCCGACGGCGAATGGGTCGTTCATGAGCTTGATACGTCGGAACAACCAGAAACCATCTACTACATCCTCAATACCAAAATGCAACCTGGCTACACCGAGGAAGATGATCAATATGGAGATGCAACGGATTGCCAGCTGCTGCCACTAAATAAACAGTCGACGACGGATCCGCACGGCAAGCATCACTACTCCGCCATGGGACCGCTCGACGCATTCTGGCAACAATGCAATAAATTCAATGCAGCTGACAAACCTCCTCTGGTAATCAACTCAATTCCACCAGAGTTTGCTGAGCAGATGGGCGTCGAAATTCCTGATTTCTTTATCAAGAATTAACCTCGCTGTGGTACGCTCCGGATAGATCCGAAAATCAGGTTCTAGCGGAGTACCACATGGGTCGATTGATCCTCGTTTCGAACCGGTTGCCGGTCAAATTTGAAAATAACCCGTCAGGCCAGTCGGTCACCCGCAGCTCTGGCGGGCTTGTGTCCGGCCTCGACCCACTTCACAGCGCGGGCGACAGTATCTGGATTGGATACCCGGAGACTGAACTCGACGCCAACTCGACCAAAACGCTTGCCGACATGCGGCTCGAGCCGGTCGAGATTCCCGATGCCGAGTACACCGGCTACTACGAGGGATACTCAAACGGCGCTATCTGGCCACTGTTCCACGACCTCCTCGAACACTGCAATTTCGATCCCGAGGCATGGGCTGCTTACAGGCGAGTCAATGAACGGTTTGCCGACAAAATTCTTGAGCACGCCAAAGATGACGACACGATCTGGATCCACGATTACCAGCTGATGTTGGTTCCGACCATGATCAGGGAGAAGCTACCCAGCGCTCGAATCGGATTCTTCCTGCACATTCCGTTCCCATCGTCAGAAGTGCTGCGAGTTATGCCGCAGCGAGAAGAGCTGCTTCGAGGGTTATTGGGAGCCGATCTGATCGGTGTTCACACTCACGAGTACGCCGATCATCTCTCACGTTCGTTCAGGCGCGTGCTCGGACTTGAGGCGAGGCAGGGCGTTGTGAACCTTTCTGGACGAGGGGTTCGCATCGAATCTCATCCGCTTGGAATCGATATCGAGAGCCAGAAAAAAGCTGCCTATTCCGATGAAGCGGAGAAAATTCTCACTCGGTACAAACGTTCGATCGGCGATGCGCAGGTGATTCTCGGGGTCGACAGGCTCGACTACACCAAAGGTCTTCCAAATAAGCTTCAAGCGTTCAAAGCGCTACTCGATCGAGAACCACGATGGCGTGATGGCGCAGTTCTGATTCAGGTCGCCGTGCCATCACGAGAAGCCATCGGCGGTTATCGGGATCAAAAGTCTGAAGTCGAACGACTCGTTGGCGAGATCAACGGACTCTACGGTCGAGCCGGTAAGACACCGATCCGTAGATGTACTGAATCGGTGTCGCCTGCCGAACTCGGTGCGTTATACCGACTCGCCGACGTCGCACTTGTTACTCCTATTCGTGACGGGCTCAATCTCGTTGCGAAAGAATACGTCGCATGTCGTGAGGACGGAGCGGGCGTCCTCGTTCTGAGCGAGTTTGCAGGAGCCGCCACCGAACTCGGCGAGGCACTTCGCATAAACCCGTGGGACATAGGGGGAACGGCGTCTGAAATCCAACGTGCGCTCGACATGGGATTTGGCGAACGCAACGAGCGTATGGCTCCGATGCACCGGCGTGTGGTCGAGAACGACGTTCACCAGTGGGTCGAGCAATTCATGCGCTCACTGGGGGCCCCCACTCGGGAGGTGTCAGCAACGCCACCGATGCTGAGTTCGAGTGTGCTCGCCGAGACACTCGCAGATCCGTTCAAATCTGCTTCCAATCCGTTAATCATGCTCGATTACGACGGTTCACTGCGCGAGTTCACTGCGCGATACGAAGACGCTGCCCCCACCGACGAAATTATCGAGATCCTTGCGGCCCTTGGAGCTATCAAGGACGCGGAAATCTATATCAACAGCGGGCGCGATCGCGACACGCTTGGTGAGTGGTTCAAGGGCATTAATATTTCGCTCATCGCAGAACACGGGTCATGGGTGAGATACAAAGGGCAGAGCGACTGGACCAGGCTCGGTCCTGCGCCCGATGTGGAGTGGAAAGAAGAGACCCGTTCGATTCTTAGCGACTACGTTTCTCGAACGCCGGGCTCTCGCATCGAAGAAAAATCGTCGGCGCTGGTTTGGCACTTCCGAGAGGCAGATAGCGAGATTGGCGAGTGGCAATCGCTCGACCTGACGACTCATCTAGAAAACACGCTCGCAAGCGCCCCGGTCGAGATCCTTACGGGATCGAAAATCGTCGAGATCAGGCAGCACGGACTCGATAAGGGCAGGGCCTACGGTATCGTCGCAGCAGAACAGGGTCCGTTCGACTTCATACTCGCCACAGGAGACGATCGCACAGACGAGGACCTGTTCGCCCGACTGGGCACCGACGCATTCACCGTTCACGTCGGACAAGGCGGATCGCTTGCAACATCGTCACTCAGTTCGCCGGCGTCGGTAAGGCGGCTTCTCGGGCACCTGATCAAGGCGCGGGCTTAGGGCCTGGGGCTTTTTTTGTCTCTTCTCCCAGCGGGAGAAGGCTAGGTTGAGGGAGATACGTTCGGCGGGAACGATCGGTGGCGGCGTTGTCTACGTCAAATTGTCATGCTGAATTCATTTTCAGTATCTATCGCTCGCTGAGCACAACGTTCGATTCAGCGGGATACGTGCAGCTCTGGCTAACTGCTGCGGTCAGCGTTTGATACTGAAAATGAATTCAGCATGACAGCGGGAATGGTGTGGAATCGCAAAAGCAACAGCCCCCAAACACCCTCACGACGATTTCACATCGCCCGCCCGTTACTGGACATAGACTTCCGAACAGCTGTAGTCTCTCGCTGAGCGATGTGACTCAGCGCTGATTAAGTGATCGGAGAACGACGTGGCTCACAAGAACCAGAAAAAGTTCCTACTTTCAGAGAGCGACATCCCAAAGCAGTGGTACAACATCTCGGCCGACCTGCCGAATCCGCTAGACCCACCTCTGCACCCGGGAACACTCCAACCCGCAGGACCGGATGATCTCGCCCCCCTGTTCCCGATGGAACTGATCATGCAGGAGGTCAGCCAGGACCGCTGGATCGACATTCCAGACCCAGTGCGCGAAATGTACCGAATGTGGCGACCCACGCCGCTGATTCGTGCAACAGGTCTAGAAAAAGCCCTCGGCACTCCAGCAAAAATCTTCTACAAGTACGAAGGCGTAAGCCCGGTTGGAAGCCACAAGCCCAACACGGCGGTAGCACAGGCCTACTACAACAAGATCGAAGGCACAAAGCGAATCGTTACCGAGACCGGAGCCGGACAATGGGGCAGCGCCCTCGCGTTTGCGTGCAATCAGTTTGGTATCGAGTCGAAGGTCTACATGGTCAGCGCCAGCTTCGACCAGAAGCCGTACCGGAAGTCGATGATGCAGACATGGGGCGGAACAGTAACGTCTAGCCCGAGCAATGAAACCGAGGCTGGGCGATCGATTCTTGCCGAGGACCCGAACTCACCCGGTTCGCTTGGGATCGCAATCTCAGAAGCGGTCGAAGTCGCCGCGCAAAACGACGATACGAAATACTCGCTTGGCTCAGTTCTAAACCACGTACTCATGCACCAGACTGTGATCGGGCAGGAAGCCATTCTTCAGATGGAAATGGCAGACGCCTACCCGGATATTGTGATCGGTTGTGCCGGCGGCGGATCGAACCTCGCTGGCATATCGTTCCCGTTCATTGCCGACAAACTCGCTGGCAAAACGAACACCCGGTTCATCGCGGTCGAGCCAGAGGCTTCGCCGTCACTGACAAAGGGCGAGTTCGCATACGACTTTGGTGACGCCGTAGGTACGACTCCGCTGTTCAAGATGCACACGCTGGGTCACACTTTCGTGCCGAATCCGATCCACGCTGGAGGCCTTCGCTATCACGGTATGGCTCCACTGGTGAGCGCTCTCTACGACGCTGGCGTTTACGAAGCAAGGGCTTACCACCAGAACGCCTGCTTCGAAGCCGCTGTTCTGTTCGCAAGCACAGAAGGGATCATTCCTGCTCCAGAACCGACTCACGCCATAAAGGCGGCGATCGACGAGGCTCTGATAGCCAAGGAGACCGGCGAAGAGAAAAACATACTGTTCCATCTCTGCGGCCACGGTCATCTGGACCTCTCGGCGTACGACAATTACCTCTCAGGAGACATGGTCGACTACGCCCTGCCATCGGAAGCAATCGCCGAAGCAATGAAGAGCGTTCCGAGGATCGGATAGGTTCGTTCAGATAAACGAAAAAGGGGTCGACTTCGGTCGGTCCCTTTTTATTTACGGCTCTCACAAGAAGTCACCGAGACGTTGTCATGCTGAACTAGATTCAGTATCTATGACGACACTCAACAATCTCCGTTGCAGGCTCGACCGTGCGAACGACCAAAACTAGATCGAATCGTTGTATCCAGTCGAGAACGATACTGAATCAAGTTCAGCATGACAGTGACTATCGCTGGATACATAAGGCGCCAGAGCCAAGCTCTACCCGCTAATTAAACGCCCCGATGATCGCACCGCCGAGAGTAATTCCGATTGCGGTATTGAGTTCGTTGATTGCCGCGAGCCGAATTGGCTGCTGACCGAACAGGTAGTGCGGAACGGCGTTGCCAGCAGCGATACCGAACCCGATGATTGCGCCAACTACGAGTCCCTCTTCGAGGCCACCACCGATATTGCCAACGATCAATGCCAGAGCGATCGTGGAGATGATCAATAAGGCACTCATGCCGCCAAACGTTTTCGCCATGTTGGCCGACTCGATCTTTTCGTCGGTCATCCCCATGTCTTTTTTCCACATCGGGAGCAGCGCCTTCGGGCTGTACCACACGGCCCCGAGCGCCATGTTTGCCACGAAGGCAACAACGACTGCTATCCAGTTGATATCGGCCCAACCCCATTCGAATCCCATAATGTCCCTCTTTTAAGATTTACAGGCGTGCGATGGCGCACCCCGTCGGTCATGAAATTCGATTTTCGCCGATCTACTAAGTCTGGTTCAGCAAGTAAACGCGACGATTTTTACGAAATTCGGCATGATCTTGCCCACCTGTCATTCTGAACTTGATTCAGAATCGCGTTCAATCGCCACATATGAACAACACTCGCCACGAACGGTGATGGCTGAGTCGATACGTCCACTCCAGTAGTCAGAGATACTGAATCAAGTTCAGCATGACAATGCCGGGTAATCGCCCCGCGCGTGGCGACTCTAACGATGACTCCTATGAACGATTGACACTGAAAATGAATTCAGCGTGACAGTGCCAGAGCATCGGTTCATGCCAGCACTGCTGATACAGTGGCGTGCTGCTGACTGTTCACCAATCACGTAGAGACCAAATCACTTGTCGTACACCCACATCTTTGCCGGAAACCCGTTCGATCGAGGCGACCACGAACGTCGCGACGAAGAGCTGCTCAAGAAGATGATTCGACAGGAAAACACGAAGCTCCTACCGTTCCACAAACTGAAGCCTCTTGTACGACGGGAACCTGACGCTGAGCTAGCGTGGATTAGCCACGAGTTCCTTGACGGACTACCCGAAGAAGCGGGCGGCCCAAAGTTTCTAGGCTTCGATGAGGAGCGTAACCCCCACTTTGCGGTCGATATTTCCGCTGTTGAAGACCCTTCGAGCATCGCTGCGCTTTCAAGTGGCGCCGAGTTCGAGGACGGACGGGCAGCCGCAACCGATATTCCGCAGGACCAGTCGGGAATTCTCGCTCAGGCACGTTCGAATCTGAACTGGCATTCGCAGCACCGATTTTGCTCGGCCTGCGGAAACGAATCACAGAGCTTTCGGGGCGGCCTCATGCGGCAGTGCCCGAAATGCAAGTCGCAGCACTTCCCACGAACCGATCCTGTGGCGATCATGCTCGTGTACAAGGGCGACCGATGCGTGATGGGCCAGACCCGCGCCCGTCAGAACTCGACTTTTTATTCGTGTCTCGCAGGATTTATGGATCAGGGAGAGGCGATTGAAGAAGGAGTGCGTCGTGAAGTGATGGAGGAGGCCGGGCTCAAAGTGGGCAAGGTCACTTATCACTCGTCGCAGCCGTGGCCGTTCCCGGCTTCGCTGATGATCGGCTGCCACGCCGAGGCGATTTCTGAGGAGATCACAGCCGATCCCGGCGAAATGTCAGACGTTCGCTGGTTCACAAAAGACGAAGTTAAGCTCGCTCTCGAAGACAAGCTCGAAGGCGTGAACATCCCCGGCCCGATCGCCATCGCCCACCACCTGATCAAGGCGTGGGCATATGACACTGCGAATATTTAGGAAAGATTCCGTTACGCCATGAAAGACTCACCGATCATCACTGGGATCGAGATTACTCGATTCAGCTATCCGGTCGAAAATGTTGCGGTCGACGAGACCTACTCGATGCCCGTTTTCACGCCCGGTGCGAAGACGAATCCGACAGCTACCGTGATGCAGATCCACACCGATCAGGGCATCACCGGCGAATATCTGGGCGTGGTCGAACCGGCGGCGACTCAGGTCAAGATGATGGCATCGTGGCTGATCGGCAAGCCGGCACTCGAACGTGAGCACATCTACAACCACATGAAGCGGGCGCTCAGGCACTTCGACATGACCGGAATCGGAGTGGTCGACATCTGCCTGTGGGACATCGCTGGCAAATACTTCGATGCGCCCCTGTATCGCCTGCTCGGTGGAAAAAAGCGACCACTCCCGGCATACGCAAGCACGATGCACCCCGATGACAACGGCGGGCTCAGCACGCCTGAAGACATGGCCGATTTTGCGCAGCAGTGCATCGAAATGGGCTATCCGGCGTACAAGATGCACGTTTGGGGCAACATCATTTCTCGTGAAGTGGCGACCGTTCTGGCAGTGCGGGACCGAGTCGGCGAAGGCATACCGCTACTACTCGACCCCGGGTCGCAGTACACGACGTTTGGAAACGCCGTGACGGTTGGCAGAGCGTGCGATGAGGCGAACTATTTCTGGCTTGAGGACCCGTACCGCGACGGCGGCGTTTCGCACACGGGTCACAAGCGGCTGAAGGATTTGATTAGAACTCCGCTGCTCCAAACCGAGCATGTCCGGCTACTCGAGCAGCACGTGAACTTCATCACGGCTGGAGCGACCGATTTCGTTCGGGCTGGTGCACACGAAGATGGCGGAATTACCGGTGCAATGAAAATCGCCCATGCTGCGGAGGGTTTTGGACTCGACGTTGAGCTTCACGGTCCGGGTCCGGTTCATCGGCACGTCATGACTTCGGTGAGGAACACAAATTTCTACGAGCTTGGACTTGTTCATCCCAGCGTTCAGACGAACCGCCCGCCGGTCTACATCGACTACAGTGATGATCTCGACGCTATCGACTCAACCGGCAACGTTCACGCCCCCGACGGCCCCGGCATCGGCGTTGATCTGGATTGGGACTATATTCGGGCGCACGAAGTCGATCGGGTGCTGTGGGACTAGGACGCAGGTTCTTCAGATTGTCATTGCGAGAAGCCCGTAAGGGCGACGTGGCAATCAGCAGTCATAGCGGATTGATCAATCATTTATAGAACGTAATTGCCATCACTGACGAGACCAAAACGGTAATCGCTGGTGTCGGGGGCGAGGGAGATTAAGGCTGATTCGCAAAATTGTCTAGCTGGGACGCTGATTGCGACGTCATTCGTTCCTCATTCCTCGCAATGACAAATGAACGACACCCGCCAGGTCACTCAATAAACTCGAGCCAGTTGCCTTCGGGATCGCGGGCGTAGACGATCCCGTGGCGAGTGCCATCGTCGTTCTGGCGAATGAACGGGTCGGTCACGAACTCGATGCCTTTTGTTGAGAGCTCAGCGTGAGTACGCTCGATATCGACAACATTGAAGCAGATGTGATTCGTTCCGTGACGGGTCATATCGTTATCGCTAGTTGCCGACTCAGGGTCGTGATACTTCACAAGCTCAATTTTGTGGCCCTCTTCAAAGCCAACAAACACCAGCGTTCGACGCGATCCTCCGATTCCAGTGTGATTGCCTTCAGGCGGGGCGTTTGATTCAGCTCGATTGAGCTCGCGAAGGCCCAGATCGCCGCAGTAAAAACTCACCATGCGATCAAGATCGTCCACCACGATTCCGGTGTGATTGAATCCAGTAACCATTCGTATCCTCTGTCTAATATCGTAATAAACGTCGCTACATTCGATTTTCTTGCGACATTCTGTCTACTCAGCGCTCGCTTGAAGAAGCAGATCCTTCGTGATGTCCATGTGCCCGAGATGCTGGACGAGTTCCTGGTAGGTGTGGATCAGCACAGCGCCCTGAGTCCAGTTGTCAGGACCGCCCTGCGGGTTGTATCCAGCAAGTGGCGCAACCGTTTCGGCTGGACCGTCGACTTTCGCAACATCTTCGTGCAGTCGTTGTTTTACCGCGGCAACGGCAACGCGAATATCGGCTAGGTTACCTTCGGCGGCAAACTCGGCGGGTCGATCACGTACGTAGCCGCGATCGCCGACCAAGTTGCCCATCCAGTAGTCGATCACCCCGATGCAGTGGGTGAGAATCACGTACGGAGAATTGGCACCCGGTAAGTCGGGCTTACGATTTACGAGGTCGTCTCCGAGCTCTTCGACTGCTGCGAGCATTTCGTCGATCCCACGATCAAGGAAGATCAGGAAGTCGTTCTGGTTGATGGTGAGAGTTTCGTTATTTGGCATAGTGCCGCAGGATACCAGTCATTCTGAGCAACCCAACATCCCATACGGAGCAGAGGGACCTTTGGCAGGGTGAACGACTGGCAGCTGAGAAGAAAATACCGCGATTCACTCAAGCATGTGCGCAATACAACGCATGAACTTAGCTGATAACGGGCTGCCTTTCGACGTCTTCGGCATTCCAACCCGAATCCAACTTTAGACGTCACGATGTCCCGCAAGCGATCACTAGGATTCAAAGGCGGTTCACTGTTGAATTCCGCACGATCAACTACGGGGCAGATCTATTGTTTATTGGCAAACGGGCGTCACTTATCGCTCTCACACTTCTATCCGCACTACTTGTAAGCGCGGCTTGTATAGGGTCCGACAGCGCACCTTCAACCGATCCCAATTTCACACCGTCTAAGGTCAGCACGAGCACACCTACGCCCAAAACGAGCGCACCCGCATCAACATCGACCACCGCACCGGCATCGACCACCGCACCGGCAGCAACAATTGCGCCTGTAACAACGTCGATAACATCGCCGGTGGCAACCACGGCCCCTGCACCGACATCAGCTCCACAGCCAACGGCAGTCCCCCCAACGGCTACGCCAGCACCAGCGCCGACAGTTGCGCCCACCGAAGTTGCAGTAATCGACAACGGGCCGTGGGTGACAGGTCTCGAAGCAATTCAGATCGCCTCAGCAAGTCAGACGGGTGTTATTGCCTATATCGATGGCCACGCCGCAACCTCCGCTGGCGAAGCAGACTCTAGCGATAATCCAAGCGATATTACGAGTCCCGGCGCTGGCTACGGAACTTACTGGACTGTGGCGTTCTTGACCGATTCAGGTTCAACAAATTTCTGCTCGGTAAAAGGGCAGGAACTCGACTGTTTCGGATCTGAATACACGCCAGACCCGGGTGACATTCGTGGCGTCACGATCGACAGCACTGCAGCATTCGAGGCGTTTGCGAGAACCAACGGTTGGAACGAAATTATTGCTACCGGAAATGCAAACCTTCTGCTGGTGCTTGAGCCGGGTTCAGGCGAACTCGACCCAACGCATACGTACTGGTCAGCAAACGTGACTGTTCAGGGCGATACCACTGGAATTGGCGGCGGTAATTTTCACTGGGATCTGGACACCGATTTTGTGACCCACACAACGTGGTCGTACTAAGTTCACTCAGTGAACACAGGCAGTGCTGCCGCGTTCAGGTTTAGAAATCTTGGACCGAAGTACACGGGCTGGGACAGGTCGGTATACAGATTCAAGTCATCCCACTCGTCGGGGTACAGAGTTTGTAAGTCCGCAATAATCGACGCTGGAATCTCAAGGCTCATCAATGCCGGTTGCCAGCTCGCTTCGCTGTCATCTTCCACCGGGTAGTTAGGGTAGTAAGCGCTCGAAATACGGATCGGCACTCTGAGCTGGGCCATGCCAGAAACGGCGGCTCCCATTTTCTCGCCCTGTTCGCCTTCCGCACCGTTCCAAACGGCGTCGAGGCTGGTCATGACGTCGGTGTACGCCTGATCGACGCCGAGAAGCGCCTGATGCGCTCGAACTGCGCCATCGGGATCTACGCGACTGAATTCTCGAAGTATTGTTTCGTATCCGTCTGCAGGAACGGCAAGAGCGTTTATGACTTCTGGCATCGCAAGCTCATCGCCCTTGAAGAACGACTCCTCGGTCTCCGGCGTGACGTGTTACAGATCGGGATTAACGAAGCTTCTGCCGTAGTAAATTTCTGCAAATTTCGTGTAGTGCGACTCTTCGCTTTCGTACTGAGCATCGGCGAGCAGTGTTGTCGATGTTGATCCTTCGCCCTGTTCAGCAATCAGCTCCAAAGCCTGCAAAACACCATCGAAGTCAGCGATCTTGTCGATACCGATGTTCTCTTCGACCTGGCTAGACGGTCCATTCTGAGCTATCGCCGCCGTGATCTGACCACCGTCGCCCTCAAGGTGCAAAAACGCCTCCTTGATCCCCTCGTAGAAACGACCAATCGTCGGGAACTCCTCGTGCGTCATCTGATCAGGGCTTAGGAAGTTGCTCAACAGGAAATCTGGAACCTCCACCCGCATGAAGTTACGAATCTGTGTTTTTGAAAGGGGAGCCATACGAGCGTGAACGTCGGGCTCAGCGCCGCCCGGCAGTCCCTGTGACGGGTACCCCGGGTGCAGGTTTTTGATCTGCGGAACGCCTCCGATAGCCGTCAGCATGTTCGCAGCGAGCCCCATGTGGATCATCTCTTCCATCACGATGCTGCGAATGAGGTTGTACGCCGTGTAGTTCTGCGTGCGAAACGAGTACATGGCGAAGAGATAAAGCGGGAGCGTGGAGTGCTCCAACTCGAGCGCGTTCTGCAGGGCGTGCCTCAGGTGATCGAGATCCCACTCGTGGGCCTCCATCGATAGAAAGTCGTCTATGTTCTTTTTTTCAGGCAAGTTGGTGTTCGCTATCGGTGGATCTGTCTCTCGTGCGATTTGGAGGATTGTAAGGAGCACGCGTTGGATGCGTCAACGAGATCCTGAATCTAGTTCAGGATGACGGTGATCAGCCTCTTGTCATTGCGAGGAGCTGCCCTGAGCGACGTGGCAATCAGTGGACTCCATCGACCAGCCTTCGAATTCAGGAGTATGTGAACTGTCTGCACAACCTTGCCACCTCAGTTACGTCGAGCGATCGATGGCAATATCGATGATTACCTAAGTCAACCAGATCACGGCGTGTTGAACACTGATTGCCACGTCGCCCCTATGGGGCTCCTCGCAATGACAGAACGTGAGGAGATATAACTCTCAACCCCGCTCAGCCCGGCAACACATCCTTGAACAACCTGAGCATGTTGCCGCCAGCGATTTTTTCGATCTCAGCTGCGGTGAATCCTCCGCCGACCAGTGGGTCCCACAGGTTCGGCATTTCGCTTGAGTCTTCGAGACCCTTTGTCCACGTGATACCGGTCTGACCGGTGTTGCGCATGTTCGGAACATCACGAGCCGCGTCGCCGAGAACCCAGTCGGGTCCGAGTCCAACAACGTCGATTCCGCCAACGTCGGCGACGTACCTGATCTGCTTTACAACATCTTCGATTTCGGCCTGTTTATCGTTCACTCCAAGCACGAGACGCGAGCAGAAGTGCATGCCGATCACACCGCCGTTGTTCCCCATTGCACGAATCTGGTCGTCCCAAAGATTTTGCGGCTTGTCGGCGATCGAACGCCCGCCCGAGTGCGAGTTCAATATCGGCTTCGTCGTAGTTTCCAGCGCATCGAGAATCGTTTGGGGAGCCGAGTGTGAAACATCAATGATCATCCCGCGCTCGTTCATGCCCTCGATCGTCTGTCTTCCAAAATCGGTAAGACCCGGCTGTGCAGGATCGTTCTCCTGATCCTGCGAGGCACCCAGTCTGTTCGGCATCGCCCAGTTGAACTGCACATGCCGTAATCCCATCGGGAACCACGCATCGAGCAAAGTAGGGTCCGAGCCGAGGATCTTGCCACCCTCGTTACCGGCGATAACCGCCATCTTGCCTTCCTGACGGGCAAGTTCCAGATCGCCAAATTCACGAACGACTCGCACTTTGTTTATAGGGTCGCCCGCAACTGCGTGCAGATTCGTCAGTGCTCCAAGCCCACGGTCTCGATAGCCGTCATAGCTGTCGTACGCCGCGTCGTATTCTTCCTGCGTCGGAGCGTCGATCCACGAGTCGACTGTGAGATGCACGATCTTGCCCGAAATGCCACCATCTAGATCACGAAGATAGTCTTCGCCGCGCTGCATATGGTCGTGGGCGAGATATACCGGAAAGTCGGGCAAATAGTTATTCCTCGAGATCTAGCAAGCTAATGAGGCCGTTGTGCCAGTTGTAGCCGTACGGTGTTCGGTCGGCATTTATCACCGGGTTTGACCAGTAGTACAGCACAAGCGAACGGGTTGGCGAGTGGATTTCCTCCAACGTATTGCCGAAATAGTCGGTGAGCTTGCCTAAATACTGGCCCTCTTCGACTATTTCGCCCTCTTTTACAGCAGGGTGCCAGACACCCGATTGACCCGAGTTGATCTGCGATCGAGTGCCTTTCAAAAGCTGTTGTCGAGGTCGAGCAGCGTCGCCGCTGAGCATCTTCACCGTCTGAAGTGCCGCGATATAGCCATCGAAGTGAGTCGCCGTGTCCGCTTCGGTAGGCACTCCGTTCTTGCCGCATTCGACCCATATATTTGCGATTCCTGCGTTGAGCAAAGCTACACAAAAAGCTGGAATGGACTCCAGATCGTACCTCGGTTCGACGTACTCAACATCGAAGCCACGTGCCAGTTCCAGAGATTGGCCGCTCAGTTCGTTTGCGCCTCGCATAGGCACTGGAACCCACGACATAAGCGACTGCGCCATTTCGCCAGCGTGCGAATCGATCAGGAAATCGGATTCTTTCACCACGTCGAACAGCGTATCCATCAGCATGTCGCTGTACGTGCCTTCGGGATTGCCGGGTCGGATGAAGTGCACTTCCTTCTGATCGACCGGACTCAGTTGCATGTTGCGTTCCATGAACGCCCGAGTTGACATCACGGGAATGATCAGCAGCGTTCCCGATAGTTCGTCGGGTGCTACCGCCGTAATCAGCTTCTGAGCGGCAAGGATTCCCGAGTATTCGCCCGCGTGCATCCCCGACATCACGGTCATTGTTGGACCGGGGCGAGTGCCCTTGATTCGAGCGACCGGGATTTCGATTTCCTCGCCTGACGAATGCGTTCGAGTTACCAGCAACTCTTCGAGACCGGGGTCTTCCGACCACGACCATGCGAGTTGCTCAATGTCTACCAATCTCGTTTCCATGTATCTCACTTCCAGACACTTGCTAAACTTGCGCCCGCTGCAAGCATAATTCGTTCTCGCCGCGAGTGCGTGGGTGTTGATGCACATGTGTGATACGTCACTATGAGGAAATCACTTGAAGATCAAGTCCGTAAAAGCTGTTCGAGTAAAGCTGACCGAACCGAAAAACCCAACTACCGCTCGACGAGCGTCTTGGGCTAAATCGGCGAAACGAGCCATGCCGGTGAACATGTACCCGGAGTTTTCGAGCATTCCGGGCGAGCTGCCCGGAGGCGGACTCGAGAAAGTGTGGGTTCAGGTAACTGCTGAAGACGGCACGTGGGGACTCGGACAGTGCGCGTTTGGCGAGCCGGTGGCGGCGTTCGTGAATACGGTGATAGCACCGATCCTCGAAGGGCGCGACTGCCTTGCGATCGAGCATCTTTACGACCTGATCGTTCGTGTTTCACAGCGATTCGGCACGTCTGGAACAGCTTCGACCGCCCTTGGCGGGGTCGATCTTGCTTTGTGGGATCTCAAGGGCAAAATCTACGATCTGCCCGTGTACTCGATTCTCGGCGGACCAGTTCGGGAGTCGATCACCTGCTATGCCACTTCTGGCGATCTCGATTGGACGCAAGAACTCGGATTTACAAAATTCAAAATCACCAATCCCTCTCACTACTCTGAGGGTGACGCCGGAATCAAGGCTGTTGTCGATCATGTTGCACAGGCACGCGAAAAGGTTGGCCCAACGCACGATCTGATGATTAATCCGGTGATGTCGTACAACGTCGAGTTCGCACTGCGACTACTTGAGCAGCTACGACCGTACAACCTGCGCTGGTTCGAAGAACCGCTGGTGCCTACCGACACTGACGGGCTTGCGCATCTAAGGCGTTCGGCTCCGTGGGTATCGATCGCAACGGGCGAGGACCACCACGGTCGACACGCCTTCCTGAATCTCGTTGAAAAGCGTGCCGTCGATATTCTTCAGCCCGATCTCAGCTGGGGTGGCGGACTCACCGAGGCGATGAAGGTTCACGTAATCGGAGAAGCTGCCGGAATGGCAACGATTCCGCATGGCGGTGCCAACACGCCGTTCGGGCAGCACTTTGCGATGGCGGCTACCGAATCGCCGATGGCTGAGTACTGGCTCGGCACTGATCCGGGAGTTCCGCTCAATGAAACCGTGCGCATTCCCGGTACCGCTACTCCTGTAAACGGACAGATCACGCCGTCGAGCGCTCCGGGGTTCGGCATGGAAATCGAACCGGGCGATATCAGCGATTGGGAGGGCAACTAGATATGAAGATCAAGAACGTTCGAGTCGTCAACATCAACGCCCCCGTCATCGCACCCGGCCCCGACACTCGGCCGGGATGGAACACATACGCCATTCGATCGAAGCCGATCGCCAGATTCGACGATTACACACGAGTCGATGGCAACCAACCCGGCACGCTTCCTAAAGCATGGGTTCAGATCACCGCTGAAGATGGAACGTACGGTCTCGGGTCGTGCGCTCTCGGTCCGCCCGTTGCTCCACTGATCGACTACTACATCGCCCCGATGATAGAGGGACGTGATGCCTTCGCCATTGAACTGCTGAACGATCTCATGTGGCGAGCTCACGAGGGATTTCAAGGCGGGATTGCGACTGCGGCTCAAAGTGCGGTTGATATTGCATTGTGGGATCTCAAAGGAAAATTACTCGAACGACCCGTTTACGAAATGATCGGCGGGCCCAGCCACGATCACGTCGAGCTTTACGCCACTGGTGACGATCTCGAATGGATGCGGGAACTCGGGTTCAAACGCTTCAAGATCAGCAACCCGTTCTTTTACGAGAGTGGTTCCGAGGGGCTGAGCGAGTTGGAAGAGCACGTCGCACGATCACGAGAGATCGTTGGCGATGATGCCGAACTCATGATCAACCCCGTCATGTCGTACAACGCCGATATGGCACTTAAGGTCGCCGAGCGTCTCAGGCCCTACAACCTGAGGTGGTTCGAAGAGCCGCTTCCGGCATGGGACATCGAGGGTCACATCGAACTAAAACGTGCGATGACGTGGACCGCACTCGCAACCGGCGAGCATCACTTCGGTCGCAAATCGTTCCAACAACTAATCGCCGCTCGGGCGGTCGACATTGTGCAACCGGATATCGAGTGGACCGGCGGCTTTACCGAAACGTTGAAGATCTACACGTACGCCGAAGCGGCGGGAGTCGAAACGATCACGCACATGGGCGCAAACACGGCATGGGGACAGCACTTTGCGTACGCCATGCCGGAGTCATCACAGGCCGAGTGGTTCATGGCAACCGATGTTGGTCAGCCGGTCGCCGACAAGCTGATGCCGGGTGTTCCCACTATGAAAGACGGCAAGGTCATACCTTCAAACGCTCCGGGATTCGGACTCGAAATCCCCGAAGACTGGATCGTTCCGTGGGACTACGCCAACCAGAAACGGGCTGTGTATACCGCGCCGGGTGAGTGATAGCTCGGTCAGTCGAGTTCAGGGACTGCTGAAGCGCTCTGATGTTCAGGTTCACCGAGCAAATGCTCCACAAGCCCCAACGCCAGCAGACCGATAATAGCGATGCATATCGTCAGATATGCCTCAATACCGCTGATAAGCACGATCACCAGCGACGTGGTCAGAGTTATTGAGATACGAGGAATGTTCACGCCGCCGCCTGCTCGAAATATCGAAATCGCCATACCGCCAACAAACAGAGCGAGCCCAATACCGAACGCCAGCCTGACTTCAATCGGGAATGAGTGATCCGGATGGGCGATACCTTCCTCAATCACCACTGCGATCGCGATCACACCGAGCAACATCGGAAAGTGGATCAGGCTAAATGAGTCCTTTAGCACGGCTGTAAGATTCTCTCCCCTTCGTGCTTCAAGCGCAGCATCTAGCCTGTCCTTCGCCTCAGCAAAATAGCTCCACCACAGGCCGAAGGTCATCACGAGTGCCGCGACAGCGAACAGCACCAATTCACTGGAGAATTCATGCCCGGCCAGTCCGTGCGCCGCGATAATCAGGCTCTCGCCGAGTGCAATTATCACGAACAGTCCGTGACGTTCGCTGAAGTGCTCAATATGTAATCCCCAATCTCCGGATTTTCCGCCGATCTGGGCTGCGATTAGATCAAGCACGATTGCACCGCCCCAGAACCAGTACTGAGCCTGGCCTTCAGCTACTGCGCCTGTGATCACTGCTGCGAGGCCGCCAATCGATAGAACGGCGAACGGAATCACGACGTTTTTTTGGCTTGTGTCAGTTGAAACCAGGATCGACAGGCCAAGCCCGAATACTCGAACGACCACGTAGGTGATAGCAAACCACAGAGCTCGGTCGTGGAACGCATCAGGGACAGTGACCGCCATTGCGAATGCAACTGCACCCGCTGCAAGAGTGGCGATTTCGACTGCTTTGTTTCGTGTGTCGGCACCATTTAACGCCCATGTGAACTGACTCCACGCCCACCACACCAGCCAGAAAATCAGTGTTGCCTGCCCAATAGATGACCAGGTAATTCCATCGTGAAACATCCCAACCATCTGGGTGATCGAAAATACGAATATTAGGTCGAAGAACAGTTCGAGCCACGTGGCCGATTGGTCGTCCGGGCTAGCGATTGATCTGACTGACAAACGTGTGATTCCTAACGATTTTTTGAGAAGCCGAATCAATATATGTGCAAATCGAGCGCGAAAGAAACAGGAGCGGCGGCTTGCATAGTACCCAATCTGCACTAAACTCCCGCCGGAACGTACACACCAGCCAGTTGCTGAGTCCTTCTTAGAGCGACTACTAAAAGTGCCATCCTGAGCCGTCGAAAGAGGCAGGCCTCCAACGCCTGCGCCCCCCAGTCATGAAAATCACAGCCATAGAAACGTTCGTAGTCGACGCAGGATGGCGACCCTGGCAGTACGTTGCCGTTCGAACCGATGAGGGGATTACCGGATACGGCGAGATGTCGGACGGTCGAAATCCTTACGGAATCGTCGGGGCAGTAACCGACTTCTTCCCGATCCTCAAAGGTCAGGATCCTCTTGCGGTCGAAAAGCGCTACTGGGACATGTACCGACTCGCAAGGCAGTCGACAGGTGGGATCGCAGCCAAGGCGATTGCCGGAATCGAACTGGCACTGTGGGACATCAAGGGCAAGTCGCTCGGCGTTCCGGTGTATTCGCTGTTCGGAGGACCGACAAGACAAAGCCAGCAGGTCTACTGGTCTCACTGCGGGTCGTCACGCGTACGGCAGAACGAACTCATCGGGGTTCCGCCGCTCGATTCGTTCGAGGCAGTTACGGAACTCGGAGCCGAAGTGCGAGAGAAGGGTTTTAAGGCCCTCAAGACGAATATCAACTACCCAGGAAAACCTGCTCACGGGTACGACGGCGGGTTCGGCACGGGTGCGACCGACCAGAACGTGACGTGGCAGACGCTCGATCACATCGAAAAGTACATCGGTGCGTTCGAGGAAGGCACGAAAGGCGAGGTTCAGATCGCGCTCGACCTCAACTTCCACTTCAAGCCGCTTGCAGCGCGCCAGATCTGCGCCGTGATGGAGCAGTTCAACACGATGTGGGTCGAGGTCGACATGTACGAGCCAGAAGGTCTCGCCGAAGTGAAGGCCGCTACTTCCGTACCGATTACTTCGGGCGAAAACCTGTTCGGCATTCGTGAATACAGGCCGTATTTTGAGAATCGCTCGATGGACAACGTGATGATCGACGTGCCGTGGAACGGTTTCGCCCGTTCACGCGATATCGCCATGCTCGCCGAGAGCTACGAACTGAATATCGCTCCACACAACTACTACTCGCACCTTTCGACGATGCATTCGATCAACCTGTGTGCGACGGTTCCGAACGTGCGAATCATGGAAGCCGACATCGACGATGTGCCGTGGAAGGACGAAATCACCGGCGGTGCTCTCGACTACACCGGCGGCGAACTCCAAATCCCAACCAAACCCGGCTGGGGCGTAGACCTCGACGAAGACGTAGCCCGCGCCCACGTCTGGGAACCGGGCAGAGGACCGGGGTTTTAGCGCATCACTCCCTCTCCCAGCGGGAGAGGGTTGGGGTGAGGGAGATACTTGCGACTGAACGGACTGCCAGCGAAGGTACGCCTCTCGCGACCCCGCACCAGATCCCTCGACTCCGATGACTCCGTTCGGGAAATGAGAATTTCTGCTGCGGAAG
>Ga0114999_10000146_pt1 | contig 99950 bp, 85 predicted proteins | sample ArcticOcean_MG_C_3_FD_89820 | JGI IMG/M metagenome (GOLD analysis project Ga0114999, IMG submission 89820) | Marine microbial communities from western Arctic Ocean - ArcticOcean_MG_CB8_126 | ecosystem: Environmental > Aquatic > Marine > Oceanic | place: Arctic Ocean: Canada Basin | collected...
GATCTTCCCGAGCGCCTCAACCGAAACCATCGTCCCGTACGGAATGCGAGAACTCAAGCAAGGCTGCGCAGGCTTATCCCACGTCGGCAAATCCATTCGCTTCGAAAGACCCCGAATATCCTGCTTGTTCATCCCGGCATCAACCAAAGGAGAAACAACCTCGAAATTCGTAGCGGCCTCCATACCCGGACGATAATCGCCCAGATCATCGGTGTTCGCACCGTTGGCTACTTTGGTAATTCCCTCGTCCCCGGCGACCTTATCGAGATGCGTATACAGCTCGGTCTTGCAGAAGAAACAACGACGTCCATCGTTCGCCAGATAATTCGGATCGTTCATCTCGTCGGTATCGACAATCAAATGCCGCCATCCACGCTTCACAGCCAGCTCTGAAGCCGACTCAAGCTCTTCAGGAGCAACGCTCGGTGAACGAGATGTCACAGCGAGACTTTTGTCACCAAGAACCTCGTGCGCTACACCGGCGAGAAACGTCGAATCAACCCCGCCCGAGTACGCCACGATCAGTGAGTCGTAGCTGGCGATAATCGACCGCAGCTGCTCATCTTTTTCAGCCAACGACAACTCAACCACAGGCTCCGCCTCAGGCTGATTTATAACAAATATTTTTGAGTTAGTTTTATTCACGATTCAGTTCGCTAATTATGAACCAGCTGGCACACTGTCATTCTGAACTTGATTCAGAATCACGATCATTTGGCTCAAACTCTTCAAGCCATCCACTAACGGGCAACCACATCGTCCTGAGCTTAGTCGAACTCGATTCAGGATCTCGATGCAGTACAAAGTACCTGCACCCTGCGCCACTCGAAGCACCCACACTACATCGAAGAACGAACTTCCGTCACGCTCCCCTTACCAGACGCCTCATCAGACGCCTGCAATGCAAATCTTACAGCCTCTGCGATGTTTGTAGGTCGAATCACCTTCACAGATCCGCCGTTTACGGCATCACCCGCCGCATCCGGAATCATGCAACTCTCGAAACCAAGCCGCCCAGCCTCCAACACCCGGCGATCAGCCCTCGGTATCGACCGCAACTCCCCTGAAAGCCCAATCTCGCCAGCAACAGCAACCGTCTCGTTGACCGGCCTGTCCATCATCGAACTCGCAATCGCCAGCGCAATCGCCAGATCCGCAGCCGGCTCCTTAATATCCAGCCCACCCGTAACGCTAATCACCAGATCGTGATTCGAAACCGGCAGACGCATGTGCTTCGCCAGAACCGCCGTAATAAGGTGCACGCGAGACATCTCCACCCCGTTTGCAACCCGCCGAGGCGAAGCCAACGACGAAGGAGTAGCAAGCGCCTGAACCTCAACCGCAAGCGACCTGGTCCCCTCAATAACCAGCGCAATCGCCGAACCAGAAACCGCCTTCGCCCTCTGCTGAATGAACACATGCGAAGGGTCGCTAATGCCGGCCAGACCCTCTTCTCGCATCTCAAAAACGCCAATCTCGTCTGTAGGACCAAACCGATTCTTTATCCCGTGCAACATCCGCAGCATCCCGTTCGACTCGCCCGTCATCTGCAACACGGCGTCCACCTGATGCTCAAGAACGCGTGGACCTGCAATATTCCCGTCCTTGGTAACGTGCCCACTCAATACGAGTGCCGTGTGGCTCGCCCGTGCGATCGCCGATAAAAACGCCGCACACTCCCGAATCTGAGAGACCGTACCGGCAGGAGAATCAAGATCTGGATGAGTTGCCGTCTGAATCGAATCGACAATCACAACAGCCGGCTGAATCTGAGCGACATGGTCGGCGATATCAAGAACATCGCCCGAACCGGCCATGAACACGCCCTTACCCTTCACGCCCAACCTCGAAGCCCGAATCCGAATCTGTTCCAACGCCTCTTCGCCCGTGGCATAAAGAACCTTACGACCCGTCTCAGCAATCGCAGCTGCAGCCTGCAAAAGCAGCGTCGACTTACCAATCCCCGGATCGCCAGCCAACAACGTAGTCGAACCCGCAACAAATCCGCCACCCAGCACCCGATCCAACTCATCCAACCCCGAAGCCATATGCGAAGTCGCATCAACCGGAATTTCAGTTAATTCGATAGGAGCCAACGAGTCCTCCCCCAGAACGGGGGAGTTAGAGGGCCGCGCCGCAGACATGCCGCGACCAAGCCCCGATCCGATCGGGACGCTCGGAGCTAACGAGGATGCACGCCCAGAGCCAGCCCCAGCGCCCTTCCGCACCAGCTTCTCCTCAACCGTGTTCCACTCACCGCACTCCAAGCACTTCCCAACCCACTTCGCAGTCATCCGACCGCAAGCGCTACATTCAAATTGTGTCTTAGTAGAATTCTTTGCCATATTTCATAACCTCTCCCCCAAAAAGGAAATGGGGGAGACTGAGAGGGGAGAGACAGCGACCAAGTCATCCGATGACGCCCAGAACTAAACGCCGCCCGGAGATAAACGCAGTATGCCGTTTCACCCCTCGATCGCCAAGACCCAACGACACACCCCTGTCATCCTGAATTCATTTTCAGGATCAAATGACCACCGCCGTCATCATCCAGTCCAGCCGATCCCCGCTTCAACTGTCATTGCGAGGAGCTGCCCTGAGCGACGTGGCAATCAGCGACCAACAGGAAGTAACATTCCGTTCCAGCACAAATACCGCCTCGCACCGATCTCCCGAGATCCTGAATCAAGTTCAGGATGACGGCACATTTTCACTCCCGCCAAGGACACCACCCAACATGACACCTCTCCAAACCCTCGCAAACTCAGTCGCCTCTCTCCTTAAGGAAAGAGGCGATACCGTTGCGGTCGCCGAATCATCCAGCGGCGGGCTAATTTCCGCAGCCCTCCTCGCAATACCCGGCGCCTCCGCCTACTTCATGGGCGGATCGGTCGTTTACACGAAAACCGCTCGCGATGAATTTCTGGGAATCGACTTCGATAATCACCCAGGAATGCGATCCGCCAGCGAGCCCTATGCCCTGCTCCTCGCAAAAACCAGCCGCGAAAAACTGGCAACAACATGGGGACTCGCCGAAACCGGAGCCTCAGGCCCCACCGGAAATCCCTACGGCGACAATCCCGGCCACACCTGCACAGCAGTAGTCGGCGAATCACTCGAAGCCGCAAACACCCTCGAAACCGGCAAGACCGACCGCGAAGCCAACATGCAATCCTTCGCCGAAACCGCCCTAGCCCAGTTCGAAAATATCCTCAAAACCAACTAACCCAAACCACCACGCCTAACTCAAAAACTCGACCCGAACCGTCGTCCCCGTCGACTCGCCAGCACCGTTCCGACTCTCTATGTGCACCTCACCGCCATGAAGCTCAACAAGCTGCCTCACCAAGTACAAACCCTGCCCCGTACCCGGCACCTTGCGAGTCATCTCGTTATCCACTCTGTGAAATAGATCAAACACCATCTCGATATCGTCCTCCGGAATTCCCGGACCTTCATCCTCGATCGTCACGTACGCCAAACTCCCAGTCGACCCAACAGTCACCGTTACCGTCGTATCGCTCGGCGAATACTTCGAAGCGTTACTCACCAGATTCGAAACAATCTGAATAACCCGCTGACGATCCAAATTCGCTTGAGCCTTCCCCTCTAACTCCACATACTTGAGCGTCTGCCCGCGCTCATTCAGACTCGGCTCTAATCCCTCCAGCACACCCGATACAAGCTCAGCGAGATCGGACTCCTGCTGGAACAGTTCGATCGTTCCTCTTTCGATACCAGAAACATCAACCAGATCCTGAATCAACGAATCCAGATGCCACGCGTTACGCTGAATAACTCCCAAATGCTGGGCCTGTCGGTCCGAAAGTTCGTTGCCGCCGCCCCTCACAAGCAAATCAGCAAACGCAATAATGCTCGTCAGCGGCGTTTTCAACTCGTGCGTAAGCAAAGTCAGAAACTCGTTCTTAGCCTCGTTCACGCTGGCCAAACGCGCCCGCTCAGACTCAAGTCGAATCGAACGCTCACGCTCCTGGGCAAGCTCTAACGAACGGCGATACAACTGTTGGTTCGCCACGGCCCCTGATATCTGGTTCGCAACCTGCTCGATAATAGAAACCTGCTCTGGTCCATACACTTCTGATTCCGTCGAGGAAATCTGGAACACCCGCGCAAACTCACCATCACGACCCATTGAAACGGTTACCGCCGAAACAACTCCGCTAGCGGCGGCACCCCATTTGCTGAAACGCCTGGATTCCGTTGTGTTATTAATCACTACCGTCTCGCCAATATCAGCCGAATGTCCTGTCGGTGTGTCCTTAACGCGGTGACTCGTGCGCTCGACCCCTATCAGGTTTTCAACGTCGTTTATGTACAACACTTCGGATGTCTGGTTTGAAACATCGACATTTGAAATTGTCACACGGTCGAGCGGCACAAGCTCCGATAACAACCTGGCAAACTCGTTGAATGCAACGCTGGATTCAAGCGACGCCCCGATCTCGCTCGATATCTGAGCAATAACTCCCTGAAGCCTGGCCTGTTCCTGCGCAGCCTCACGTAATCGAGAGTTCGCAACGGCATTCGCAACACGCGAAGCCACATCCCTAACCAATTCCCTGATCATCCTGATCGAAACTGTCTTTCTGGTTCGTCAGAACATGCAACACGGAAATCACGCCGCCCTGATCCTGCAGCGGGATGGCCACCCACGCCGTCATCCCGGAATCCCGGAAATTTGTTTCAACACTCACACGCTCATCAGCGTTCAGATTTGGATCATCCTGATACGTGGTCAACCCAACCGCAACTAAAGCCCCCGAACTCATGGCAAGTCCCGTAATCGACCCACGTAACGACCCAACCTCCATGTCCGGAACATCTTGGCCGTACGTCAGATAATCAACTCTCGTGTTGGCATCAACGTCAACATCCGTAAGCACCACCAGGTCGCATTTAATAGCATCCGCAAAAATGCTGGCAAACTCCTCGAAAATATCCGAGAACTCCAGATTCGAGCCGACGATTGCCCCAATCTTGTTCAGACTGCCCCGACGCGTCGACTCTCGATCCAAGGATTCCGTCAAAGCAGCGCTTAAGAACGAGCCCGAATTCTGGGCACCAATTCGCTCGCCCAGCGACAAGCTATCGTCATCGAAAGTCTGAATCCCACTCGTGTTCAGGATCATGGTTCCGCCCACAACACCACTAACGACCAGTGGAATGTTCAACACGCCCGTCAGACCTTCTGAAGCCCCCGGAGCCCCTGAGAGGGAGTTTGAAAATTCTTCCGGGCTGGCAAAATTAATGACAAGGCCTGTCTTTGTTTTGACCATCTCTTCCGAAGTCGTACCCGCAAGCGGATGCGTGGTCCCCGATTCAAAACCTTTGATTTGCGAGCCACCAGAATTTATCGAGTATCGAGTAATGATCACCTGCGTCGCATGATCGATCTCTGCCAGAGTGATCACCCTGTGCGGGATAAGCTCGTTAACCAGCCCCGCAAACGTCTCGTAAATATCCTCAACATTTAGCGAACTAGAAAAAATACGACCTATCTCAGCTAACTTCGCCTGAAGCTCCGATTCACGCGCCAGTGTCTCTTCCGTCATTGCCGACAGAACAAACCGGCTCACCTCAGTGGCAATCGTCTGTAAATCGCCCGCGTCACTCACGCCAAGCTGATCGTCCGGTCCGAAGTGAACGCTAATCGCCCCAAACGGCTCATACCGCCCACCGATCGCAGCAGCGATACCACCTGAATAACCAATCGAGCGGAAAAAATCGCGCGGCTTACTCGAGTCATCATCTAAATCAACTAGACCAGCCGAAATTCCCTGCACAAACATGGCCTGGGTGATAAGTCCTCCCTCATTTCTGGGCACCAACGTCCCAACGAAACTGCTCGGAAGGTTGTGTACATTCTCCAGAATGTACCCACTCTGAGAAGCGTCAAACCGCCAGATACCAACAGGACGCCCCCCGTAACTGGCAGACGCAAGCTCCGATACCAGTTCGTACACATCTGAAATATCTCTGGTGGTCAGCTCGAGCTGACGAATGCGAGCCGAAAGCTCCGAAACATCCGCAGTCGTTACAGAACTCGGTTCTAACCGACGTACCACCGCCCGAACCAGATCATGCTCGTCCTCGGCAAGAACCCGAAGTGAAACCTCGACTGGAATCATGCTCCCATCAGCATGAAGCGCATGAAGATCAAGCCCAATACCCATCGTCCGGGCATGAGGCCGACGCGCGTACTGAGTCATGTGATCCCGATGACTGCCACGTAGTGCTCTCGGAATGAGAATCTCAATACTCTGGCCTACGAGATCAGACTCGCTGTACCCGAATAGCTCCTGGGAAGCTCCCGAAACAGACACGACCGAGCCGAACAGATCAGTAACGATCGTTACGTCTTCATCTATCGATATGTCAGAAGCGAGTTCATTCATCACGCTTTAGCACGCAAATTCAATGGTCACAATTCGACCAATACTTATCGATCAACCAGCGAAATCCAGCCCTAGATCTGCCTCACGCCGCATCATACGCCTGCGCCAGCTTAATTTGCCCGGCGACTACGCAAAATAGACCAATAGCCAACCAACGCTGATCTGACATGGAGACACACCGAAAACCATGTCAGATTCTCCCCCTCCGAACCGGAATGGCCCGGGGTAGGAGACTCGCAACATATCTCTACCTCCCTCCTTACTGGAGGGACTGAGGGCCGCGACACAGACATTCATCCACCAAGTCGTCCGACAACGCCCGCAGCTATAACGCCGCCCCCTCGTCCCCCCTTCCTTCGGGAAGGGGCTAGGGGAAGGGTAGATTGCGAAGCGGAGCCGAGTGACGAGTCACGAGCGCGACTAACGCAGCTCGCGACCAAGTCGTCCGACGACGCCCGGAGCCATACACACCGCGCTCTTTGTCCCCCTTCCTTCGGGAAGGGGCTAGGGGAAGGGTAGATTGCGAAGCGGAGCCGAGTCACGAGCGCGACTAACGCAGCTCGCGACCAAGTCATCCGATGACGCCCGGAGCCTAACGCCAAAACGCCACACGCGAAAAGGGGAGAGCCAAAGCTCTCCCCTTTTCAATCTAATCTACGTACCTAAAAGCCCGTCAGCTACACGCTCGGAACCGGCTCTTTATCGTCGCCATCAGCATCGGATGAACCAGCCCCGGCCTTCGCCTTACGAGCCTTCCGCTTCTTCTTCTGAACCTGCACCACGATCGCACCAGCTTCAACGTCGAGCTCGACAGTCTCACCCGGCACGAACTCGCCACGTAGCAACTTCTCAGACAGCTGATCCTCGATCTCGTCCTGAATCAACCTGCGCAACGGCCTCGCACCCATCTTCGGGTCGAAACCGTGCTCCCCAAGGAACTCTCGAGCCGCATTGGTAACCTGCATCACCAGACCGTGCTCAAGAACACGACCCTCAACTTCTTTCATCATGATGTCCACGATCTCAAGAATGTGTGACTTCTCAAGCGGACGGAACACAACCGTGGAATCGATACGGTTTAGGAACTCAGGCTTGAATCCGTTACGAGGATCCTTCACCGCTTCCAGAACACGTGACTTCACACGCTCGTAATCCAGCGTCTCGCCAGAGTCCTTGCCAAGACCGAATCCAAGACCACCGCTGCTCTGAATCAAGTCCGAACCGAGGTTCGAAGTCATCACAATAACAGTGTTCTTGAAGTCCACCCTGCGACCCTTAGAGTCGGTCAGGTGACCATCTTCAAATACCTGCAACAGAATGTTGAAAACATCCGGGTGAGCCTTCTCGATCTCATCAAGCAGAATCACCGAGTAGGAACGACGGCGAACAGCCTCTGTCAGCTGACCACCCTCATCGAACCCGATATAACCGGGAGGCGCACCAACCAATCGAGCAACACTATGCTTCTCCATGAACTCACTCATATCGAGTCGAATCATGGAATCCTCTTCACCGAAGAGGTACTCAGCAAGCTTCTTCACGCTGTGCGTCTTACCAACACCTGTAGGTCCGAGGAACAAGAAAGCACCAATCGGGCGCTTCGGATCCTTTAGACCAGCACGTGAGCGGCGAACCGCCTTAGAAATAACAGAAAGAGCCTCGTCCTGACCAACAACGTTCAGACGCAGCGCGTCCTCCATCTTGATCAAACGCTCCTTCTCTTCAACATCCAACCGCATCACTGGAATACGAGTCCACATCGCCACAACTTCGGCGATATCGTCCGACGTCACCTTCGCCTCACCGGCGTTCGGATTCTCTTTCTTCCAGTCGGCATCGAGCTGCTCAATCTTGGTAACCAGCTTCAGCTCGCTATCCCGTAACTCAGCAGCAGTTTCGTACTTCTGAGCCGAAATTACTTCGTCCTTCTCGCGGCGTACAGCCTCGAGTTCCTTCTGAGCCTCACGAAGCTCCTTCGGAACCGTCGAGTGCTTAATACGAACACGCGAAGCAGCCTCATCAATCAAATCAATCGCCTTGTCAGGCAACTGCCTGTCAGCAATGTAGCGATCAGCGAGAGTAGCAGCAGTCTCCAGAGCCTCATCGAGAATCTCAAGATCGTGGTGCTTCTCGTACATGTGCTTCACGCCACGCAGAATCTCGACCGTCGTAATAGCGTCAGGAGCATCAACCACAACAGGCTGGAACCTGCGTTCCAGAGCCGGGTCACGCTCAACATACTTACGGTAATCGTCCTGCGTCGTAGCACCAACAACCTGCAGCTCACCTCGAGCCAACGAAGGCTTCAAAATGTTCGCAGCATCAACCGCACCTTCAGCCGCACCGGCACCAACCATCGTGTGCATCTCATCGATGAACAACACGCAGTTCCCGGCCGTCTTCAGCTCGGCGATCACCTTCTTAAGGCGTTCTTCAAATTCACCGCGGTACTTGGTTCCTGCCACCAACGCACCCATGTCGAGAGTAACAACGCGTTTCCCACGCAGCGTCTCAGGCACATCGCCCTCAATCACCATGTGAGCAAGCTTTTCGACAATCGCGGTCTTACCAACTCCAGGCTCACCGATAAGAACGGGGTTGTTCTTCGTGCGGCGGCTCAAAATCTGGATAACACGCTGAATCTCGCTATCACGACCAACAACAGGGTCGAGTTCGCCATCAGCTGCCCGTTTTGTCAGATCTACACCCAACTCATCGAGAGTAGGAGTACGACTTGAACGTGACGCCGACTGCGATCCCGAACCGCTCCCAGACGAGGAACTCGAGCTGTGGTTCTGGATAATCTTGGTCGTCTCTTCACGAACCTTCTCAAGGCTCACACCAAGACTCTCAAGCACACCAGCCGCAACACCCTCGCCCTCACGCATGAGACCGATCAATAGGTGTTCCGTACCGATGTAGCTCTGGTTCAACCGGCGGGCTTCATCAACAGCCAGCTCGATAACCTTCTTAGCACGTGGGGTGAGACCAATCTCACCCGGGGTTGGGCGTTCGCCGCGGCCGATAATAAACTCGACCGCGGAACGAACTTTAACAAGCTCGACGTTCAGATTCGAAAGGACTTGCGCAGCAACGCCCTCGGTTTCTCTTACGAGACCGAGCAAAATATGCTCGGTACCAATGTAATTGTGGTTGAAGCGCTGTGCTTCTTCCTGCGCAAGTGAAAGAACCCTACGGGCCCTTTCCGAAAACTTTTCAAATCTGCTCGGCATATAGCTTCCCCCCTCAGGTAACTACAAAACTGCAGCCCTAAGTGCTATTCGCTGTCTTCGAAGATATCTCCGAAGTCACCTATGTCTTCTTTTTCCTCGGGCTCGGCCGCAATCGCAACCTCATCCGATGCGTCCACAGTCTGCTTCAAGCTCAGACCAAGACGCCTACGTTCTGGCTCGATCCTGATGATCTTCAACTCTAGCTCGTCGCCTTCGCTGACCACATCCCGTGGATGCTTAATCACCTGATGAGCAAGTTCACTTATATGTATGAGTCCTTCAATACCGCGATCGATGCGAGCAAACGCACCGAAGTTAGCAAGTTTCGTCACAGTTCCGGTCACCGTCTGACCAATCGAGAACTTAGTCTCGATCTCATCCCACGGTTCTGGCTGCAGGCGTCGCAAGCTCAACGCAATCTTGAGGTTTTCCCGGTCCACGCGAAGTACGAATACATCGATCTCCGCACCCACAGTTACGATCTCGTCGGGGCTCTTTACAGGCTCCCACGAAAGCTCGGAAATGTGGATAAGTCCATCGGCTCCACCAAGGTCCACGAACGCACCGAAATTCGAAATTCCAGCAACGCGACCCTTGCGGATCTCACCCTCGGTGAGTTCCTGAACCAAACGCATCTTCTGAATCTGCTTCCACGCCTGAAGCGCAGCTCGTTCCGAGAAGATAGCTCGGTTTCGGCGTCGGTTAAGTTCAATAATCTTGAACTCAACTTCCATACCGATAAAGCCTTCCTTAGGCGGCTCTCCGCCAGGCACATAAAGCTCTCGGGCTGGACCAACCAGCTGCGAAAGCGGCACGAAGCCCTGAACACCCTCCGACTCAACAACAGCACCACCACGGTTTGAACCCGTGATAACACCCTTGCAAGACTCGTTGTTGTCCATGGCCTTCTCAAGCACACGCCATCCCTGCTCACCACGAGCACGGTCGATAGACAGAATCGACGAACCTTCAGAACCCTCGGGGTTCACTACGTAGGCAATAATCTCATCACCTATTTTGAGTTCATCTGAGGTCTCGGATACAAGTGAACGCATCTCTTTGGTAGGAACGAAACCCTCCGACTTGTAGCCAATGTCAACCAGCATGCCCTCAGGCTTGCGGCTCATGACCTTGCCGTCGATGATCTCACCACGTCGAAGAATCTTCGAAGGCAGGTACTCCTCAAGGAGATCCTCCATCGTAAGTTCGCTCTCGGGCTTCTCAGCCACCGCAACTGCGGTATCAGCCTCACCATCTGCTGGTGCTGCTTCCGTAGCTGCTTCTGGTGCTGCCTCAACAACTTCTGCAGTTGCCTCAGCTACCGGAGCCGTCTCTTCGGGAGTGGTCTCTTCCGGAGTGGTCACTTCGGGTGCCACGTCCTCACTCACGGTTTCTGAAACTTCTGCCACGGCTTCTACAACTTCTGGAGTTGCTTCTGCCACGGGGGCCTCAGTTACCGGAGTCGACTCTGCCACAACTTCAAGAGTTGTCGCCGCCGCTTCTGGTGCGTCGCTATTCTGTTCCACAGGCTGGTCCACTTTTGGAGCCTCTGCCTGACTATCTGGGGTGTCTGCTGTCGCCAATACGAAATCCTCGTTCAAATGTTCTTCCTACTTCGCTCGAAGTCGGATATTCCATTATATGAACTACTTAACCCACTCGCAAAGCCAATTTCACTGCAATTTTCACGCCAACCCTGTTCTGGTCCTCTCTCCTTCAGGAGCGAGTTAGAGGAAGGATAGATCGCGAAGCGTGTCTCAAGCCATCCGATGACGCCCCGGACAAATAACCAGCACGTCACGCAATCAACTTACTAACTCTCGTACGAAAACTCACTTGGGGCTGTCACATATCCACTATGTGTGTGCACCGGAGCAAATAGGTTTGGTGAATGTGTGACCCGACAACATTTCAGCCACCCTTCAATCACGAAACAACCATCTTTTGCCATCCTGAACCCCGCCGATGGCGCACGAGCGCGTTCGACAATAAAACCGGTATGAGCACCACCCGACAACACCCTTAGTTATCCAAGCAACACCGAATCGACCCGCCTCTCCATCTTCTGGGCAATACACACCAAAAGCTAAAATCACGCCATCAACCAATCTAGCCCTCGATCAAGATTCGTGAACACTCACGCTATCCTCACCAATCACACTCCCGCTTGAAGGGAGGTGAACGACAAAATAATCCTTAAGATCGAGTGGCTGGATTCGAACTAGATTGATTGATAGGACGTTTTATGACCCAAGTTACCCGCCGAAAGTTCATACAGTTTTCATCGGCGGCATTCGCTGCTTCAGCGGCGACAGGCCTACTGAAAAATGTCACCCGAGGTGATGTCTCCGACGGCGTCGAAGATCTCGAAGGTGTCGAGTGGAATAAAGTCCCCTGTCGCTTCTGCGGCACCGGTTGCTCCACCCTCATTGCCACCAAAGACGGCGAAATCGTATCCGTAAAGGGCGACCCCGAATCACCCGTCAACAAAGGCCTCCTCTGCGTCAAGGGATACGGAACCCTCAAAATCCAGAACGGCCCCGATCGCCTTACCGATCCTCTAATCCTCGTATCCAAAAAATCCGACCCCGGCCCACCTAAATATCGAAAAGCCTCGTGGGACGAAGCACTCAATCTTGTCGCCGACAAAATGGCAACCGCCCGTAAAGAATTCGGCCCAAAATCAGTAGCCATGTTCGGCTCCGGACAGTGGACAATCTGGGAAGGCTACGCAGCCCTCAAACTCTGGAAAGGTGGCATCCAGTCCAACTCAATCGAACCCAACGCCCGCCACTGCATGGCAAGCGCCGTTGCCGGATTCGCAACCACCTTCGGTATGGACGAGCCAATGGGCTGCTACGACGATTTCGAACACGCCAACGCGTTCGTCCTCTGGGGATCGAACATGGCCGAAATGCACCCCATGCTGTGGGCGCGCATTACCCAGCGAAAGCTCACCGAAGCCTCAACAAAATTCGTCAACATGACGGTCTACTCCAACCGCACATCTGAAATGTCGGATCAGGAGATCATCTTCAAGCCCCAGTCCGACCTCGCCATCGCGAACGGAATCGCAAATCTCATCATCCAGCGAGGCGCAGTAAACAACGACTTTGTCGACAAGCACACCGTGTTCAAATCGGGCAAAGTCGACATCGGCTACGGCCTCGAAGACAAATTCGCATTCTCCGAAGACGCAAAGGCATCTTCCCTCGACGAATACGCCGAATTCGTCAGCGAATACACCCCGAAATCGTCGAAGAAATCAGCGGCGTGACACCCGCAGAACTCAACGATCTCGCCGACCTCTACGCCGACCCCAACATCAAGGTCATGTCGCTCTGGACCATGGGCGTAAATCAGCACACCCGCGGCACGTGGATGAACAACCTCATCTACAACCTCCACCTGCTCACAGGCAAAATCTCCCAGCCCGGCAACAGCCCGTTCTCGCTAACCGGCCAGCCATCAGCATGTGGAACCGCCCGAGAAGTCGGAACGTTCACACACCGCCTCCCAGCCGACATGGTCGTCACCAACCCCGAGCACCGAAAATTCGCAGAAGAAACGTGGGGCATTCCCGAAGGAACGATCCCCGATAAGCCCACTTACCACGCCGTCGAAATGGTCAAAGCGATCGACTACGGCGAGGTCAAGTTCTTCTGGTCCCAGGTCTCGAACCCGTTTCAAGACTTCGCAAATCTCGACCGCTACACCGACGCCGTTAAACGTGAAGACGTTTTCGTCGTCGCCTCCGACGTCTACCCAACCCGCACGACCGAACTGGCCGACGTCGTTCTGCCGACCGCAATGTGGGCAGAAAAAGAAGGCGCATTTGGAAACAGCGAACGCCGTACTCACTTCTGGAAGCAGATAACAAACGCACCCGGACAGGCAATATCCGACCTCTGGCAGCTCATCGAAGTCGCCAAACGACTCGGCATGGAAAACCTGTTCGAATACGACACCGCCGAGTACCCGCTCCTCGAAGGCTGGAACCACTCCGATGCCTCCCGAGAAGCCGGGTTCTACATGGAAAAAGCCCTCTTCGAGGAGTACCGCCTGTTCGGAAACGGACACGGCCACGATCTCGCACCGTTCGAGGATTACCACGCATCCCGTGGACTCCGCTGGCCGGTGGTCGACGGCAAGGAAACCCAGTGGCGCTATAACGAAGAATACGACCCCTACGTGCCTGCAGGCGAAGGCTTCCGCTTCTACGGAAACGACTCCAAAACCGACGGCAAGGCAATCATCTGGCACAGGCCCTACGAGCCGCCGCCCGAAGTACCCGATATCGAATACCCGCTATGGCTCTCGACCGGACGCGTGCTCGAACACTGGCACTCCGGAACGATGACGCGCCGCGTCCCCTCCCTATGGAAGGCATACCCGCACGCCACCGCGAACATGCACCCGAGAGACGCCATCAAACTCGACGTAGAACACGGCGAGAAAATCAAAATTACGTCTCGTCGAGGAAGCGTCGAGGTAACCGTCGATATCAACGGTAGAGTCAAGCCGCCTCAGGGCTTGGTCTATGTTCCGTGGTTCGATGAAGACGTGATGATCAACAAGGTGACCCTCGACGCCTACTGCCCGATCTCGAAGCAAACCGACTTCAAGAAATGCGCAGTAAAAGTGGAGAAGCTCACGTGACCAAGTCACCACTCTCCCCGGTGCGTACGCCAATACGTACCCCACTAACGCTGATCGCACTAGCGCTCGTAATGCTGGTCATCGTCGCCTGCACAAAGGCCGACGAACCACGTCACGAAGCGACGTTTAGCCCAGATCCAACGACAACCGCTCCGCCCCCGGCAACGCAAGCACCCAATCCAACCGCAACATCGGAACCACAAACAGGCGGCAACACCCCGCTCGCGCCAACCGCAACCACAACGCCACCAACGCAACCCCCAGCGCCGACAACCTCGCCCCCAACAGACCCGACAGCAACCGTCGCGCCCACAGCTACGCCCGATCCGCTCGTAACACTCGAACTCCTGGCATCAGGGCAGGTCGACCCGAACCGATACCCGGTCGTAGCACCCGATGACGGCAAACTACTCGAACGACTCTTCGCCGAAGCACCGCCATACGCATCGCACACCATCAGCGACATCGAAATTACCGTCGCCAGAAACCGCTGTGCGGAATGCCACCAGTACGGCCTAAGCATCGGCGGAACAATCGCACCGCTAATACCGATCAGCCACTTCACCGATGCGCAGACTCTCGAAGTAACCGAAGAACTCGATCCCCGCAGGTACATCTGCACCTCGTGCCACGTCGCGCAGGTAACTGACCCACTCCCCTATCCGGAATAAAACCCTGCACTAAATAATCGAATCAGCCAGAGCCGCACCAAACAAGTGCGGCTCTTTCGCGCTCCAGATTCACCGCGAACTCCTCACAACTCTCTGTCGATTAGATCGAAGCGTTCTACTAGCATTTCAAGCAGGATTTGAAGCTAATCATGGGCTGGGATCGGTGGTTCGGACGATGTCTGTCGGCACGAAAGCAAGGAAGCCGAGAACGCTCCGCTCAAAAACACACGGCCCCAAAAAACGCACGTTGGGACTCCAACGGCAAATCATGATCTACGCCGCCGTCGGACTCGGCATCCTCTTCACCGCATGGGGCGTCATCAGCCGCACCAGTATCGATCAGGTCTCCGCGCTCCTCCTTGAAGAACGACTCGCCACCGCCCAATCCGTTTCAGCAGCCTTCAGTGGCGAACTCCACCACATGCGAAACGACCTTGCTGAGGACCTGGAAGATATTGGATCGACCAATTCCGATTCCCAACAGATAACGGCGGACTCCTTCAATCACCTCGAAGCTGTCGACGAGTTCACTTATTTCAAAATTCAGGGTCTCGTAATCATCGGAGAAAACGGAACTGTTCAGGCGCTGGCACCGGAATCGTTCACACTCGACCAGGCACAAATCGTGGTATCGGGGAGTATCTGGCCCCTGGACCCCTTCACTACGTTCATCTCGAACACCGACTCCGTAACCATCATCGTTTCGGTTCCGTTAACTAACGAACTAAACGAATCCATAGGTAGTGCCCACGCGTTTATTAGCGCTCTCGGATCGGTCGAACCGCTTGTAGGTATCCTTCCCTCCGAGGATTCAGGAGATCAGATCTCGGCAGGTCCGGACTACCACCTTGAAGTTGTGAACGAAAACGGAACCACGGTTCTTGGTATCGGACCCGCACTACACGACACAGTTGGCAAAACTACAACGCACTGGGATTTGGTTCGCGAAATAGTTCTCAGTGGCTCGCAGGCCGTTGTCAGCGGCGGGGCCGACGGTGATACCACCGCCCTCGCGGTCGTTCCGATTGTCGGCACCCGTATGTATCTTCTTGCAATGCGGGAAAACGACGTATCCATTAGCGCGCCAGCACGCCTGCAAGACCTATTCATCCTCATCGGAATTATCGGATTCGTCGGTGCCCTCCTGGTAGTCGCGTTCACCACCAGAAGAGTCGTACGGTCAACCGCAGAGCTGACCGCTGCAGCCCAAAGAATGGCGATGGGCGATCTCGATTCACCTGTTTCGGTATGGGCACAAGACGAAATTGGCCAACTCGCAGAAAGTATCGAATCGATGAGAGTACAGCTCGCACGAGCCAGCGAACAAACCCTCCGCTCCAATCAGGAGCTCGAGAAAAATGTCGCCGAAAGAACCGAGCAACTCAGACTCGCCCTCAGGCAAGTGATATCCGCCCAAGAAGCCGAGCGTAAACGCGTCTCTCGAGACCTCCATGACGTGCTCGCCCAAGAAATGGTCATCCTCACTCGACGACTCGACTCGGCACGCTTACACCTCGAACAAGGCGAACTCGATTCAACCGAACTGAACGAACTCGCAGACCTCTCACGCGCCAATCTCGCATCGACAAGAGATATCTCCCGCGCACTCAGACCCTCCGTGCTCGATGATCTCGGACTGATACCCGCCCTCAACTGGGCGGCAAACGAACTGAAGCGACGATCGAACATCGAAGTCGAAGCGCACCTACCCGACTCCAAACTGAACCTCGCCGACGAACCTACGCTAATACTTTTCAGAGCCGCTCAAGAAGCGTTCGCCAACATCGACCGACACTCCAACGCTACCCGCGCCTCAATATCGCTTGCCCGTCACAACGACTCAATCGAGTTGCAAATCAGCGACAACGGTCAGGGATTCGACATGCCCGGCACAACACGGGAGCTTGCGACACAAGGTCACCTCGGAATAATCGGCATGCTCGAACGGGTCGAACTTGTGGGCGGATCACTAAAAATCGACAGCAAATGCAACGGCACTCCCGAACAATTCAACACCACCGTCACCGCAACAGTCCCACTCACACCAACGCCCTGAATCTTGTGACCGAGCAGTTCTACACCGCTCAAAGTCACCGCTCGCGCCCTGTCCCCCTTCCTTCGGGAAGGGGCTAGGGGAAGGGTAGATTGCAGCGGCGACCAAGCCATCCGATGACGCCCGGAGCCAAACGCAGCTCGCGACCAAGTCGTCCGACGACGCCCGGAGCCATCACGACGCGCCCTGTCCCCCTCCTTTGTCCGAGGGGATCGTACAGACCTAACGCAACCCACCCAACACCGTCATCCTGAACACATGTACACAATAGACCAGTTCAGGTTCGTGCTGAACAGCGTATTACTTAATCCGTAATAAGTACCAAAAAGTTTGAAGCCTCTTAGCTGGAACCCGTGGGGCAATAGGCAGAACTCTGGTTGATCGGATTGATCTAGGTTGACGCGATGTGATTGGTCGAGCCCGACTCTCCCCCGTCTCCACCAAGAACACAAAATAGCCCTGTTTCCTATTTTGGAAACAGGGCCTTCTCGTCGCACGCATATCTCAATCACCAGTTGTTGAGAAACTGAATTCGGTTGGGGATCGATAAAATGAAATTTGCACTTGCTCGTATAAGCAGGTGAAGAGAGTCGTCAGACTGAATTCGAGTACATCGTGCGAACTCGGTCAAGATCTGTGTAATCCAAGATCATGCAAAATATTTTCGGCTTGTTGATTCTTACCGATGAGATTTGCGTGCATACGCAACAGCTTGCGAAATTCTGCAGGGATGAGGATCTTACGGAATGACATCTGAGGCAAAGTGGCGGATTTTCAGCCCAACTGCTACAGGCGGTGTTGGCACTTTTTACGAGCAGCACGTCGCTGCTTGGTGGCTTGTGCAATTGCTTGTTCCAGCGGACGCTCGATGGAAGATATTCACAGACAGGTGGTCGACTCTAATGACCGAACTGTCAGATTAAATACAGAGGTCGTTCATTTATTTAGGTCGGCCGGATTTTGTGGCGAGCACTGAGTTCTGACAGAACCACGAGGCCGTACCCGAGGGGCATGATCTGTTTGAAGAAGGCAGCTACAAGGAGCAAATCCGATAGTAAAGACCGCGGGCGGACCGGTAGCAGGTGCCGAGGATGTGGATGTCTCTACCGAGGTATCCCTGCTATAAACTCCTGTACCAGCAGAGATAGGTCGCCTGGGGATTCGATGTGCGGCCAGCGACCGTTTATTGAACGCACAACCGTAGGCTGGACAGGGGCACATCCCAGCGACGAGGCTGTAGCTGTGTCACCAACCTCGAGGACGGGCGTTGGCAGGACACCGGTTGACGGAGCAAGGTCGATATTTTGACCGGCTTCCAGCGCCACAGGATCGTATTTAGGGATTCTCCCACCCCCAGGGCGTGCCCACGTCAGAGTGTCTAGTAAAGTGTCGCTGCCGCCCAGGCCACCAGTAGAGCCATGCCGTTGACCTGAGAGCGCCTCGATCATGGTTTGGCCGCCACCAGCCGCCATGGAAGGATTAATCCTCACCAGTCCTCGAACCAGATCCGGTAATTCTTTAGCAGCTCCCGTGGCGACCCATGCCCCAAGCTGATGTCCTACCAATACACACCTTGTATTCCAGTGGCGCAACTGCAATACGAGGTCTTCAACATAATCCGAGATCCGGTATTTGACATCGGGGTCCCATGGCGTTCCCCCGTGCCCGCGCAGATCTACGGCGACGATGTCGGCGAAGGCACTGCAACGTGCAGCGAAGGCGGTCCATACATCCGCCGCTTCACCAAGTCCATGAATCAGCACGAGACGTTCTGCGTCGCCCTTAGGCCACGCGAGATAGTGGTAGCGCTTGAAACCAAGTAGTTTGAGGTACTCACTGGTACCAACATTATCCGGTTCTGTCAGAACTAAGTGCTCCAGTCAAAGAAAAAAATTCACCGAAAGATGGTCGAGTCTAATGAGCGAGCTGTCAGCTTAAATACAGGGATCGAGCATGTATTTAGGTCGGGTTGTTTTCGGTACGAGGTCTGAGTTCTGACAGATCCGAATGTCCAATAGCCAAGTGAGGTTCGATGTTTTCTCTTAGAAGTTGACGTAGACAGGCAGTGTGGGCAGGACATAGACAGATCTTCTCCGCAAGTGAGAAAGTGAACGATGTGCATTGCTCGTACTTTCGTTTTTTTCAGATGGTTAGCCTTTTTTCTTTTTCTCCGCTTTGCTCATGTAACTTCTTTCTTCGAACAGGTCACCTCCTAGTGGCACAACCTCATCAATTGTCTGTTCGAAATCCTGACCGGATTCGTATTGGCGAAGAAACTCTTCGCTCACAAAAAACATTCATATGCAGAACCCATCGCGGGCAATGTCTTCATGATGCCGATCGCATGGGCAGATCTTCTTACGATCCTCAACTGGATCGCCGCTGAGAGGCATTCAAGGACAGTAGCGGTAGCCATGCGCAATTTCGTTTTCAGCAAGGCCCTCTTGTACCACTTCAACCACTTCTGCTTCCGGGAAAAATACGTATTCTCCCCTCGCAACGTATTTCTCTGAGAAATCCTTGGCTCGGGTGATAGCGTCTTCGTGTGTCAATTCTCGATCAGGCAATGAATTCTCCAGTAATATCGTTAGGTTTGATTAAGCAAACCGATTCGAAAGCTGTTATGCGCCGAACAGGGCATTTGTCGGAACGTACGGAGTTGTGAAAAGAATCTCTGCCCTGTTTGAGGCAAAGCCTCCATGATCTGGCTCATCGCCTTATTGGCTGCAACCTCTAAACTCATGATGGCTGACGTATCACATTCACACTTCAATCCAAAGAACACTGTAGTCATGCCTTCTGGCCCTTTGGTGACACGCGACATACGGTTAAGGGCGATGAAATCCTGACCAAGAACTGGTTCTTGGCGGATCAATTCGGCCGACAGTTGCTCAATGATCCATTCAGAAGACACGGCGTCTTCGGTTGGTAGTGGTTTGTCCTGATAATTAGCCACCATACCCCCTCGATCCGCCAGCTTCCCACCATGCATAAAGATGCCTGATTGACCCAGTCTCATTTTCTAACGAGTAGGCAGTTGCGAGAGCCTCGGTAATATACATTTTTGCGACTGCAGCAGCCTCTTCAACCGATCGACCGTATGCCAGTCCCGCGGTGATAGCGGCGGAATACGCTGCTCCTGAGCCCCGGGTGAATGGTGTCTCGATACGCTCGCTTGGAAGTTCAAAATATTCTTCTCCGTCGAACATATAGTCGGTGCACTCTTCATCACCGATTTCCGATCCGCTCACCACTACGCATCGTGCCCCCATCCGGTGAATTAACTTTCCAGCGGCTTTCATTCCCATAGCGTTCTTGATGGTTAGGCCGGTAATCAACTTACATTCGGGAATGTCGACCACAGCGACGCCACCCAGGGGGAGTAGTGAGGACTTCAAGTAAGCCACAATGTTCTCATCGGTGGCAGCTTCGTCATCAGTGTGTTCACTGAGGATTGGTGACGGGTCGATAACGATGTTCGTGATACCCAGCTTAGCGACCTTCCCTGCCACGACCTCGGCGACGTCACTGTTGCCTAGTGCCCCGATCTTAATGGCGTCAGCACCCGATTCGGCTACTGCCATATCAAGTTGGCTGGCAACATCGACTGGGTCAATCATCTTGGTGCCGGAGCCTGTCATCACTCCTGTTATCACAGATGCGCCATGAACCCCGAACGCTGAGAAGGTCTTCAGGTCTGCCTGCACACCATTAATACCGATTGGATCCGACAATCCAATTGTGATCACTCTCGAGATTCTCGTTTCCATTTCCTCGGGATTCCATTCGGTTCGGATAGTTGCGTGTTTTCGCGCTCATGCGGTGGCATGTCGAGGCTAATGCGACAGCAAGCCAAAAGAGTTTTACACCGCAAGCGGTCTGCCTGTACGGGTCGATCAGCAGATCGCTTGGTCTCTACTGGCTAAATCAGGCCTTCGGCAATAAGGGCACCTTCAATATCTCTCGGTTTGTAACCCACAACCTGGTGTTCGCCAATAACAGTGACTGGAGTTGTAGAACAGCCTAACGAGCGCAGTTCTTCATCCGCGTCCTTATCTATCGAGACATTTAGCTCGCTAAAGGGCACACCTTTTCGTGAAAGATACACTTTCACCATATGGCAGGGGCCTCAGCCATTTGATGTGAAAACTTTGATCTCCATAGCTGTCATACATTCACCACCTTTTTCGACTCCCTTGATCATCCGCTCAGCCCCAATATTTCAACGCCTGAAATATGAAAAGCGCTTAGCTCCGGTGGTTGCCTCACCGTCTGTTCTCCCCTAACAACAGGAGAACAGTTTCATATTTCTTCTATTCCACCAGCACAGTGAATATCTATGCTGAATCTTCGACTCGATCTCGAACTTTTTTAGCTGCGGCCTTTAGTGTGTCGACTTCCAGGACCATTTCCGCAATACCGATCTCTTCATCATAGATATCCGGATCTACCTGGCTTTTCACTTCATCTTCAGTAACGTGGTAGACAGGCAATTTCAGTGCCACACCTGCCAGCGCGCCAGCCCAAGAAGGATCGCCTTCAGTCATCGTGATCGCGTAAAGCTCAGTGCTATCGGCTGTGGGAGTTCCAAGCAACACCACAAGATCCTCCGTTCCAGTCTTTTCGGCCGCCCGCTTCAATTCTTCTTGACCATCCAGGTCAAGTGCTCCAGCAGACGTTCAGACAAAGCAATGAGTTACTTCAAGGACCACTTCAGCCCCGGCCGATATTGCCACCTTGCCAATGGATTCGCCTTGAATCCCGTCACGCTCTCCGAGCGCAATGACCTTTTTTCCTTTTAGATCCATTGATTCATTCCTTACATCTGTCTATCTTTTTCCGTTGAGTAACCATCAGATTCCAGCCTGCCAGGTTAGCCATCGGCCTCGACAATAAATGAGAGTCCATCCGACAATTGTGTCATGCGTCCAAGAAATAGGCTTCCTTTTGCCAGGAACATCACGCGATTCATATTTCCTTTAGAGACCTCTTCTATCGCATGGGGTAAAAACGGAATCGCCGACGCTATATGCCCCTGTGTTGGTGCGAAACCGGGCATTCCATGCTGACGGGCAAAGGCCGGCATTTCCGAGCGTTCGATCTGACCAGACCGTACTGCTAGGGCCGCTATGAGGTTGTAGTTGAGTTGCGGTACGTTTCCTGAACCCGATGGTTCTGTCACTTCCGGGTTGTGCAATTCGGTAGCGTATTTATCCACATCTTGAAAACGAAGGCCGAGTTTGGCCAACGGTTTCGATACGAGTTCCTCCATGATTTTCGCCTGTGCACTGCCCGCGCCGACCGGATGAACGCCGATCGAATCTAGTCGGATCACCGCGCCTGAACCGTCTTGTTTCTCCAGAAGAATCGCTGATCCGGCCAGCACATCTTCGATAATCGGCATTTCATTATTCAGGTGTCCCTGGTACTTCATCCCGAGTTTGGCGAGTGAACACCCCCCGACCACGAGGACACGTTCAAACAACCCTGAGTAAACTAGGCTTGCCCCAATGGCGATGGCATGGTTGGGGCCGCAGCAAAAAGCCTTAACATCGGAACCCGTAGCGGCCACACACCCGCACAGTTCACCCACAGCTTTTGCCAGGTTCCCACCACCACGCTGATAGCGGTCACCCACAGCTTCCTCTCCACAATTAATGATGTACGGAATGGATCCTGGCTCCACATCAAGATCACCCAGGAGTGTCTTCACTGCCATCACCGCTGCCGCTTTCGTGGCCAGATTCTCAAGCAAGACATCTGCGAATAACGAGGCATCGAGATCATGCGCACGATTGACCACCCCTATCAACTGACCGTCCTGGCGGTACAACGGTAAATTGCCGCTGGATGGACCCACTTGGTCTTTTATCTGATCGAGCGGTACACCTTTATCTAAATTTCCGAGATCGTCTTCTGACCAATACGGGTGATCTGCCAGCTTTTGCCGAACTTCATCATTGAATTCTTCTTCCAGCCAGAGCAGATCAAAATCGTCAGATGCCTTCATCACACCGATGAACTCATCTTCCGGCATCATTTCTCCATAAGGGTGGCGGCGGGCATGCACACCATTCTCGTTAAACCATGGTTGCTCGCTATCCCACATATCGTCCGGCGAAACGCCACCGAGGTACGCAATATTGGGAAGGTAGGCAGCTGCCTGTTCGTAGCTCCTTAGTCCAGCCAGTATCTCCGCTTCTGCTGCGGGATTTGCTTCGATCTCTCTTGTAGGTTTTGATCCATACCGTACGAATCCTGGGGTGTGGGCAAGGAAATTGCGTGCACCAGAAATCTTCACTCGTCCTGTGGACATTAACATCAACCTATTTATTAGTAATCAACTCGACACTGAGTTCTGAAAGAACCGTCCGCAACAGCCTGATCTCTTTATTACCGAATCCGTCCCATTTTTCTGAAGTCCAACACACGATCTTGGTCCCCGAAGCCGAAATCTAATCCAATTGACGCAATCGGGGATCAAGCCGGTCGCGGATCCAATCGCCAATGAAATTGAAAGCGAATACGGTAAGGAAAATAGCGAGGCCCGGGAAAACACTCACCCACCAGGCGGTGCCCAGGTACTGTCTTCCTTCCGACACCATGGAACCCCATGCCGGCGTAGGCGGTGGAATACCCGCGCCCAGGAACGAGAGAATGGCTTCGGTAAGGATCAATCCTCCGACCTGAAGAGTCGCGATGACGATCACGGTGCTCACAACGCCGGGGAAGATGTGCTTGACAAATATCCGCCTGTCGGAGGCGTCGAGTATCCGCGCAAACGCAATGTAGTCCAATTCTTTCACTTTTAACGTCTCGCCCCGGACCTGTCGCGCGAATCCACTCCAGGCGTTTACCGCGAGAATTCCAACGAGAATAGGAAAACTTTGCCCAATTGTGATGACAACAGCAAGCGCCACGAGTATTAATGGAATGGCCAGCTTGACATCGATAATCCTCATGATTATTTCGTCAACGATGCCGCCGTAGTATCCCGAAATCATCCCAAGAGTCACACCTACGGTTCCGCCAATGATCAAGGCCGTACCGGCGATGATTAGCGTGATGCGGGCACCGTGGATGGTCCTGCTCAGAATGTCGCGACCTTGTTGATCCGCGCCCAGAATATTGTCGCTTGACCCTCCGGCCATCCACATGGGAGGAGTATTGCGATCTCGAAGCACTGCCGCGGTGGGACTGTCCGGGGCGACCCACGGGGCAAACATGCCTGCAACTACGAGCGTGACAATGATCGCGCCCGGGATCAAGGGCCACCTTCGAATGAATCTGTAAACCTTCGACGGCCCCGATTGAGACCGGGTAGTTTGACTAACGAAATCTGACGAGGCGGGCATCCGCGTTGGTTTATCCATAGCGAATCCTCGGATCTATGAGGGCGTAAAGAACATCTACGCAAAAATTTACAAGCAGGTAAATAGAGGTTGTCAACAAGATGACCCCCGCCAGAACCGGGAAGTCGTTCAGGAAAACGGAGTCCAAGGCCAGCCTGCCAATACCAGGCCAGGCAAACACGGACTCCGTGACGACCGTACCACCTATGAAACTGGCGAAAACCAATCCCGCAAGGGTTAGCGGTGGGATCAATGCGTTCCTAAGGGCATGCTTGAAGATGACGCCTCTGGAGGCCACCCCTTTTGCCCGCGCTAATTTGACGTACTCGGAGTCTAGGACATCCAACATCGAGGATCGGACAATACGCAGTTGCGCGGAGGCGGCAAGCCACCCCAGCGTGATTACCGGCAGTATGAGATGGTCAACCCCACCGCGCCGAGCGGTCGGCAGCCAACCCAACTCAACGGAGAAAATCAGAATGAGAACGATGCCCACAAAGAACGGTGGGAGGGCCTGCCCAACGAGTGCGAAGCTGCGGCCTATGTAATCGAAGATTGAGCCGCGTTTGACCGCCGAGAGTATCCCAATAGGCCACCCAACCAAGAGCGCGAATACCCAGGCCATCGCACCTAACTGAAGTGTGGCAGGGAGGCGCTCTAAAACGATCGTTGTTACCGGCCGTGGCTCACGCAGCGACTTGCCCATGTCTCCCGTTACCGCCTTGCCCAGCCAGACGGCGTACTGAATGGGCACGGGTCTGTCCAATCCCATCTCTTTGCCCCACGCTTCCCACTGTTCCTGAGTGGTGGACTCACTCAGGTAAAGAAGGCGGGGATCTCCCTGTAATCTCGACAGCCCGAAAACGATCATACTCACGATAAGCAGGCCTAAGATCATGAATATGAGCCGCCGAACCAAGAACTTGATCAATTCACCCTCTCCTTTCGGGCGGAGGGATGAGACAACTAATAACCAAAGGCGCTAGACCGTCCAAATCCGTAGTGGTCAGACCACCGTGCTGACGGCATTGGCCCATCGGCCGGCACGATGCGTTGACGCTGACTCGAATCTTCGACGATCATCTTCTGTCCAATCAGCTTTTCAACTGCCGGAAGTGACTGGTTTCCTTCCGATGGACCGGCCGAACCGCTGCCAGGACCGCCGCCACCCTGTCCGAGACTTACGATCGCACGCGCCTCCTCCAACGGCTCCAGAAGCGGGGGACCGCCCGAGTCCGGGGACTCTTCTCCCGTGGCGAACACAGTCTTGATCCCGGCGTTTTCACACGCTTGGACCGTACGAATCGTTTCCATGAAATCGTTGCCACCGGCGTCGAATGTGATGATTGCGCCAGACGCCCCGAGCATCGCGGCGATTTTCGCACACTGTTGCGACGTTATGTCTTTTTCGTTCTGAGCGCTCCAGCGTGTACGGGCTGCGATAACTCCAGCGAATGCGAATTCCTTGCCGTGCGCCTCATACATATCTTCGACGATAGGATTATTAATCAGCTCCCATGAGCCACGGCCACTAATGGCTCCATCGAAAATCTCGTTAGGGTGAAGCACCCACGGCGTGGTCTGCCGACTGAGACCGTAGATGGATGTCCAGTGGGCGTACACCGAATCAGCGTAGTGCTGCGGAGACCGGAGGTTAATGATGAACACGACCTTTGGCATGTCCGGCGGCGTCTCGGTCAATTCGTATGTCTTCAATTCCGGGGGCTCGAGACCTCGCGTGGCCTCGGCGATCAAATCCGAAGCCAGCAGGGCGGCCCCATGACAGGCCTCATTTTGATCTTCGATAGCTAACGAAGTGTCTACTTCAAGCTCAACGCATACGTTCGGCATGTCGCAGTATGGGGCGATCGCCCCGGGGCCACTCATGTCAATGAAAGTGTCAAGCCAAGCGTCATTTCCGTGATAGAACTCGACCTCAGCGACTTCGATTACACTGGTCCCGGCCAAACGATGGGTTCGCCCCTGACCAACCGTCGTAACCGGGCGTCCGAACATTCCCGGGTAGACGACACCCGGGCCAGACACCTTGACGCGAGGTTCAATAACGTCGCGCACCGATGCTATTCGAACCGATTCGCCGGGCTTTACAAGCTCAATTTTCACTGAGCGAATCCTTGGATCTTGCTTGATCGATTTCAGGATTCCATCTTCGTCCACTGTCAGAACACCGTCTGACCATTTACTCTCGCCTCCGAGTACGACGTCGGTGACAGGGAAGGTTCCTAATTCAAGCTTCATGTTTATGCACTCCCAACTGGTTGAGTACTAACGACAGGGCTGAACAACGTTGGCCCATCAACCGACGTAATGTCTGCCTGGAGCGCCGTCAACACAATCTGTCTCCGATACTCCAGATCCGCTTCTGGACCTAGTTTCGGATCGCCGCAGACGTGTTCGATTCTCGATCCTCTGACTACCCTGGGCGCGCCCGTCGTGAGCGCCAGACTGTAAAGGGCCGAAACCAGAGAACACGGAATACCGGCTCGTTCGATCTCTTTTGCTATCGTTGCGCCGCAACGATTGCAAGTACCTCAGGTGGCCACCATCACACAAATGTCGACTCCGGCGTCTTTCAGCTCAGCGGCCATCTGGGTTCCGATCCGCTTCGAGTCGCCCACTGATGTGCCTACGCCGCTCGTGGATAAGAATCTGTTGTGAACGCTACCGACCTCGCCGGCCTTTTCCATCGACCGGAGCACATCGAGAGGAAGGATGTAGTTCGGGTTCTCATTTGAGATATCGGTGAAAAATCCGCGGTGGATGCATTCCCATGAATCCCCATCAACCGAGTCAAGGCCGTCGATGGAATAGCTGTAATACGTTTCGGATCCGCCACGTGGCAAATGATCGGGATTTCCGGTGGGCACAAGTCCGCCAGCCGTGACAAGGCCAACCTTTGCTGTCCGCAAATCACCCTCAAACAGAGCTGGAGTGACCACTTCCGGTGTGATGAGGGGCAACTCAGTTACGAAGGGACGACCGTTCACCCGGTTTGCAAGCATGTCCACTGCTCTGGCCGAGCCGCGCTTTTCACGAAGGCCAGGCTTCCTTATGCCACGGGGCAGATAACCTTCATTTTCCGCCGGCCCCATCTCTTCGCCGCTCGCCAATTTGAGGGCAAGGCCGGCCATCGTCTTCAAACGAACCGGCAAGTCGGTAGGCGTTTCGGCAGTCGGCACAATGTAAGCTTTGCTGCCGTATTCTATGACACCCGGATTCTCCTCGAACATGCCCGTTACCGCTGTGATTCCCCGACTGTTTGCCTGAACGCAAACTTCCCCACATGCCAGACCGTACCGGCCGGCATTCAGGGCCGGACCGGCTATGACGATGTCGGGACTGAACCGGTCAAACGCAGCAATAAGGGCAGTGAGCGCTGCCTCTTTTTCCTCGTTGAAGTAGTTATCGCCGCAAATGATCGTGCCCACGATTTCTGCGTCCGAACCCAGAGCTTGCTGCAAAGCGATGCCCGGACCGACTGGACGGTCGACAACGCTTACGGGCTCATTCGCCATCTCTTCGCCGCCGAGGCCGCCAAAAAACTGGTTTAGGAAGTGAACTACTCGCAATTGAATCCTCGAATTTCTATTTCTAACCGTGGGTTATCGATAGCGTGTACCGCTTGCCGAAGCGGCACACCGGAGGGTGTGCCGCTTCTAACACTGCATGCCAAATGGCAAGCCGTTATTTGAGTTCGATCTCATCCAACCCGGATGGCCACTGACCGGCGTGGATGGTCAGAGGCCAGGATTTGACCGCCGGACCAACAGCCCACGGAACCCTGAAACTGGCGATCTGGATATCAGGAGTCGTATCTGATACCCACTGCAGCCACTCTGCGATTACCGCGTCCTGCTCTTCAACCTGAACGAGTGAAGCCAGCGCATCTTCGAAGTCGCGCGCTTCGTCGTACTCGTAACCAGGATTCCAAACTCGCCGTGTTGTGAAGTAGTCCATCATCGACACGTAGGACTCCCGCAACCCTGCATCTACGTGGCCAAAGATCCACGCGCTATTGATAGTCCGGTCAAGCATGGTAGGCCGGCGAGCACTGTATGCAGCCTTTTCGATGTTCACGTTGAGACCAATGGCCTCCCACATCGGCACTAGGGCCAGACCGATCTCATCACGAGTCGAGGACAATCCGGTGGGGATGAAGAACGTGAAGTCGAAACCATTCGGGTAACCCGCTTCGGTTAACAAGTCCTTTGCGCCATCGATGACGAAGGGGATGGCCCACTTGTCCTGGAAGAATGGACTACACGAGTCGGTGGAGAACAGGTATGAAGCACACCCGGTCTCTCCGAGCAAAACGTCAATGATGCTCTGCCTGTCGATTGCCATCGACATAGCCAACCGCACTTTGCGGGCATTCTCTAGATCTGCCGGGTCGTTCGGATCGCCTACCCACGGCAAGCTTGTTTCAAGCGTCCGGCCTGTTGCCGTTCCGTCATCGAAGTTATCCGAGTAGAGCTGGCCGGAGAGGTAGACGTTCGCGCCGCTCTGGCCCAGCCGCTCTCCTGTCACAAGTGAGACACCGGGTACGGCTTCCACTTCCGCCAATGATGGAAGTCCAATATCGATTATGTCCGCTTCACCCGTTCGCAACATGGCGACACGAGTGGCTTCTTCCGGCACCTCCAAGATGTCGATGTTCAAAATGATGGCAGTGCGGTTCCAGTGATCCTCAACCGCCTCAAGCTTGATTATGTCGTCGGTTACGTGATCGATGACCCTGTAGGGTCCGGTCCCGTTTGCAGTCAGCCCTGCGACATCCTCGCCTTTAGCGTCAAAAAGTTTCTTGCTCTGGATCAGCACCGGGTTACCGTTCAACTGGTGAGGGGTCGCCCACCTGATGTCCTGCTTCAGGAAAGTCATTTTGACGGTTTCCGCATCGACGACAGTGAAGGTGTCGTAAACCTGCTGAATCACCTGTCCGAGGGTGTGTTTCGTCTCTTCAGCACCGGTTCTCTCGTAGGAGAAGACCACGTCCTCTGCAGTCACGTTCCCCCAAGTTGAATCGTGGAAGGGAACATCGTCGCGGATCTTGAACGTGATACCCGTGGAATCGACAGCCCAGGATTTCGCTATCAACGGGGACATGTCTACGCCATCGAAGTCCAGAAGCGTTTCGGAAATCCCGAGGTTGTGGTTTCGTTGGCTGTACGGCCAAACCAACTGGAAGTCTTCGTAGATTCGAGGACCGACGTCGGCCACTGCGGCCACGAGTTTTCCAGCGGACTGTGGCGGTGAAACATCGGCAGCCGGACCAGGCGTGGCTGTCACTACAACCGTTTCGCCTTTTTCGGTGACGATAACGGTCTCGACGACGGTGTCACCCTTTTCGGTGACGATCACAGTCTCGATAACGGTTTGTACCACCGTTTCTGGGTCGTCGCTGCTGCAGGCGACCCCGAGAATCAGAGCCATACCTAGCAATCCGGGTATCAACAATCTCAATCTGAACCGCCTACTTAGGCGTTCGAGCAGAGTGTGTCTCATCGTAATCTCCTCATTCATCATCCCATAGCGAACAAAATATCGGCCCCTTAAGGTTTATAACCCCAGTGCAACCGCCAGGGCAGAATCTCCTACAAAGTCATGGGAAGCACTGGGTCGGCAATATATTCTTCTTCTAATGGTTTCACAATAGGATTTCATGAGGATTTTGACTGGCCTCAGCGTTCTATGCGAATTCCATCCGACCAAAATACAATTTCGATCCCTGTATTTAAGCCGACAGCTCGGTCACTAGAGTCGACCATCTTTCGGTGGTATCCCTCAGCAATCAGGAAGATCATCTCCAATTCGGCTTGTAAGGGTGAATTGCTCTACCAGCAAACCGAGCGCGTAAAAGGTGAACACGGTAGGCGAACTAAAACTCGGTTACGACCTGAATCAGATTGGATGAAGATTCCAGTACCGAGAATAATTCCGGATATCGTCTGGGACAGGGCCCAAGCAAGGCTCCACGAGAACAGAGTTCTCTCGAAGCGGAATGTTAAGCGTAACTATCTTTTACGTGGTCTTATTTTCTGCCCTGAATGCGGGTCGAAACTTGCAGGTAAAGCTAGATCCGAAAAATGCTTCTATCGCTGTAATAACGTCGACAAGATAGTCGGCTCTCGTGTTTGTACGGGGTCATACATTCCTGCTGATCAAGTCGAACAGGTCGTTTGGGAAGCAGTATCCGAATCGTTAAAGAATCCCGAGTTACTTACGAAACAGTATCGACAACAGTTGGCCGAGTCTTTAGTAGCGAACGAATTCGAACTTAACAGGAAACAGATTGCGTTAGCAATTAAGCGAGTCGTGGTTCAGGAAGACCGGATGACTGACGCGTACCGTAATGAGGCCATCGATCTCGACCGTTACAAGTCGGAGATGAACCAGTTGAACACGCGTAGAAATACCCTCTGAGAAGCAGCAGGAAGAGTCCAACAAGCACCAAGTGCAAGAAGAGTCCCGCAAGACGGCGCTTGAGCATATGGAGCGATTCTGCGACGAGATTGCGAGTGGACTGGATCTGCTGACGTTCGAAGAGCAAAAAAAATTGCTTAGGCTGGTAGTAGAACGAACGGTCGTGGAGGGCAATCTAGTCAAGGTCGAAACGGTAATACCTACTGACAAGCAATACTCTGGTCTATTGAGTACACGTCATCCTGAACTTGATTCAGGATCTCGGGCGCAGCAGATTGAGCGTCAATTCCGGTGACGAACGAGACTGCCATTGACCGTGATTGCCACGTCGCTCGTTCCTCGCTCCTCGCAATGACAGTTATCGATCTGGCCACCGTTCCAAACTCCCAGAAAACGGGGTATCACCCCTTACTGCGGCCAGGGGACTTTCATCATTTCTTCGCCCCAGATTAGATTGCCGTTCCATGCCTGACGGGCTTCGACTTCTCGTGGGCCTTTCATTTCGGCGGTGGTTAGCCGGGCTCCGATGTGGACCATTACCAGCTGCTTCACTCCGGCCTCTTCTGCGGTTTCGGCTGCGCCTAAAATCGAAGACGAAGCGTCGGCGTGATCGCTGTTTTCCATCCGATCGTGCGACTCCCAGCACATCATCATCAGCACATCTGCGCCTTTGGCGAGTTCGGTAACGCTGTCGCAGGGAGCTGTGTCGCCTGTAAGTACGACCGAGCCGTCGGGCGTGTCGATTCGGTAGGCTAGCGAATCTAGATAAGGCTGGACGTGATCTGCAGGAGCTGCCGTCACTTCCCAGTTTTCGCCCTTTTTAATGAGCCCTGGTCCCATGTTGTGAGGGTCTACATCGGGCTTGGTTCGAGGAAGAATTCCGCCACGATCCTGGAACGTGATCTGTGAAACGGGGTGGTGAACCCGGGCCTTCCAGTCGTGGGCGAACAGGCCCGTGTCTTCATCGAGAATGCCGTTCGTGAACTCTTCGGTGAGCTTTGGTCCGTAGACGTTTAGCGTCTTGTCACGAGGGACCATTTGGTCCCAGCGGGTGAGAATGAACGTCGGGAAGTCGGCGTCGTGGTCGAAGTGGTGATGGGTGAAGAACACGTCGTCGATCTCGGTAGTCGAGATGCCGTTTCGAGCCAGCTTCCACGTTGTGGCAGGGCCGCAGTCGAACAGCAGTTTTTCATCACCGATCTGGACAACGTACGAGGAGCCGAAGCGGTCGGGTAACGGGGTTGGTGTTCCGCATCCGATGATCGTAATTTCAGGTGTTAGCGGCTTTTTTGCGCCCATGCTGGTTCCCCACGCTGTTCGAACGTGAATTCTGATTGGATCGAGTTCACGGCGCAGGGTACAGGATGCGGTGGCGTCACATCTGTCATTGCGAGGAGTGAGGAACGAGCGACCGTGGCAATCACGTTCATTTACTTACGTTTATCTTCTTGGGAGTGATCGAGCCATGGAGTGGAGCGAAGGTCGCAGAGTCGATTGGCAGTAGCAGTGAGATCACTGATTGCCACGTCGCCTCAGGGCAGGCTCCTCGCAATGACAGAGGTTGCGTTGGTTAATGCCCAATGCGAACACAGCCATGTGAGATCGGTTATGCCGTTTGTACGAGATACTGAATCAAGTTCAGCATGACACTGCGGCGGTGTCAGCGGATAGGTAGGTAACAACGGTTCACGTTGGCATTCCCCCTCACCCAAACCCTCTCCCTAATGGAGAGGGCTTTTGAAACGGAGGGCTACTACCCGGCGACTTCGGATACGCCAGAGAGCGACGAATCGGCGTTTGCACCAGCCATAGCCATTTCCATCATTTGGATCATTCGGTCCTGGAACATTTTCAGTTGATCGATCACGGCCATAAGCTCATCGATCCACTCGGGATCGTCACGGTCGATATCGACCCTGATCTGCATGTGGCCAACGTCGACTCCCAGCCCCAACTGCTTCTGCAGCGGCTCTCGGGCGCCACCTGTTGGTTGCTTGAGAGTCATCGTGGCTCGAGCTTCTTTGGCGGCGATCAACTCGATGCCTGCCGCTTCTGCCATAACTCGCATGCGAGTCGTTTTCATCAGCAGGTTCACGTGGGTCGGCATCGGCCCGAATCGATCGCGAATCTCCTCGTCGAGATCAGCTATCTCCGACTCGTTCTGAATACGGGCAAGTCGCTGATAGATCGAGAGTCGTTGAGCAAGATCTTCGATGTAGTTGTCGGGGATTCGGGCGTCGATTCCAATATCGACACGCACTGTTGAGAACTCAGGCACAGCTGGTCCAACTGAACCGTCGCTGTTTTCGGCTTCCTTCAACTGGCGCACCGCTTCGGCAAGTAGTTGGGTGTAGAGATCGAAGCCAATGGCAGAAATCTGACCCGACTGCTCAGCTCCGAGCAGGTTGCCGATACCCCGAATTTCAAGATCACGAAGTGCGATCTGGAAACCGGCTCCAAGTTCTGTTGCTGCCAGAATTGTGTTCAGGCGCTGCTCTGCCTGCTCGGTGAGCGCCTTTGCTCGTGGAACCATCAAGTAGGCGTACGCACGGTTCGTGCCACGGCCAATGCGTCCACGGAGTTGATACAGCTGCGACAGACCGAACATATCTGCACGATCGACGATCAGCGTGTTGGCGTTTGGAAGATCGATTCCCGATTCGATGATCGTGGTGCAGAGCAGCACGTCGAATTCGTGGCGATCGAACGCCGCCATCACATTTTCTAGGTCGTCTTCGTTCATCTGGCCGTGGCCAATTTGAATGTTCGCTTCGGGCACCAGCTTTTGGAGCTTGTTGCCGATTAGCTCAATGTCTTTGACCCGGTTATGGAGATAGAAGACCTGCCCGCCACGATCGAGTTCCCGAAGAATCGCCTCGCGGGTGAGGTCGTCGCTTTCTTCAGAAACGTACGTCTTGATCGGAAGACGCTCTTCAGGCGGCGTTTCGATCGTGCTCATGTCCCGAACACCGGCAAGAGACATGTGCAGGGTGCGTGGTATCGGCGTGGCGCTAAGTGTCATAACGTCGACCTGGGTGCGAAGACGTTTTAGACGTTCTTTGTGGCTGACCCCAAATTTGTGCTCTTCGTCGATGATTACGAGCCCGAGATCTTTGAAATTGACATCTTTTTGTAGCAGACGGTGCGTGCCGATCACGATATCTACGCTGCCGTTAGCGATTTTCGTGATCGTCTCTTTCTGCTGGCGAACTGAACGGAATCTCGACAGCATGTCGACCGTAGCCGGGAACGGCTCAAGTCGCTCGCTGAACGTTTCGAGGTGCTGTTGAGCAAGCACCGTGGTAGGTACGAGAATCGCTACCTGACGACCGGATTGAACTGTCTTGAAAGCGGCTCTCAGCGCGATTTCCGTCTTGCCGTAACCGACATCTCCACAGACGAGTCGATCCATTGGCTGTGACGACTCCATATCGGCCTTTACGGCTTCGATCGTCGTTAACTGGTCGGGGGTTTCCTCGAACGGGAACGAGGCTTCGAGCGAATCCTGCCACGGCGTGTCGGGAGTAGCTGCGAATCCGGTTGCAACTTGCCTTGAGGCATATAGAGCGATCAGTTCGCCAGCGAGCTGCTCGGTCGCTCGCTTTGCGCGTGCCCGCGCCTTGCTCCACTCCTGCGTGCCGAGCCGGGTTAGCTTTGGCGATGCGTCGGCCGTGCCGTGATAAAGCTGGATTCGGTCGAGATGCTCGGTCGGAACATAGAGCTTGTCATCTTCGGCGTACTCGAGAACGAGATACTCCTGACCCTCAGATCCCATCACCTGAGTGCCAATGAACTTGGCTACACCATGTTCGACGTGAACTACATACGAGTCGGGTTTGAGTTGTTCGAGCGCAGGACCCTTTCGTATCGGTCGCTTGCGCACTCGGCGTCGTTCTTTTTGGATACCGAAAACCTCGGCGTCACTCAGAATCGTCACCTGCGTGCCATCGGCCACATCGATCGAGAAGCCGGATAACAAATGCCCGGGCACAACTTGGATTTCGCCCGGTTCAGGTGCTTTTTCGATCGTCTTTACAAGACTTGCTTCAACGTTACTTTCTTGTGTTAGCTCGTGGAATCGCTGAGCGTGATTCGTGATTACGACGGTGCGCTTCTTCTCGGGAATGCCGTTTTTCACTACTTCAAGAGCCGTTTCAATGCCACCGCTCACGAGGGTCGGCAGCGACATGGGTAGCGATAACGCACCGCTGGGGAGTTCTTCCGCATCGATGCCCCATGGCGAGAGAGTCACGCTCTTCGGGCGGGCGTCAATCGCGTCGGATACGAACCCCCATTCGATGTGAGGCTGAGCGAAGCCGACCGGTACATCACCACGCTTTTCCTTGGTTTCGCGCAGCTGAACCATTCGACGATCCTGCGCACGAGCCGCCTCTTCGATCGAGCCGGGTCGAAGCACGATCATCAGGCTCTCGGCGGGAAGATAGTCGAACACGTTGCCTAGATTGAATAATCCGGCATAGAAAGAGATTTCGTCGAGTACTTCACCCTCAAGCGCATGGCTTAGCTCCGATGGGATTCGGCGTTGCGCTTCTTCGGATGTACCGATCAGGTCCATCTTGCCGAGAAGCTCCTGCACCCGTTCCCCGTCGGCGAGCCGCGGGAGTGTCTCAAGAGCAGGAGGGATCGTGACGCTGCGAATCTTGCCGGCCGAGCGCTGGGTTCCGGCATCGAAATGCCTGATGCTTTCAATCTCGTCATCGAACAGTTCGATTCGAACCGGCCTGTCGTGCGAAACCGGGAACACATCCAGAATTCCGCCACGGCGTGAGAACGTACCCGGTATCTCAACGGTTGGCTCATGGACATAGCCCATCTCGATCCAACTGCGGGTCTGGTCCTCAAGATTAATTCTGTTACGCACGCTGAGAGTATGAGTCGATGAATCGAATACAGGTCGTTCGAGGGTCGCCTGCGAAGCTGCGTTCACGGAAGCGATGACGAGCGGCTGCTTTACGCCCTTGATTTCACCTCGCATCGCAGCGAGAGCCCGCAAGCGGTTGTGACTTGCGCCGCGGTCGGGAACATATCGTTCGAACGGGATATCTTCTGACTCTGAGAAATGGAAGACCGGGGCGTCGTCACCGAGCCATGTAAAGAGGCGGTCGTGGAGTCTTCTTGCCGACTCTGCATTCGGGGTCAAAACGAAGACAGGCGCGGCAGACTCCCGCCAAAGTGTCGCCACCGTACATTCGGTGGCGGGATCTGGCGCTATCACTGCCGCCTGTGCTCTTGGAGCACGGAGGCTATTTAGAAGTGCTGCAAACTGCTCGGTTTCTCCAAGCAGTGGGAGCAACCCCGACAAGCTCATTCAGTTTTCCGGACGCCCGATATTCGGGCTTCGCGTTCACGTGGTTCCAGCCGGTAACCAGCACCTCGCAAACGCAGCGAAAGGACCATCGGACAAAATCCGGTGACCTTGGTGTCGTTCCATGCTAGCACTGAGGTGTCGCAACGATACAAAATAACCACTACGTGTTTTGGCAGCATTGCCCCATTTTGGGCAGAATCAAGTAGTGATGGATCATAAACGACCGAAAAGACCAAAGAGAATCGTAGTGAAGCTCGGAACCAACCTGCTTACAGGCGGGAAGGATTCGCTCGACCTCGAGACTATTCGAGTCATCTTCAAGCAGATCGCTGCGGTGAAAGAATCGGGCATCGAGGTGCTGATCGTAAGCTCCGGAGCGGTCGCAGCGGGTCGAGACTCGCTTTCTCGAACTCCCCGCAAAGACAAGTTGCAGATCGGCACGGTTGCGTACAAACAGGCGCTGGCGGCTCTCGGGCAACCTCAGCTGATGATGACGTTCGAGCAGATCTTTGCCGAAAACAACGTAGAAGTTGCTCAGGCGTTGATTTCACGAGGTGACCTGCAGAGTCGTTCTCGCTATCTAAACGTGCGAAACACTCTCGATGCATTACTTTCGATCGGCGCAGTGCCTATCCTCAACGAAAACGACGTAGTGGCCGTTGAGGAACTCGCGGGCGAGGTCTACGGCGACAATGACCGGCTTTCGGCGATGGTCGCAAACACGGTCGACGCAGATCTGTTGATCTTGCTTGGCGACATGGAAGGCCTGTTCACTTCCGACCCCCACCTCGACTCATCCGCCGAACTCATTTCCAACGTGGCCAAAATCGACTCAGCGGTAGTAAACGCCGCACGCGGCCCCCACGACAAGCGTGGCAGCGGTGGGATGGCGAGCAAGCTCGACGCAGCGCGTATGTCGATGGACTCGGGCATACCGATGATCATCGCGTCGGGCCGAGTCGCAGATGTGATCGAATCAATATGTAGCGGCGAACAGATCGGCACTCGGTTTGAGTCGACAGTATCTCGCCCTGAAAGCCGCAAACGATGGATTCTCACGGGTCGATCAGAGCATCGAGGAAGCGTTGCTGTAGACGCCGGGGCATCGAACGCTCTCAAGAACCGCGGGAACAGTCTTTTGCCGATTGGAATCGTGTCGGTTACCGGTCCCTTCGAACGGGGCGATATCATTGAAGTAACGGAAACCGATGGAACGACCATCGGGTGGGGGCTTGCCTCGTATCCGTCGACCGACGTTGAATTGATAAAGGGTGAAAACTCAAAGGCATTGCCCGATCTTCTCGGACACTATTACGGTGCCGAGGTAATCCACCGCAACAACATGGCTCTGCCGTAGTCTAATTACGATGACTCTCACCACTCAAACACTCCACGATCAAGCGAAAGCCGCAAACGAGGCTTCTCGGCAGTTGGCCGCGGCATCGGCTGACGTGAAGAACGCTGCACTGGTCGCCATTGCTGAAGCCATCGAGTCGAATCGGCAATCAATACTGCGCGCCAACGAGCAGGATTTGGAAGCGGCGAAGCGAGATGGACTTGAGTTCCACTTGCTCGACCGCATGACGCTGAACAACGCCCGGGTGAAAGCAATGGCGGACGCTGCCCGAGAAATCGCAGCCCTTGAGGACCCAATCGGTGAAGTTCTCGAACAACGCGACGTGCCCAACGGATTAAATCTTCAAAAAGTACGCGTACCGCTCGGTGTGATCGGCGTGATCTACGAGAGCCGACCTAACGTCACGATCGACATCGCAATCCTGTGCCTAAAATCCGGCAACGGAGTTGTGCTTCGTGGCGGCAAGGAATGCATCATCACGAACACGGTGCTCGCAGGTATCGTCAAAGACGCCATCGAGAGCGCCGGAATTCCTCGTGATGTGGTGCAGTTCGTCGAAACTACCGATCGAGCGCTCGTAAAAGAGATGCTCGAAATGGACGATGTGATCGACCTAATGATTCCGCGCGGAAGTGCCGAGCTGGTCAACTTCGTCGGTGAGAACGCCAAGATGCCCGCCATAACGGGCGGTGTTGGCGTTTGTCACACGTATATCGATGCTGAGGCCAATCTCGGTGATGCACTGGCGATCGTGGTCAATGCCAAGGTCAAACGCCCCACCGTGTGCAACGCCCTCGATACCGTGCTTGTTCACCAGGCGGTTGCTCGAGAGTTTCTGCCCAGTCTTGCAACGGAGTTCGGTGTTCACGAAGTTGAACTTCGAGCCGACACCCGCGCCATGAGCGTTCTCGACGCTATTTCTGGCGGGGCGAAAGTAATTCCTGCGCAGTCGGATGATTTCGGCATGGAATTTCTCGCCCTGATCGCATCGGTGAAGATCGTCGATTCTATGGACGAGGCGCTCGATCACATCGCTAAGTACGGATCGAAGCATTCTGAAGCGATAATTTCTGAAAGCGCTGAGTCGGTAGAACGCTTCTTGAACGAAGTCGACTCGGGCGTTGTATTTGCAAACACTTCTACGTACTTCAACGATGGCGGACAGTTCGGGCTCGGTGCCGAGGTCGCTATCTCAACCAACAAACTCCACGCACGCGGACCTATGGGCCTCAAAGAGATCACCACTTACAAGTGGAAGGTCCGTGGCTCGGGTCAAGTCAGGCAGTAACCGTATGGCGCAGTTCTACTTTGAACGAGAAGTTCGCACGCCAACTGGCGAGTGCTACACGATTCTCGAAGATGGCAAGCCGATTGGCCGACTCGATCTGCATTTCGTGCCGGGTATGGTTCACGGAACCATGGTCGTTTCAGAATCGCTGACGCAAGATGCCATTCAAGAGCTGATGTCGATGGTCGATGAGGATCTGACCGACGCCGTTGGTATCGAGCGCGAAGATCTTGTCGTGCACGTTCATCAAGGACGCGATCTCGGCGTCTTCACGCACAACGACTCAACGCTCCACGAAGGCGGCGACGGAACCCCGCCTACTGCTGGGGCGTAGGGTTCAGCGTTCGTTCGACGGTCAGCGGTCAGCGGTCAGCGGTCAGCGGTCAGCGGTCAGCGGTCAGCGGTCAGCGGTCGTTTCTAATCGCTATTATCGTGCCCCTGCCAACCACGATTTCCCGAGCGCAGTCATCGGAGTCGAGGGATCTCCAGTGCCAACTGCTGCCTACCTAGCTGAGTACTTGTCTAAGTCGCACGCTATCCCCTACATGGGCGCAGCGAATCCCGCGAGGCCCCCCTACTTCGCTGCGCCCTTCGACACACTCAGGATGTACTGCGATCGGGGAATCCGGTGTTGGCTGGGATCCACGATTTCCCGAGCCCCGATTTTCATCGGGATAAACTTCGTCATCGGAGTCGAGGGATCTGGCGGGGTCGCGCCTCGTTAACTCTGTGACAATCGTCGATCTCTCGCGACCCCACCACCAGATCCCTCTGAGGCCTTCGGGAAATCAGGTGTTCCCGGTTGCTGTAATCGTGAAAATTGGAACGACTCTCCCTCACCCCAACCCTCTCCCGCTGGGAGAGGGAGGCAGAACTGGACGCCAGGCCCTACGCTTTCGCTGCCCACTGTTCGTAGAGGTCTTCGAGGAGCGTTGTGGCGCGGGTGAGGTCTCGATTTAGCCGCTTGCCCTGGCGAACGTCTTTGCTTTCGAAGGCATCGCTGAGGGCCTGCTCTAGCTCGAGTTTCTCAGCTTCGACATCGTCTATTCGCCGTTCAAGAGACACTACATCGGAACGCTGCTCCACCCGTTCGACTCTGCTCTTCTTGCGATCAGTGCCGCGTGTCGTCACGCGTCCAGACTGCTCTGGCATCGATTTTTGAGTCGCCTGCCAGTACTCAGAAAAGTTGCCTTCGAAGCTGACGAGATCTCGATCTTCTAGTTCGATCACCCGCCCTACGATCTTGTCTAAAAAGTAACGATCGTGGGACACAACGAGTATCGAACCCTCGTAGTCATATAGGGCATCTTCGATCGCCTCACGTGCCGGAATATCCATGTGGTTTGTTGGCTCGTCGAGAATTAGGAAATTCGGTTTGAGCTTCATGAGAGCAGCGAGTTGAAGTCGATTTCGCTCACCGCCGGATAGATTCGAGACCTTTTTACGCAGGTCTTCACGGGTGAACAGGAAATTTCGAAGCAAAGCGAACGCCACCGTTTCGTTGCTTTCGGGCGGTGACGACATCATCGCTTCGAGAATTGTTCTCTCGCCGTCGAATACTTCCTGTTGCTGCGCCGCATACCCGGTCCTGATGCTGGGTCCGATGCGAATCACATCGTCGTTCCAGTCACCGTTTTCGATTATGTCCTTGAGCAGCGTTGTCTTGCCGCTACCGTTGGGGCCGATGATGGCGACTCGTTCGCCGCTGGTCACATCTAGATCGACGTTTTCGAGCAGCGACAGATCGTCGAACGCTTTGCTGTATCCGCGCACCTGCAGAACGATGTTCGCCTGCGTTCGACCATCAGCGAACTCGGCTCCAATGGCCGAAACTTCAGAGACTGGTTTGTCTACCGCCTGATCCTTTTCGCGTGCCAGTTGCGACCGCCTGGATCGAAGACGTTTTCCGGCCGCTGTACTCGCAACGGCACGCGCCGTAATTTCAAGCCGCTTCACCAGCGCTTCGAGCTGGGCTAGTCGCTTCTGGTTGGCGCTGTAGTCGGCCTGCTGTGCGAGAAGCTCTCTAAGACGAGTGGCTCGATAATCGGAATATCCGCCGACGTAGCGCGATACCTTGCCGTCTTCAAGCGTCAGTATTCCAGTTGCGACCCGGTCGAGCGTGTGGCGGTTGTGAGACACGATCAAAACCGCGCCGTTGAAGCTGATGAGGAACTCTTCGAGCCACGCCAGACCTTGAAAGTCGAGGTGGTTACCGGGTTCGTCGAGGATCAGAAAATTGGGCTCGTTTAACAGCGCTCGTGCTAACGATAGGACGTTCTTTTCGCCACCCGAAAGCGTTCCGATTAGTTGATTTTCTTTGCCCTGAAGGCCGAGTGTATCGAGCGTTTTTTGTGCTTCGTCGGGTCGATTGTCGGCGTCGGCGTTGTCGTAGTTGTCACGTGCCGCCTGATACGCCTGCATTGCCGAGTCCATCTCGTCGTCGGAAGCGGTTGCAAGGGCGGCTTCGGCGTTACGAAGAGCGTCTCCAAGGGCGACATACTCGGCGATTAGCCAGTCCATGACGAGTTCGTCATCTCCGCCCTCAACGTACTGCGGGACGTACCCAATTCGGGTTCCGCCAGCGATGTTAACGTTGCCTTCAGACGGCACGTCTTCGTCCAGCAGAATCTTGAGCATCGTGGTTTTGCCCGAGCCGTTGGGTCCGATCAGCCCAAGTCGGTCATCCGAGCCAATCTCGAATGAAACGCCCTTGAGGACTTTTTGGCTGCCGTACTGGGCGGTAACGTTATTTAGGCTGGCTACGAACATGTTGGTGACATGTTAATGGGGACGAGCGGATTGTCAGCTAACTAATTTGAACCACAACTACCGAATTGGGACAGCCGGACGGTCTGGAAGCACTATATTCAGGCGTATTCAATCTAGTCAGTCATCACAGAACCACCAACCAAGATTTCCCGAGCCCCGATTTTCATCGGGATAAACTTCGTCTGCGGAGTCGAGGGATCTCCAGTGCTGATCACTACTACTTAGTCAAGTGTCTTGCGCGGCAGAGCATGCTAACCCCCACATGGGTCAGTTGATTCCCGCGAGGCCCCTCTACTTCGCTGCGCTGCGATCGGGGAATCCGGTGTTGGCTTTCGGTGTATCGGTGCAACGAGGGGAGATTCTCCCTCTTCCTAGCCTTCTCCCGCTGGGAGAAGGAATAGGGCAGCCCGGCACCGCCGCCTCGTTGGAGATCGGGGCGAGAAATGTGCGCTGGAATGAGCGATGGTTCCGCCGGGGCACAGATCCTGAATCAAGTTCAGGATGACAACGCTCAGGCTCGTGACCTAATAGCTCTCGAAGTGCTTGCCCCAGGGGGTGTTCATGGCTTCTTTGACGCGCTTTTTGCCGACCATTGGGAGCCAGAACTTGTTGTGGTAGACGTTCGACGCCCAGTATGCCCACGGTGCGATCGGCGAGCGAAGCAGCATGCCTTCGAGCGGCTTTAGCGGACCGTGGTAGATCAGTGCCTGCCCACGTGAAGCCAGCGTGTTTTCGTTCCCGTTAAAGTTCCAGTTCACGTCAGCGATATCATCACCGACCACTTCGATTTCCGAAGGCTTGCCAACGCCGAGTCCCATTTCGTGGGCGATTCGAATGAAAGGAATCGACATTGGATCGAGACCCATCATCTTTGCAGCAACAGCGTCGATAGCCACCTGGTCGGCAGATGCAAGGATCACGTTCTTGTTGTGAATCCGCATCGCCCTCGGACCCGGACCATCGCCAGCGAACGTGCCGTCCATTACTGCGAACAGACCCGAATGAATCTCTTTTTGGATCTGAAGCAGATCAACGAGAGTTTCGTGAATTACCGAGTGAGTCCAGTGACGATAACGGTGAAGCAATCCCCCAAAGGCGTTCTTCATCGCACCGGTCATCGTTGTGAAAACGTGGGTCTTTACCGTTGGGAGTTGAACGATATTCGTACCCGGGAACACCTCGGGGATGAACAGGCCGTCTTTCTTGTACACGTCGTCGAGCACGAGCATCTTGGCAGTCGGCTTGTAGGGGATCCACTTCACCGGCGGGACATCGAGGGTAATGTGGTCGATACCGAGTCGGTCTTCAACAACCTTGTGCTTGTTCTTGGCTCGACCCTCGTCCGGGTTAACGACAACGGTTCCGTTATGGGCGGCGGTGAGCTTGTCGAAGCCATCGGCTTTGAGTTTTTGCGCCACGCCGTCTATCTGCCAGGGAGCGGATGAACAGGCCGGGTAGTAGTGCTGCCACGATATGTTCACTTTGAGGAACGTGTCGATATCGGGAGTGAGGGCCGTTTGGTAATCAGCGAGGTCCATCAGCCGGGCGTAATCGTCGATTACGGTCTCGGGCGTGGTGTAAATCACCGCAACCTTGCCCATTTTGGGTTCGGCGTGCGGAATATCGGGCTGAGTGAGGGCTCGTCCCTCGTCCCTGATCATCGAGACCATCGGTGTTTTTTGCCCCTTTAGAAGCGTCGCATTGTTACTTCGCCGTTGACGATCGTTCGAAGCTGGTTAACCAAGATTAATCGCATCCCACGGGATGACAAAATTATTCCGGTGTTCAGACAGTGTATCTTTGGTCGAATTCGGCACACCACACTGAGTAAGCTCCAATTTGACTCAAACTCAATCGCAACTGACTATCGACACAAGCACGCATATCCTTCCTGAAGCGTTTGCGAGTGGGCGCGATCGCGTTTCGCGCGCCGACCGGACGTTCCGCAGCCTGTTTGTTGATTCCAAGGCGAAAATCGCTCACGCTGACGATCTGATTTCATCGATGGATGAAGCGGGTGTGGACGTCTCGGTATGCGCAGGCTTCGGGTGGACAGACCCTGAGGTCGCACGCGACTCAAATGACTACAACCTCGAAGCCGCACGTTTGAATCCAGGTCGAATCGTACCGTTTTGTAGCGTGAATCCGCTCTGGGGCGAAGATGCGGTCGAAGAAGTAGAACGGTGCTATGAAGCAGGTGCGAAAGGCATCGGAGAGCTTCATCCCGACACGCAGGGCATTCTCGACGCTGATCTAGCGGCTCTTGCGCCTGTTTTTGATCTCGCGAACGAACTTGCGATGCCCGTGCTGATACACGCCTCGGAACCCATTGGACACGGCTATCCGGGCAAGGGCACGGTCACTCCTGAGTTGCTTATGGCTCTGGTACACGCCTTCCCGAACAACACGTTTATATTCAGCCATTTCGGGGGAGGGTTGCCGTTCTACGGTCTGATGCCCGAAGTGGAGTCGGCTCTCAAGAACGTGTACTTCGATTCTGCTGCGTTCCCGTTCCTGTATCGCCCCGAGGTGTTCGACGTGGCATCGAGGGCGATAGGGGCCGAAAAAATCCTCTTTGCAAGTGATTTTCCGCTCGTGTCGCAGAGTCGTGCACTCGAAGAATTCGCACTTTCCGGGCTCGGTGCGGACGAGGCTTCGCTCGTACGCGGCGCGAACGCTTCCAATTTATTCAGTATCTAGCGCACGCCACCTATCAGTTCTCGACCGCAACGAAGTGGAGTGGAGAGACCTTCGGCGGATGGGCGGCGTGGTTGGGTTGTGACGACATCGCGCGTCCCCACACCAGATCCCTCGGTTCCGATGACTTCACTCGGGACGCGGTAGTCGTCGTTTAGTCATTTCGCCTACGAACACTTCACAAAGTACCTATGCCTGAATTTGCCTAGAGCCCAATTGCAGGCGTATATTGGCGTTAATCGATATGAGCAACTCACTCCGCACAACAATTCGAAACGCACAGGCTTGTACCTGTATGTGTACATGTACGCCCACAGGGGTTTCGAATTTTGCGTGTTGTACTTGTTGAATAAACAAGCTGCAACGTAGAGAAATTCAAGCCCCTGTCACAAGCAGGGGTTTTTTGTTGCCCCCAAATCTTCCTTCCCATTTACACATCGAACTGAACTACCGCCATGATCAACATTTTCAAAATCGCACTTACCGGAATCCGCAAAGCCCTCGAATCGGCGCATGGACTCGGAATCGAAGCCGACTCTCTCGGCGCAGCACCCCGCGGCAAGTAGTTTTCAGGCTTAGTAGGCCCGGCACAAGACGATTGTCATTCTGAACTTGATTCAGAATCACGTTCGATTGTCATCACCAACTATTCAGGTAAGTACGTCACTTCGCGGGGTCGTCAGATTGCCCCAATTGCCCACTGATTCTGAATCTAGTTCAGAATGACAATTTCTCCGTAGGTGTCCGCGTCGCACCCTACGCGATTCCGGCAATATTCCCCGAGCTAGCGGCAAATGTCACTCGTGACCCAGTAAAAATGGCACGCCACCGGTGTAACATTCCGCCTCAACACGCATATCGCACTAAACCACTATTAATATGTGCGATCAGGGGGCTACAGGATTGCCAGCACTAACCGTCGAACAAAAAGAGCACTTCGAAGAGTACGGATTCGTCCATGTTGAAGACGTCTTCGACCCTGAGGTAACTATCGACCCCGTAGTCGAAGAATATGCGGGCGTGCTCGATAATCTCGCCGAGAAGCTGTACAAAGAAGGCGAAATCTCATCGACTTACTCGGAGCTAGATTTTGGTGATCGAGTAACGAAAATCTACGGCGAGTCGGGTCAGGTGCACAACCAGTTCTTCGATTTCTCACTCCCGCAAAACGGAGTCATGCCCGACACCCCGTTCTGGGCAGGGTCTGCCGTGTTCGGTGCGCTAACCGCTCCCGGCCTTCTAGACGTCGCCGAATCGATAGTTGGTAGCGAGGTCTACTCAAATCCCGTTCAGCACGTTCGTATCAAGGTTCCTGAATCGGTTTCTCCTCGTGACGAGCACGGCAACGTGATGTTTGGTGCAACTCCATGGCACCAGGATGCCGGGGTTGTGAACCCGGAAGCCGACGAGACAAATATTCTGACCGTATGGTTCCCTCTGATGGACGCCGGCGTGGAAAACGGCTGTCTGACAATCGTTCCGGGCTCGCACAAGGGCGAACTACTCACCCACTGCCCCGGCTACAAAGACCGACCGGGTCTGCAAATCCCTGAGAACCTGTTCAACGTTGGCGATTCAATGCCTGTACCCGTCAAAAAGGGCGGAGCATTACTACTGACCAAGCAGACCGTTCACGCCGCGCTACCGAATATCAGCGATCGTATTCGCTGGAGTTTCGACCTGCGCTACCAGCCAACGGGTGAAGCCACTGGCAGGAGCGTGTTCCCGGGATTCGTGGCTCGAAGTAAGTCGAATCCCGCCACCGAGCTTCACGATGCTGACACGTGGTTCAAGATGTGGGAAGACACTCGTGACTCGCTCGCTAGAGGTGAGCAGCCGTCATTCAATCGTTGGGACGTCGACGACCCCTCCTGCGCGTGATTCCGACCACTGCTGAACTCGAAACGCTGCGCGAGGCTGGGCGAATCGCGTCTGACGCCCGAAACTGGGCTGCGGAAACGATTAAGCCGGGATACTTGCTGCGCGATCTTCAAGAAGGCATGGAGACGATGATTCGCGAGGCGGGTGCACTGCCGCCGTTCCCTGCCCAAACGAGTCGAAACACAATTGCCGCCCACTATTGCTCGTCGCCATCTGACAAATCGAAATTCGAAGAAAACGACCTCGTTAAGATCGACGTTGGTGCGCATATCGACGGGCTGATAGTCGATACCGGAGTGTCGGCCGATCTATCTGTAGACCAACGTTGGGCAGGGCTGATTCGGTCTGCCTCCGACGCACTCGACGCCGCGATCGCTATGTGCTCGCCGAACGTTGATGTTGAGGATATTGGCGAACGGGTCGAGGACGTGATTAACGCCGCCGGGTTCTGGCCGATCTTGAACCTGACAGGCCACGGTCTTGGTAAGTACACGCTCCACGACAAACCTCAGATACCTAACGCTCGCATAGGGCTGAAGGGAACGCTTGAGGCTGGCTCAATCTTCGCCATCGAGCCGTTTGCGACTTCGGGTCGTGGCTACATCGAGGATGACGGTGAGCCCGAGGTATTCAGGTTGGAACGCAGCCCGAAACCATCTAACAAGATCGATGCGGCATCGTTCGAGGCGATCGAGTCGTGGCGGGGACTGCCAATAGCACGACGCTATTTCAACGACTTGCCCAAAAAGCCTTTCGAACGAACTTTGAAAGAGCTCATCAAGCAGGGCGTGATGCAAGAGTATCCACCGCTTGTAGAAATCACCGGTGCTCACGTCGGCTGGAAAGAACACTCGATCTGGCTTGGACCCGACGGGGCTGAAGTGCTGACGGCGTAGATCTGCAAATGATCGTCTAATGTCGGTCAAAATCACACATAAGTGGAGTTCAACTTGGCATTCAAAAAGATCTCGGGCGTCATAACGATTCTTCAAACGCCGTTCGATTCGAACGGCGGGATCGACACCGATAGTCTCCGCAAAGTGGTCGATTACAACATCGAATCAGGCGTTGATGGCGTCGGGATTGCACTGGCCAGCGAGGTGCTTCTGTTAAACGAAGCTGAGCGGGGTTTACTGCTCTCGACAGTGGTTGATCAGACCAACGGCAGGGTCCCTGTTGTGATGAATACCGGAGCCAACGGGAACGATCTGGCGATTTTCTACAGCAAGCGAGCTGAAGAACTTGGGGCTGATGCCGTCATGCTCACACCTCCGAACTCTGCCATTGCCCGTGGGAATCCCGACATCACTCGGCAGTATTTTCGGGACATCGCAAACGCTGTTGGCTTGTCTGTCGTGCTGCAAGACGTTGAGTTCGCGCAAGTGCCACCAGCGATGGTCGCTAGATTGGCGGACGAGTGCCCCGGTATCGTCGCCTGCAAGATGGAAACACCGCCAACTGCTCCTCGAATAGCCGCAACGGTCGATGCCGTTCCCGAGCGCATCAACGTGCTTGGCGGCGGAGGGGCTACGTATCTGATGGAAGAGCTAGCTCGTGGCAGTACGGGAACCATGCCTTTTAGCTCCACACCGCTTGAATTCGCTGAAATCATGTCACTTTACGTGGACGGCGAATCAGAGCAAGCTGCGGAGCTGTTTCAACTACGGATCGCCCCGTTGTGTCATTTGGTCAGTCAGGCTCCAGAACTGTCAATCGGGTTCCACAAGCAGATCCTCAAGAAACGAGGACTAATCGAATCTGCCCAAGTACGAGGCCCCGCAGCCAGCCCCGACAAGCACACCCAACGAGATATCGACGCACTGCTCGAACGGGTGGTTGTTTAGCGGGTGGAGATAAGCCAACACCGGATTCCCCGGTCGCAGTGCGTCCTGAGTGTGTCGAAGGGCGCAGCGAAGTAGAGGGGTCTCGCGGGATTCAACTGACCCAAGTAGGAAATGGCGTGCAAAAGCGCGCCCGATGCTCAACTAAGTAGAAGTTGTCGGTGCTGGAGATCCCTCGATTCCGCTTCGCTACACTCGGGAAATCGTGGTTGGCGAGTGATCCCAGCCCTCTCCGTCGGAGAGGACTGGTAACGCGGGTCTACCCCCCGAAGTCGAATTCGAGGCCTACGCCTTGGGCTTTTGCTTGATCGTAGACGAGGGATGCGCAGGAGATGTCCTGAATGGCTAGCCCGACGCTCTTGAAGAGCGTGATTTCGTCGTCGTTCTCACGACCAGGGATCGTACCGTTGACCACTTCTCCGAGCGATCCGTGGATCTTGTCGGCTGAGTAGACACCCTCCTCGATCGGTATCTGTATATCACCAGCCTCGTTCAGACACGCCTGTACCTGATCGCACACAACTTTCGACATAACGATCGTCGCTGAATCCAGCTCGCGAACGCCCGCAGCGTGCGATCCGATTGCGTTGATGTGCGTGCCGGGCTTCCACCACGAGCCATCGACGATCGGCTCCACTGCGCTTGTAATCAGCGTAACAATATCCGACTCACGCACCAGTGCTTCAGCACTTTCGGCAACTCGAACATCGACACCCGTCGTCTCGCTGAACTCATCAGCAAACGCCTGACGAGATGCCTCATCGCTTCTCGAATAAACCAGAATGGTGTCAAGATCGGCGGCTTCAGCAAGTGCCAGAACCTGTCCACGAGCCATTACGCCCGTGCCGAGCACGCCAGCGACTTTTGAGTCCTTGCGAGCTAAATGTCGGGTCGCCACGCCGCTTCCGGCCCCTGTACGAACACCGGTTAGGAATCCGCCGTCCATGGCTGCGACAACCACGCCGGTCTGGTTGTCCTGAACGAGAATCGTGCCGATCGTCGTTGGCAATCCGAACTTGTCGGGGTTGCCTTTGTAGACCGTAACGGCCTTCACGCCAAGCGCTCCACCCGATTTCAGATAAGCCGGCATGTAGGCGATCCAGCCGCCGACAGCGTCGTCAGTCATCACCGTTCGATCTGGCATTTCAGCTGTACCTGCCGCAAGCTCCCCGAATGCTGCTTCAAGAACGTCTATTGCTTTCGACATTGGGAGTAGCTTCATTACGTCGGATCGGTTCAGCAGTAGTGCCACGAGTGTTCTCCAGCATGATTGGCGTGCCAGCGATGCTTAAAGATATCGACTGGCGCAGTTCGAATTACGTCGGCGATTATAGCGGTGGAGGAGCGTGTGGTTGGGCCGTTCGTAGCGGTGTGGGTCGAGTACCGGCAAGTAATCACGTTCTTAACACTAAAAAACCTAAACGGGCGAATACGAAGGTATCGTTGATGGTGTACATAACGCGCTCGCAAGAACTGGTGCAGGTAACTGAAGTGACGAATTCGAAAGATACCGACCCCTGGCTCGCCTCCGAGAGTGAGGACGCGCCCAAGACTCCTGAAGTCTCTGGGGCAGAAGACATGGCTGAAGCCAATCCCAAGACCGGGGACGCTTCGGTGGATGATGACGCGCCAGAGACAGTGGCGGAAACCGTGGCGGAGACGCCAGAGTCAGAGCCAAAGTCCGAGTCAGAGTCAGAGCCAAAGTCCGAGAGTGATTCTGCTGCTGAAGTTGATGAGGCTGACGAATCTTCTGACGAATCGGGCGATTCTGGTGATGCAGACGATTCGAACGACGGGTTCGTGCCGACTGTAGTACCCGAAAGACCCGACGCCAGAAACGTTTCGATCGAAACGTATACGGCGAACCGAGGCACACGCGAAACAGTGTTCGTTCGGCCTTCTGAAGCAACCTACGTTCCGTCGGAGCCGAAGCTATACGCCGCTCCGGGTGCTGAGGATGACGAAGAAGAATCGTTCGGCTTCCCCGAAGTTCCCGCGGATACGCAGCGCCTTTTCGTTGCAATCGAAATCCCTCGAAAGCTGAAGCGCGAGTTCGCCGAGTTGGCAAATAGCTTCAGGCCGCGTGAGTTCGACCGCGTACGCTGGATCGATGAAGAAGCGATGCACCTGACTCTCAAATTTTTAGGTGACACCCCAAACGATCAAATTACCGATATCAAAGCTGCTCTCCAGCGCACCGCCGAGTCGACAGGCAAATTCTCGGTCAATATCGGCCGAACGGGCTGCTTCCCGTCGTTCCGTGATCCACGAATCTGCTGGGTTGGTTTCACCGGCGAGCTTCGGCGATTAGAGCAACTTCAAGGTAGAGTCGAGGGCGGAATGGTCGCCCTTGGTCTCGAGGAAGACGATCGTAACTTCCGTGGGCACATCACCGTCGGTCGCACACGACCCGGTGTTCGCGGACGATTCGCAGAGGACATTGGCGTTTCGTGGCAGCACGCGCCACTACGCACTACAGGCCAATCGGTGCCGGTCAACGCAATCGCGCTCTACCGCAGCTACATCGAGGACAACGACGACACCCGCTACGAACAGCTAGCCAACTTCGAGTTGGGCTAGCCCGTCCCGCGTGCGGGGTTTACTTGGGCTGCTTCGCGTCCCGAGCGAAGTCATCGAAGTCGAGGGATCTGCGGTAGGGACACGCTTAACGGTCAACAGGAACCACTTGATTTCCCGAAGGCCGCCGAGGGATCTGGTGGGGTGTCGCGCATGTTTGGAACTAGCCAACCAAGTCTCTATAGTCACGACTCATGCAGCCGCAAACGTTCTTTATCTACATGGTCGCCAGCATCAAGGGCGCCTTGTACATCGGAATGACGCGGAACATTGCAACACGGATCGAACAACACAAGCTCGGCACGGTAAAGGGGTTCAGCTCTAAATACCGCACGAATAAGTTGGTTTGGTGCGAAGTGGCTGAGTCGTTTGAATCGGCCCGAGAGCGTGAAGTCGAGCTGAAGGGCTGGCGTCGATCAAAGAAGGTGGATTTGATCGAGGTTGAGAATCCGTACTGGCAGGATATTTCGTCGACGGTCGGTTGATCTCACGCGACACCCCACCAGATCCCTCGGCGGCCTTCGGGAAATCGAGTGTGGGCTGCCATTGGCCGCTGGCTACACATTAGTCGAAACGCGCGCGTCCCATCCCCAGATCCCTCGGCTTCGAGGACTTCGCTCGGGACACGGAGCCACACCCACCAAAAACCGACTACTGCGTTAAAAACCGTCTGCACATATACTTAACGCCGTTACAGGTAATGACGGAGACACGATTGAATCTGTCTTCCCCTTTGAGCGAGCCCGGTATGGTGAGAGCGGGCATGGGGTTGGGATTCGGTCATCACTCCTGAACCGTTCACTGAACGTTGAGAGCATCTCGACCATTAGGCTGAACCGGACCTGCCGAACGTTATATCGGCACAACTGAGTGTCCTGAGAAACTGTCGAATACGCAGTAACGAAGGAAACCAGGGTGGTACCGCGGTACCGTTTTATTTCAAAACGCCCGTCCCTGAACCATTAGGGGCGGGCTATTTTTTTAACTCGCCAGCGAGATTTTCTTCTAGTAAGTGCATCTGATTCGGATGTACCGATAAGGACGTTGATAACGTGGCGAGCCACTTCGATTCGGTAGACCCAAAGGTCGATTTCGTAGCTAACGAGGAAGCGATCCTCAAATGGTGGGAAGAAAACGACATTCCCACTCGCTACCGGAAGTTGAACGACGATAAAGAGAAGAATTTCTCGTTCATCGACGGTCCTATCACCGCGAACAACCCGATGGGCGTTCACCACGCATGGGGTCGCACGTACAAAGACCTTTTCCTGCGCTTCCGCAACATGCAGGGCTACCGCCAGCGCTTCCAGAACGGCTTCGACGGACAGGGTCTGTGGATCGAAGTTGAAGTCGAAAAAGAGATGGGCTTCAAGTCGAAACGCGACATCGAAGCGTTCGGTATCGGTAAGTTCGTAGAAGCCTGCCGCGCCCGTGTCGACCAGTTCGCAGATCGCATCTCAGAACAGTCGAAGCGACTCGGCTACTTCATGGACTGGGACAATTCGTACCACACGAAATCCGATGAAAATAATTACACCATCTGGCATTTCCTGAAAACCTGCGCCGACAAAGGCTGGATCTACAAGGGTCGAGACGTCATGCCGTGGTGCCCGCGTTGCGGAACCGGGCTTTCGCAGCACGAAATCGTAACTGAGGGCTATCAGGAGATCACTCACGAAAGCCCGTATCTGAAGTTCCCGCTTATCGACGAAGGACACGAGGGTGAAAACCTTCTCGTCTGGACCACTACACCGTGGACACTCGCAGCCAACGTCGCAGCCGCAGTGAATCCTGAATACACCTATGCGAAGGTCGAAGATCGGGGATCGATCCTCTATTTCAGCAAGTCGCTTGTTGAGTCGCTGACGCGCGACCACGTGCTTACCGAAGACGCCAAAGTTATCGGCGAAGTCAAAGGCGCTGATCTCGTTGGACTGCGTTACAAGGCGCCGTTCGATGAACTTCCTGCGCAGGACGAAGTGCGTGACCAGCACCGAGTTCTGGCATGGGACGAAGTCGGCGAAGACGAGGGTACGGGCATCGTTCACACCGCTCCCGGAGCTGGTGCGGAGGACTTCCGACTCGGCAACGACAACGGCCTTACGCCGATCGCCCCCCTCGACCAGAACGGCGTCTACATCGAAGGATTTGGCGAGTTCACTGGCAAGGCAGCCGCCGACGTGAAAGACATGGTCTTCGCATCTCTCGAAGAAAAAGGCTTGCTCGTTCGGGTGAACAAGTACACCCACCGATATCCCGTTTGCTGGCGCTGTTCAACCGAACTGGTATTCAGGTTGGTCGACGAATGGTTCATCAACATGGACGAAATTCGCCCCAAGATGGAAAAAGCCACGAAGGAAATGGAGTGGTTCCCGGAGTTTGGTAAGGCGAGAGAGCTCGACTGGCTCAAGAACATGCAGGACTGGATGATCTCGAAGAAGCGGTACTACGGTCTCGCTTTGCCGATCTACGCCTGCGACTGTGGTCACTTCGATGTGATCGGCTCAAAAGAAGAGCTTGAAGAACGGGCCATCGAAGGCTGGCCAGAATTCGAGAAAAGCGGAGCCGCACCGCACCGACCATGGGTCGACGGCGTCAAAATTGCCTGCTCCGACTGTGGTGAAACGGTCGAACGAATCGCTGACGTCGGAAACGCCTGGCTCGATGCCGGGATCGTTCCGTTCTCGACGATCAAATACAACACCGATCGTGATTACTGGAGCGATTGGTTCCCTGCCGATTGGATTTCCGAAAGCTTCCCTGGGCAGTTCAGGAACTGGTTCTACTCGCTGATCGTGATGGCGGCTGTGCTTGAAGACTCGATGCCGGCGAAGCAGGTATTTGCGTATGCGCTTATGCGTGACGAAGACGGCGAAGAAATGCACAAGTCGAAGGGCAACGCCATCTGGTTCGAGGAAGCGGCCGACAAGATGGGCGTCGACGTGATGCGCTGGACCTTCAGCCGTCACAATCCTGCTTCAAATCTCAACTTCGGATACAAGACCGGGGACGAAGTGCGCCGTCAGTTCGTGATCCCGCTATGGAACATCTACTCGTTCTTCACGACCTACGCTAATCTCGACAACTGGTCGCCAGACGACTGCGTGATTCCTTCGGCGTTTGGGTTCTCAGATGATGGCGAGCAGAACGCTTACGAGTCTTGGGTAATGCCGAAAGACGAAGGCTTTTCCGAGATGGATCGTTGGATTCTCTCAGAGCTCAATCAGCTCACGGCGAAGATGACCGACAATCTTGAAAATTGGCAGCTTCCGTACGCCGCCGGTGCCGTCGAGCAGTTCGTTGAAGACCTCTCCAACTGGTACGTCAGGCGGTCGCGCAGACGCTTCTGGAAGACAGAAGGCGACAAGGACAAGAACGCCGCCTATTCGACGCTCTACACGTGTCTGACAACGCTTTCACGGCTGCTGGCACCGTTCACGCCGTTCGTTGCCGACATCATGTACCGGAATCTCGTTGCTGATCGTGTCGATGACGCACCTGACTCGGTTCACCTGACATCGTGGCCGAAAGCCAACGAATCGCTGGTCGATGAAGACGCGATGAACCGGACTCGCCTTGCCATTCGCTTGGCATCGCTGGGTCGTTCGGCACGTGCGCAATCTCGACTCAAGGTTCGACAGCCCCTCGCTGAGTTCGTCGCTGAAGTACGTCACGATTGGGAGCACTTCGCACTAGCCGAAATCGAGGGGGTTCTGAAAGAAGAACTGAACGTAAAAGCGGTTCGCAACGCATCGGAAATGGGTGGTCTGCTCGGATTCGAGATCAAGCCTAACCTGAGATTGCTCGGACCCAAATACGGCAAGCAGATGGGCGAAATTCGCTCAGCGCTTGAAGCGGGTGATGCCGACGAAATCGCACGGGCTTCTGAGGCTGGCGAAACGATTTCTATTGGCGGATTCGAACTCGAATCGGACGAAGTTCTGGTCGAACGGGTTGCGCTCGAAAACTACGCAGTCGCTACTGACGCCGGATACGCCGGTGCGGTTTTGACTGTAGTTTCAGACGAGCTGAAGGCGGAGGGCACGGCACGCGAAGTCGTGCGAGTAATTCAGAACCTGCGTAAGTCGTCGGGACTCGAGATTTCCGATCGAATTAACCTGTGGATCATGTGCACCGACGAAACCACTGATGCACTGATGACCCACTCCGAGTACATCGCCGAAGAGACGCTCGCTGAGAGTGTCGACATCGGTGCGGTTATGAGCGATGACGCACAGGGTGTCGCCGCCTCGGAATCGCTGGACCTCGACGACGGCTCGAAAGTCACCGTAAATTTGGAGAAGGCGTAGCTGGCACGGAAATAGTCGAGTTCTCCCTCCCAAGCTGGGAGGGAGTTAGAGGGTGGGTCGGTCCGTTCTTGCATCGCAACCTATTACGCTATCGACAACTTCTCCCTCACCCCAACCCTCTCCCGCTGGGAGAGGGAGCCGCGCTACACCGCCCCAGATCCCTCGGCTCCGATGACGAAGTTTGTCCCGATGAAGATCGGGGCTCAGGAAATCGGATTTGGGCGGTTGAACTAATGTTTCGTGTAGATTGGAGCTCCCATACTTCGAATCTCATAGAATCGGACCCATCTCCATGAAAGCCCTGCTACTCGATAAGCCCGGCCCCGTAAGCGAACTTTATGTTGGTGAACTGCCAACGCCCGAGCCGGGGGCGAACGAAATTCAGGTGAAGGTGCACGCCGTTAGCCTGAATCCGGTCGACTACAAGCTTGCAGGGCGAGGTAACGACAATTGGTCGTGGCCGCACGTGCTGGGGCTCGATGTAGCGGGTGTTGTCGATGCTGTGGGATCCGAAGTAGCCAAATTCAAGACAGGCGACCGTGTCTTCTATCACGGTGATCTTTCGAAGGCGGGTGGGTTCGCTGAGTATGCGATCACCACAGCGCACACGACGGCGGGGATTCCAGAAGGCGTCTCTCCTGAAGCAGCGGCGATCCCCTGTGCAGGGCTCACGGCCTACGAGTCGGTAGTACGACGACTCGATGTCCAACCCGAACACACCGTTTGGATGCAGGGCGGAGCAGGCGGTGTCGGCGGTTACGGAGTGCAGATCTGCGCCAACATCGGCGCAACGGTCATTACAACGGCGTCCGCAAAGAACCACGAGTTCGTGAAGTCGATCGGTGCCGATCACGCTATCGACTACAACTCGGAGGACGTGGTTGCGCGCATTATGGAGATCACTGACGGTCTCGGACTCGACCGGGTGCTGGGAGCCGTGGATGCGAATACTGCTGATCAAGGCGTAAAGGTGCTGAAGTATCGTGGTGGCTTGGCCGCGGTCGCGGGAATGCCGACGCTGAACGACGACACGTTCTCCAACGCGAAGTCGCTTCACAACATTTCGTATGGCGGCGCCCACTCTTCCACGAATTACGATGCGCAAGTCGATCTTGCTCGGATGGCGGACGAGATGATCGCTCTCGTTGCCGCGGGCAAAATCGATCCGATGATCAAGCAGACGATTGGGCTTGAGGACATTCCTGCGGGTCTGGCGCAACTTGAGACGCGGCACGTGCATGGCAAGATCGTGGCTGAGATCGGGTAGAGGCGGTTCTCCCTCCTTTCGAGGGAGGGAGTTAGAGCATGTACTGAGCTTGTCGAAGTGGGTGGGTTCGTCCGCTTCCTCGACGGCAAGTAGAGTAATTGATCGTTTCTCCCTCACCCAACCCTCTCCCGCTGGGAGAGGGCTTCATGCTGGCGGGACAGTGTTGTCGGAACACGGCCCGTCACAAAAACCCATTAGCCACCGCTTCTCAGGGACATGCAATGATGTGGCATGATGTGGCATGACCTCGCCCGTTCCGCAGGAAAATGACTCGCCTGAGACAAATTCTCCAGTAGCTCGAAAGAGTCTCTGGAAAGATCCTGATTTTCTGAAGATCTGGACTGCGCAGTCGACCAGTAATCTTGGTCGGATGATGATGGTCGTTCCGCTTATAGCGATCCTTATCCTCGAAGCCCGCCCCTACCAAATGGCGATACTGGGCGGCGCAACGACAGCAGCCGGACTGGCGTTTGGATTGTTTGCTGGGCCGTTCATCGACCGGTCACGACGACGAATGGTTCTTGTCGTTACCCATTTTGGATCGGCAGCAACCCTCGCCAGCGTGGCGGTTGCACATTTTTTGTTCGAGCTTCATATCGAGCACCTGTACGCCGTGGCTTTTTTGAACGGTTCGTTTGGCATATTCAATGAGGTTGCAGAGAGGTCGTACCTACCGAGTTTGATCGAGAAAGACCGCCTGCTGGAGGCGAACTCGAAAATTGCGGCATCTGACTCGATTGTCGAACAGATCGGATTCAGCGTTGGCGGTTTTATCGCCCAACTGGCATCGGCGATCGTTGCGAGCATCGTGCAAACGATCACGTTTCTCGTCTCGGGAATCTTGATTCTGGTGATACGCAAGCCCGAACCAGCGCCTCCGAAACCGACCGATCGGCCCAACATTCGTCGGGAGATTCTGGACGGTTATCGGTTCATCGGAAGCAATCAAATTCTGTTATTGATGTCTATCAGCGGAGCCATACTAGGTGCAGCAAACGGGATTATTGGGGGGATGATCACGCTGTTCGCCATCTCAGAAATCGGCTTCCTGCCGGGGCCACTCGGGATCATCTACGGAGTAGGCGGGGTAAGCGCGCTGATTGGAGCACTGTTCGCTACCCGAGTAACGAAAAAACTGGGAGTCGGACCTACGATGGCGTTGGGGTTGTTCTCTTACGGAGTTGTAGGTTTTCTGATTCCGTTTGCACCTTCCGATCAGATTTGGATTGCAGCGATCTTTTTCGTGCTGCCTCAAATTTTCGGCGATGGCTTCTGGATCATGCACGACATCAACAAAACAAGCCTGCAACAGGCGATCATTCCCACAAACTATCTGGGTCGAGTTATCGGCGCGATGAAAGTAACCGAACTGGTGGCGGCACTGATCGGCGTTTCGATCGCTGGGATCGTAGCCGAGACTGTGGGCCTGCGGATAGCTCTCGGGGCAGGTAGCGTGATCTGGCTACTCGCTGGAGCCGTTTACCTACACCCCACGATACGTTCGATCAAGACGATTCCAGACTCAGCGACAGAATCGAACGAATCGAACTAAGTAAGCCGCTTCAGCATTCGTTACGAGGTTTCGATGACTATCTCCGATGGGTGACCGTCGACTTGCTGACTCCACTGGAGTTGTCGAGGCTGCCCTACGGGCTCATAGCCGAGCTTTTCGTAGAGCTTGATCGCTCCATGATTGTCGACCGAAACTTCGAGCCTCACCGCCGAATGCCCGTTTGCGAGCACCTGTTTTTAGACTTCTTCGATCAGCAGTGTGCCTAATCCACGACGCCGGTAGTCGCTGCCTACATCGAGTGCGAACAATCGGTGAGTATTGCCGTCTTCATCGGGCTTTGGCGACATGCTTATGGTTCCAGCGATAACCCCATCGACCTCTAGTACCAAGAGCTGCCGCAGTCCGGCGTGCAGCTCGGCGAATCGGTTGACGATGATCCCTTTGCCGACTTCGGGTTCAAGGATGCGGACGAGCGCCGATGAGTCGGAATCGACTGCGGGACGGATCGTGAGATTCGTTGGTCGGGATGCCACGTTTGATCCTTTGTCGTCTTCAGGAAGTCCTCTCCAGTAGGGAGAGGATTTAGGTGAGGGGGAATGAGCGTGGTGGGCGGCGGAATGGCGACTAGTGCTTAAACCGTCGACGTTCCCCCTCAACCTAACCTTCTCCCTCAGGGAGAAGGAATCGATCATCTCCGCAAGTGGGCCGGGGACGCTCGCTAGACGTCTAACTCTGATTCTTCGTCACGGCGCATGGCACCGGGTCCTTCTGCAAATTCGGGTTCCTGCGCACCGGCTGGAACTGGATTTGGCATGCCGGGGAGAGACGCCGTTCCTCGAATTCGTTCGAGACTGCGTGAAAGCGACTTGTTCCGCTTTTTCTGTTCAGTTTCAGTCAGGTAGAAAGCATATCGCGACGTCAACATCGCTCCGACAAGCAGAATAATCGCGGAAACATAGACGAAAATCATCAGTACGATGATGGCGCTGACACCGCCGTAGATATTCGTCGCAACATCGGCCATGTTTCGCAGGTAGAACACGAAGACTGCTTTCGATATTTCGAAAGCGGCAGCACCGGCAACGGCTGTTGGCCAAACCTCTTTGAATCGGAGCTTTGTATTTGGTAGCCACCAGTACAACGTCAGGAACACGGTGAAGGTCAGAATGAACGGAAGAAATACTGCGAACTGCTGCCAGAGCACTTCGTCGTTGATTGGAGCATCAGGCAGCCAGATTGCCGAAAGGTCCTGAAAAAAGGAGATCACACCGGTGATAAACACCGAAGCGAACAACAAGGTTGCCGCTCCGAACATCAAACCAATGTCCATCAGGCGTTCTGTGAAGAACGGTCGTGTTTTGTTGATGCCCCAGATCACATTGATGCTTTTGCGAACAGCGCTGAACACCTGCTGAGACACCCAGAACAACCCGATGATGGCGACTACACCACCAGCGGTTCGACCTTTAGCGATGCTTTCGAAGAAGTTGCCAAGAAACTCGTCGTCGGCCTCTGCGAGGACCGGGATCTGTTCTCGCAGACCGTCGATCAGCTTAGTTTCAAATCCCTCAATTCCAAGAACGAGGGAGAGTACGGCTATGAGAGCGAGCGATAGCGGGAACAGCGAGAAGAAGGCGTAGTACGCGATGGCCGCGGACATGTACGGGCCGTTTTTCGCCAGAAACTCGTTGAAGTTACTGGCCACAAATTTGACTGTAAAAACGATCGCATTAAACATCAGGCTAGCCATTGTGCCTATACATGTAAGGAGGGCGCAATCGGTTCACTGGACGGATTTTGGCTATGAATGGTGAGTGGATTGGCGCGAGTGGAGAGTTGATTGCTGCGGTTTACGGCAAGGAACATCGATTTCCCGAGCGCAGCAAAGCGAAGTTAGAAGTGGGCAAATGGCGTGAGCGGCGCTAGTCGAGTTCGCCTGCTCGGAAGGCTCCGATGTAGTTCATGGCGAAGTCGTCGTTGCCCTGGAGCAGTTCGATCGCAAGCTTCACTGGCCCAGCGTCAAGATCGATGTTCAGCGACCTTTCAGCCGAGGTAGTCAGCGGATCGATAATTCCGGAATCCGCTCCAGCCTGAATTGCGAAATACAGAAATACATCGTTGATCAGCCGTCGCTTAGGTATTCCGAACGAAACGTTGCTCATGCCTCCGGCGATGTGTATTTCGTCACCAAAGTCGGCCCTGATCTGCTCGATGGCATCAAACGCATGCCTGCCGTAGTTCGAATCAACGGCAATCGGGAAGTAGAGCGGATCTACAAAAATATCCTCTTTGGCCATGCCTTTCGTAAGCGCCATCTCAAGGATTCTGCCAACGTTCTCGACTCGTTCACCGGCGCCGTCGGGCATTCCGACTTCGTTGGAAGCCATCACAACGGCTCGGGCGTTGTACTTCACCGCCATTTCGATCGCCTCGGGTCGTTCGAGGGCGATTGAGTTCAGCATCGGACGACCCCGAGTTCCTCCGTACGCGGCAAGCCCGACTTCGATGATCTCGGGGTTCGAGGAGTCGATGCTGGGCGGCACACTGGAAACCGACTCGACGTACTGCACCAGCCATTCCATCGATTCCTTCTGCTCGGGCAAGCGATACGACGACTCGTCGACGTTCAAATCGAGATAGTTGGCGCCAGCGTTGATCTGGCGATTCACTTCGTACTGGATGTACGCCTTGCCTTCGTTCGATTCATCGGTATCGCCGTTCAGCCCCTTCCACATCGCAATCATGAAGTGCTTCAGGGTGCCCTGTTCGTACGGCTGAGTAGTCGTGAAATGCTCAGGCACGTGCACATATCGCCGTTCGCCATCGACGCGATATTTGACCGCCTCGGTGCCATCCTCGAACACGTGTCCACGAACGCCGCCGCGCTTGACCACACGTGTTGCGTGAATGTTTTCGCCGATAACGGTGAACTGGTCGGAACTATCAATAACACTTGGCATTTTGGTTCACTCTTGGGTGGGTTTTGAAGAGGGTAACTAGAACGAAGAAAGTCGTAAGTGAGGCAATCGATTATGCCCCATCGCTGGTATCAGTGGGGCTCTGTTTAGCGTGATGATCTCGTGCGAGAAATGTGTTCGCCCAGGCGGATGTATTGCTCAGTGAGGCATCCTTGAAAATAACGGGACGTTGAAGCATTTTAGTCTCGTCGCCGAACGGCTTCATCCGGTCGTAAGCACGGACCCAGATGCATTCTTGATCGAGGATTTCGCACTTGCCAGCCTTCGTACCGCCACAGGGTCCGTTCCGCTGGCTTTTGACGCACTGTGATTCAGGACAAAGATAGCCGACATCGGGCAGCGAGCAGTCGCCGCAGTCCTGGCAGTGAAAGACCGGAACTTTCGACGCTTGCTCGAACACATGGGCGATGCCAGTGAGCTTTTTGCTTTTGTCGACCTGCTTGTAGATCGCTTTGCCAGCTTTGAATCCGAGCGTGCCGTCGGTGAACACTCGATCGTGCATGAACTTGCCGACCCGGTACCCGAGCGGCACTGTCACTCGGGCTTTTGCGCGGGAAGATTTCGATTTTGACGCGACGTATGTTTTGTTCACCTCGTTCGAGCTCAGACCAGCGTTATCGCCCTGCTCGTAGTAATAGAACTCGTCGTTCTGCGAGAAATTGATCTCTTTTGCGAAGTCCTTCCAGTCGTTCTCCCCAAAGGAGTCGGCCATCTCGAGAATGCCCTGAATGCGTTTAAGCTGGGGTCGACCCGATATATAGGCTCCGCGGTAGCCGATGCCTTTCAGAATCGCTACCTGCTTGGCGGCAAGTTCTGAGAAGAACGCCCGGCCCCTGTCCTTCGACTTCGCCTGTTTGTTCGCTTCGTCTCGAAGAGCGTCCGACACCCAAACTCCCGGAACGCCCCAGTTGTTGAAAAATCGACCGGCGGGAGCTGTGAGAATGAAAACCGAACCAATAAGCGGAACGTTGATGTCGTTCGCCTGCACGTACTGGTAAAGCTCCGACGCTTTACGGGAGTCGTAACCGATTTGCGTGATGGCAAACTTTGCTCCGGTTTTGACCTTGAGCGCCAGTTTGAAGTACTGGGTCATCAGTTCACCTTCGAGCTTTTTGAAGGGACTGACCGCGCATCCTGCGAAGAAGTTGGTCTTCTCGAGCCGGTCTTCACGACCTACCGACCCCCACATCTGATTCGGGAGGCCGTCGTTCATCTGGCTCATTAGCTCTAGTAGCCCGACCGAGTCGATATCGAATACGGGTTGTGCCTGTCCTTGAAATCCACCTATCGGATAATCGCCCGAAAGTGCCAGAACGTTCGAGAATCCCTGGCTTCCCAATGCCCACAATCGACTTTCAACGCCGTTTCGGTTGTAGTCCTTGCACGACATGTTGATCAAAACGTCTCGGCCTCGGAACAGCAGATCCTGACCGAGTACTTCGGGTCGAATGTGCGGATTACCGCCCGGATTGTCGGTCAGCGAGACGAAGTCGACTTTATCGAACTCCGAAAGACTCTTCGCAAGCTCTGCCGTTTTCCTAGAAGCTTCTGCCATGAGCAGCCCGCGTGAGGTCTCGATCTCGACTGAAGTCAAGAATCGATCGCTGTTTTCGAGCATGCTTCGTAAGTTGTGCGAAGTTGAACCGGTCGGTTCCACGGTCGGGCCTTTTCTACGTTTTGGAGCTCGTTCTATATTCAAGCCTAGCTTGTCACTCTGTCGAATACACTCCACTATCGCAAGCCTGCGAAGTGAGGTAAGAGGGATTATTTTCTAACCGCCACGTTGGTTTCGAGATCGACGCCTCAACGATACAAACTGTGAATTCGAACTTTCGCGCACCGAATTACGCGTGATTGACTTGCGCCGCTAGAGGTAGAATAGTCGTGCGTTCGCAGTTGGCCGTTACCGGATAATGGTTCCGTGTAACGCTTACGTGTAAATGAACTGCGATGGAGAGGACCCGATCCTCGGAACCGGATGAAAACAAAGCAGCAAGTAGTGGTAGTTGGGCTGGGTCGATTTGGCGGTAACGTCGCTCGAACGCTGTACCAGCTCGGCCACGACGTAATGGCGATCGATATCGACGAAGAACGCGTCCAGACACTCATGGGTGAGGTGACCTACCCGGTTGCCGGTGACGCAACGCAGGAAGCGGTTCTGCGGGAACTCGGGGTGCACAACTTCGATATTGGAATTGTCGGCATCGGTGCAAACATCGAAGCAAGCATTATGGTCACCGTCCTGTTCCAGACGATGAACCTTCCTTACATCGTTGCCCGTGCTCACAGCACACTTCACGGCAACACGCTTCAACGACTCGGTTGCCACCGTGTCATTCACGCTGAGGAAGAGATGGGCAGCAGGCTTGCTCACAGCCTCTTCAATCCCGATGTAGAGGAATACATGGAGTTGGCCGATGCGTTCGGCGTTAGCCGGCTTCTGGTGCCTGATCGCTTCACGAATATGACTCTCGACGAAGCCGGATTTGCCGGTGCTCGTGATAAATATGGAATAGCTATCGTTGCCTTGAAGCGAGGCGATGACATCACGCTGAGCCCGGATTCTGAAGAACGGCTTCGTTCCGGTGACGTGCTTGTCGTGGCGGGGCGAGATGAGTTCGTCAGCCGCATCACTAACTAGATATTTTGAGATCCAACGGGAAAAGGTAACTAGCAGACAATGCCTTTCAATCGAGTACTGGCCGTCGTCGCCGACGACCCTTCTGATATCAACACCGTTTCCCGGGCGGCCGACATTGTCCGAGACGAACGTGGCCACCTGTACATCGTGTACGTGATAAAAATTCAGCGATCACTTCCACTCGACGCCGAAGTCGAGGATCAGATAGCGCGCGGTGAGCAGGTGCTTCATCGTTCAGAACGCCTCGCCCGACTGCCCCGTAGTGACATCGATTCTCAACTGCTTCAGGCAAGAGACATCGGTCCTGCTGTAGTACACGAGGCGATCGTACGAGATGCCGATGCGATAGTCGTTGGAACTTCCTACCCGACCGATTACGGCTCGTTTTCCCTCGGAAACGATATTCCATACATACTCGAACATGCGCCATGTGATGTAATTTTGTGGCGTGAACACAGCAACGCAGGCCAACCGGTAGTTCGAACAGCGAGAAACGGCCGAGCGTGAAGCCCCTGGCTGGTAAGTGCCAGCTAATTGAGTCGAATCAGAGATCACACCTGCACATATGAACGTCATCATCGTGGGAGCCGGCAATCTTGGCTCATCGCTCGCCCGAAAACTAAGCGACCTCGGGCATCGAATAACCGTGATCGAGAAAAACCCAAAAGCGGTTTCACTGTTGCCGCGCGGCCGGGTCGATTCCGGCGCCATGACTATCATTCACCGTGACGGTTCGACCGGTCCTGCAATGATCGAAGCCGGGATAGTAAATGCCGATGTGTTTATCGCAGCCACGGGCAAGGATTCACTAAACGGCCTTGCCGCTCAACGGGCAAAAACTATCTATCAGGTCGATGAGGTCATGACGGCTGTGAAAGACGAAGGCGCCAGAGCCCTCTACGAATCGCTAGGACTGACGACCATAAATAAGGCCTCACTGGCAGCTGATGAGCTCGTTAAACTGCTGACTGAGGAGAAATAGAAGGCTTTTGTATCTCGTAATCGTCGGCGGCGGAAAAGTCGGAGCACCTCTCGCATCGTCCCTCATCAATGAGGGTCACGAGGTGTTTGTGCTCGATAACAATCCCGACACAGTGGCATCACTGCAACGTGATCTGGGAATGATCGCAACGATTGGCGATGCGACGTCGATACGCGCACTTCAAGATGCCGGTACATCACGTGCCGGAGCCATTATCGCCGCCACCGATTCCGATGAGGACAATCTCGCGGCCTGCCAGCTTGCGAGAACGAATTTCAACATTCCTCGAACGATCGCGGTTGCACATTCACCGGAAAATGCACTCCTGTTCGATCTCGCTGGAGTCGATCTCGTGGTGAGTGCCACTGATCTGGTGCTGGCGAATCTGGCGACAGCGTTGCCAGCTCATCCGCTGGTCAGGCTGATGCCTCTCGCCGACCGCTCACAGGAACTCGTTGCGATAAAACTACCGGCAGCAGGAACAGCCATCGGGCGCTCTCTCTCAGAATTAACGCTTCCGTACGGAACGAAGGTCGTGCTGATGATCACTGACGAGGGTCAAATAAAAGACCTTGATTCCGATGTTCTGGTCGAAGCGGAAGATGAAATTATCGCTCTCTCGCCCGCAAACTCCACTGCCGAACTGTGGGAACTGCTCACAGAACTGAGGTAATCATGCCCAAGACAGTCGCATTTCTCGGCCCCGAAGGCACGTATACCGACGAGGCGTGCTTCTTCTACGCACCCGACGAAGAGCGCATCCCGTATGCGTCGCTCGGACTCGTAACCAGCGCGCTCGAAGAAGGGGAGGTTGATGAAGCTGTCGTTCCAATCGAAAATTCGCTCGGTGGCACGGTAATCGAAGTTGTCGACTATCTCATCGGATCTGACAAGGCTCATATCAAGGGCGAAATTCTGCTACCTATCGACCACTGCCTGATTACCCGACCCGGTGTGCAACTGAGCGACATCAGGGTGGTGATGTCGAAGCAGGAAGCACTTACGCAGTGCCGAGAGTTTCTTTCGACCGAGCTCAGGTTCGCCGAGCAGATCCCGACTACGAGCACAGCCCTTGCGGTTACGGATTTGAAGGAAGCCGACGATCGAACTGCGGCAATAGGACCTCGACGCTCTGCCGAGTTGGCAGGGTTGCCGATACTCATTCAAGGTATTCAGGATCGACAGAACAATGTCACCCGCTTTGTGGTTCTCAGCGCAAATGGTGATGCTCCAGAGGGAGCCGACAAAACGTCGGTTGCGTTCGATTTCGACAGGCCAGACGCACCCGGTCTGGTTTTCGGGGCGCTTAGCCCGTTCGCTGATCGTGGAATTAATCTTTTGAAGATCGAGTCACGTCCCACCGGTAAGGGGATGGGTAATTACATCTTCCTGCTCGATTTCGAGGGGCACATCGACGAGCCGAGCGTCAAAGAAGCGCTTGCCGAGCTCCAGAAGCACACAGCTACGTTCAAAGTCTTTGGAACCTACCCAAGAGCCCAGGGCCTATCAGTCAGGTGAGCGGCGGTGAGGCGCGTTTACTGGGTGTTTGCGATGGACACTGGATACGGACGTGCGTGGAAGTGTTCGGAAGCGGCGGCGAGCCGCGTTTACTGGGTGCGGGCGATTGGTGCTTGAATGGGGCGTGGTGAGAAGGGCCGTGTAGTGTCAGGGCGTTCTAGAGGTCTTCGTCGTCTAGGTCGAGATCGTCGAATCCGTCGTCGTCCCGCATCTGAGAAGCGGCTCGCCTTCCTTCAGTAGCGGCAGTCGCCATACGTTCACGGGCCGCAGAGGTGAGTTCGTCTGCTTTGTCACGCCATTCTCGACTCTGGTCCAGTATGAAAGCGCGGGTTTCTTCGCCTGATTTCGGTGCGAGGATCATTCCGGCTACAAAACCGCCGATACCGCCCATCAGCAATCCGAGAAGAAATCCTCCACCGCCGCCATTGTCGTTGTCAGCCATAATTTACCTCTGGTCCTTGGCCGGCTTGTCATCTGAATCGTCGACTGCAGATTTGCTAGAACCGAACATTCGAGCGAGGCCCTGGAGGGCTCCAATTAGACCAAGACCCGACGCAACAGGCTTCAACACAGCGGCAGCATCTTCAACCACTTTGCGAGCCACAGTCACTTTCCCAAATGTCTCTTCGAATCCGTCGGCGAGGCTCTCCATTCGGTCCATGAAACTGCTCCCACGGCGATAGAGGCGGAGGGAAAGTACTGAAGCGAACACCAGAACTACGGACGAAAACAGCAAAAAGACGATTAATACGACGTCTTTGATCTGTGTGGTTGTATCGGCGGATGGCATGGGTTTTTGAGTACGAATTCGGGTGAGTTCGTGATCGGACGCTATCGAGAATCGTGCTTATTGGTCGAATTCGATAAGTTCAGGTTACCAGCGGTAACTACAGACTTCAATATTAGATAGTATTTACTTACTAATCATTTACTTTATTGCTTGTCGAATAGTGAGCCCGGCTGGCAGGTTCGACAGTAGCTAGTTTCACGCTTGTTGGCAGTTATGACCGTGATGTTGCTTCCACATCGCGGGCACGTTTCGCCTTTCTTACCGCGACCCCGCCCGTGGACCTTCAGAAAGTCTCGTACTTTCCGGTGGATCTGGTCACCAACCCGGGTTCGCAGTATCTCGACGGCAGCTACAGGTACGGAGTAGACGGAAGAATGCAGCGCCTGCTTCTCATCCTCGCTCAACCGCGTCACCTTCTTGAACGGGTAGATCATCGCGTCGTGAAGAATCTCATCTGCGTATGCGTTGCCGATCCCCGATACGAGCTGACCACGGGTAAGCACGCCTTTGACCTCGCCTCTGAACGGCTTCAGGCCCAGCTCAAAATCCTCGAAAGATAGTGGAGCATCGATCACGTCGGGACCCTGATTCTCGAGTCTCACAATATCGGTTCGTTGATCTGCCGAAAGGTAGTAAACCTGGCCCATCTTCTTCTGGTCGATGTACCGTAATTGCTGACCCGATTTCATATCGAATATAAATATCGTCGAAGCCATCACCCGAGTCGTTGGCTCACACCACATCAGTCCACCAGTAAGCATCGGACTGATGATCATTTCACGATCGTCTGACAGCCCAAGGATCAGCAATTTACCCTGGCGCTCAAGCGATTCGACCCGCCGGCCCGCAATGTCATTGCCGAATGGAACATCGAGCATGTTCCGCAACACGAGCGGCTTACGCTCGGCCACACCTACTATCTCGTCGCCAACAAGACGCGGCAGTAAGAACTCTCTGATTACGACAAGATCGGGAGCTTCTGGCATCGGTACTTTGAACGGGAATGATCAGGCGTAAATCGCCGATCTGACCCCTACTCTAGGAAGTCTTTAAGCTTCTTCGAACGTGTTGGGTGGCGCAGTTTTCGTAGCGCCTTCGCCTCGATCTGGCGAATCCGCTCACGGGTTACGCCGAATTCACGTCCGACTTCCTCAAGGGTTCTGCTGCGACCGTCTTCCAGACCAAACCGGAGCTGCAGCACTCTGCGCTCTCGATCGCTGATCGAGTCGAGCACGTCGTCGACCTGCTCTTTAAGCAGTTGGTACGACGCAGCATCGGCAGGTGCCTGAGTGTTGGTGTCGGGAATGAAGTCCCCAAGCGAAGAATCTTCTTCCTCACCGATTGGAGTCGCCAGAGAAATCGGCTCTTGAGAGATTTTTAGGATCTCCCGAACACGATCTGCCGGCATCTCCATCTCACGGCCGATCTCCTCGGAGGTCGGCTCACGCCCGAACTCCTGCACAAGCCGGCGGCTTACCCGCAGTAGCTTGTTGATCGTCTCGACCATGTGAACCGGAATTCTGATCGTCCGTGCCTGATCGGCGATCGAACGAGTGATTGCCTGGCGAATCCACCACGTTGCGTACGTGCTGAACTTATAGCCCTTGCGATAGTCGAATTTCTCGACTGCTCGAATAAGGCCGATGTTGCCTTCTTGAATAAGATCCAGAAGAGACATGCCTCGGCCGATGTACTTCTTGGCGACCGATACGACCAGTCGCAAGTTGGCTTCTGCCAGATGGCGCTCGGAGCGCTCAGCCTGATCTTGGATCTTCGAGAAATGTGCCCCGAGAAGGAATTCATAAACAACAAGCTGTTCTCGATACGCTTTCGTACGGGACTTCTTCACCAATGAATCGAGTTTCGGATCGTCATCGACGGCATCGAGCGTCTCTGGAGCGACGAGGGTCGACTCGATCGAGAGATCTTTCACCATTGCCTGCGCAGCTTCAAGCTCGCAGTTGAACGCATCTGAAAGAAACGCCAGCAAGTCCTCGTTGTGAGGGCCATCGATCAGCTCACGCAGCTCAGGGATGCCGAGCAGCGTGCCGAGCGTCACGGACTTTGGCAGCCCAATGAATCCGGCAATTGCAGCGGCAACATCGCTCTGTGCGCCAACTCGGCTCAGCAGTTCGAGGGTAGTGTCGGCAGAAGTAGGCATTCGGCCCGTTTCCGCGGCCATTTCAGCTTGAATATCGGAGAGGCGGTTATTAACTTCCATTCCTCTTGCGAGGAATCGCTCATCCTGTGCAGTCAGCAGCCCAACTCGGCCGATTTCGCTGAGATACATTCGAACCGGGTCGTCGGAAATTTCGGAATCTTCAACAGCGGGATTGAAATTCAGTGACGAGAAGCCTTCAGACTGCTTCGTGCCCCAGTTTTCAAGTTCGGAAGAGCTGGCTGATACCGCAGAAGAACGAAGCACAGCAGGAGCTGCGCGATCACCGGTGTCATCGTCTTCTGTCTCATCGCCATCAAGATTGTTACTGCTGGTCGGCAGCAGTAGCCCTCCTGTATTGACAAGATCTTCGACTTGTTCTTCGTTCTCTGTTGGCTGAGTGGTTCTTGCCATCTTCATGCCCGCCCTGTCATCACTTTTAGAAGATTTTCGTTCGGTAGGAGCGATTGATCTAATAGCTCCTTTGCTTCCTCACCTTCCAGCTCTTTTAGCCGTTCGGTTTGTAGTTTTTTAATCTGTCTGAAGTGCCGTTCTCTCAGGCGCAGTACGCATTGGGCGACATCCTCAACATGTCGTTCTTGATTCGACGGAGGAAGTTCACGTTCGGCGAGTCGATATGCCTTTTCCGTTAACTCGTCGCCTAATTCATGCGAAATCTCGCTGAGTTTAGAGGAGGATTGCCACGCCGTAAACAACGCACGATTATCTGACTCGTGGAAGAACTCGCTCGGCATCGCAATTGCATGCTCTCGCAAATCGGCCTGCTGCAGTACGAGTGACAGCAGATGCTCTTCTAAAGCATCGCCCCCCGACGAATCCAGAACACTACCCGCCTGCTCGGGAGAAATTCGACCAGATCCGGCGATTTGAGCTTTCTTTCCCCTTGAACGACCACCAGAGAACGAAGAGCGTCCTGCCGGGCGTGGCTTGTCGACAATCGACTTGAGCCTCTGTTCCGTAACTCCAGCAAGTTCGGCGGTCGTCGACCAGTAGCGATCTCGGTCGTAGTCGTTCGTGATGTTGTAGATCAAAGGAGCGACGCTGTTTGCGAAATCAGCGATGCCCTGGCCCGATTCGAGGTTATGAAGCTTTGACTTAGCAACTATTAAATAATCGAGGAGAGGCTCGGCATTGCTAAGAGACGCCCGCCAGCTATCGGGGTCCGATCTGATCGCCTCGTCCGGGTCTTTTCCGCCGTCTGGACGAGCAACTTTGACTTCTATTCCACGTCGACGACCAGTGCTCAGTTCGGCCGTAACGGCTTCAAGCGCCCGCATAGTTGCGGCCTCGCCTGCGGCGTCGGAGTCGAGGCAAAGCACGATCGTTCCAACGCCTCCGGCGGTGGCGTATCTGGATAGCACGTCCAACTGCTGCCCGGTAACGGCCGTGCCCATAGACGCCACCACGTTCGTAAACCCGTGTTCGTGAGCGGCTATCACGTCCATGTAACCCTCGACAACGATCACTTCGTTCTTCGAGCGGATCGTCTCGCCGGCCCAGTTCAGGCCGTAGAGGATCGAAGACTTGTCGAAGGCATCGGTTTGCGAGGTGTTCAGATACTTTGGCTGGGAGCCATCGAGAGTGCGAGCACCGAATCCCACGATTCGATCTCGCCCGTCACGAATTTCTATCGTGAGACGGCCGGTGAACATGTCTCGCCACGAGCCGTCATCTTTTTTGGTGATCAGGCCTGCGTCTCGAGCCGTGCGCGCCTGGACGTTTCTCGTGCGCAGATGCCCCGAGAGTGTCTCCATGCCGTCTGGGGCGAGCCCCAGACCACGACGTGCCGCAGTTTCGATACCGATTCCTCGTTCAGCCAGATATTCGACGGTCGAGTCGCCAACCGGTGCCTTCAGCCTCGAAAGGAAATACTCAGCGGCGATATCGTTTGCATCAAGAAGTCCTGTGACGGGTTTCTTGCGCGGTTCGTTCTTGCGCTCTTCAACTTTAATTCCGGCACGATTTGCGAGATTTTCGAGTGCTTCCGGGAACGACATGTTCTCTCGCTTCATCATGAAGGAGATCACGTCGCCGCCTTCGGCGCACGAACCGAAGCATCGCCAGCTACCCGTCTCGGGGTAGATCACAAACGATGGCGAACGTTCAACGTGGAACGGACAGAGGGCTTTTGGCTGGCGCGATGAAGTATCCAGGTCGACATAATCTGAAATGACCTGAACAATATCGGACCGGCTTTTTACCTCGTCTACTAGCGCCATATCGTTGAAACTCGGCGCATCTTATGCGATGCGGCTATGAACTGTGAGGGGCGGTGTCACACCCCTACGGGAGAGAAAAGATTCCACACGGAATCGGATAGGCGGAACAGTTCCCGGAAGTATACGGACGCAATTTTCCCAAAAACGGCTTACCGGGGGTAATTTTTAGCCATTTCTAGATGCGACCCTGAAATACACCGTCGCTGAGTCCGGGCCTGACCTGCTCTGCCATCATCAAGGCATAGTTGTCGGTCATTCCGCACACGTAATCGGCGGCGGCACGCTCGGTCGATCCGGAAAGTTCCCGCAGCCACGATGGGATAAGTTCGGGGTTGCGAATGAAGTGTTCAAACAGCACACCAACGATGGCTGCAGCCTTACGGCCTTCTTTCGATTCGCTTATCGGGTGGTAGAACCGTTCGAACATGAAATTTCGAAGTTCGGTGACGATATCGCCAAGCTCGGGAGACATTCGAATCCAAGGCGTGGTGCCACCTCCGTCTTCGGACGTCTCCACTTCGATCTCACCGGTGCAATCCCAAGATGACTCGACAACGTCGCTAATAACGGTGTTCACCCGCTGTGAATGACGCTCACCAAGCATTTCGACCGCATCTGAAGGGAGATCTTCCAGTTTGATGAAATCGGACCGCAGTGCGTCGAGAATGTCGTGTGCAAGATACGCAAGCGCATCGGAAATTCTGACGATCTGCCCTTCGAGCGAGAGATTCACAACCGCAGAGCGGGACAGGAACGATCCTTCGGGCTTCGAGTGATTCCTGATGCCATCGATCACGTGCTCGGTGAGGTTCAGGCCCTTGCCGTCTTTTTCAAGCAGGGTGATGAGCCTGACCGAGTGCCGGCTGTGATGAAATCCGCCCGTGAGCATCTGGTTGAGCACACCCTCGCCAATATGGCCGAATGGCGTGTGCCCGAGATCATGCCCAAGCCCGATCGCCTCTACGAGATCCTCGTTGAGATTGAGCCCACGTGCGATCGAACGGCCTACCTGCGAAACCTCGATTACGTGGGTCAGGCGGGTGGTGAAATGATCGCCCTGCGGTGCGACGAACACCTGGCTCTTGTGCTTCAGCCGCCTGAACGAGTTGGTGTGAACTACACGGTCGCGATCTCGCTGGAAGGCCGTTCGGGTTGGGGCGGGATCTTCAGGTATTTCTCGGACGGCGTCTATGGACTTCGATGCAAACGGAGAAAGAAGCTCTTCACGCTGCTCGAGGCGTTTTCGCACCGAACTAAGGTCGGGTTTCACATTTTTAGAGGTCGTGTCCATCAAGACCAAGACTATATGCGATGCCCAAAATGGTCAGCTATCGCGAGCCGGATCTTCGTGCAATTTTCGGACTTTTCCCTGGGTTAGGAAAATTGTGAGAATTAGAACCAGCATTATCGCTGGACCGACCATCATTCCAGCACGGATGCCGATGATCGAGGCGAGCGTTCCCGTCCATAATCCACCAAGAATGCCGACGCTTTGAGAGATAGCGAAAACGCCCATCACGCGGCCGCGAATCTCCTCTGGTACCCGCAGTTGAACAGCGACCAGGGAAGAAATGTTGAACAGTCCGTTACCGAAATGAGCAACCGCCGCCAGTGCCATTGCAAGAGCGAGCGAAGGTGAATTCGAAACGATCAGCATGATCGCCGAGAACGAAGCCGCTCCGCCTAGAATCATCCAGCCGAGTCGCCGCCCGGGTGAGAGACGCCCCACGACCATTATTCCGCTAAATGCACCGATTCCAGCGGACGAAAACATGAATCCGACTTCTCGTTTACCCCCACCAAACTCTTCGACAAATGCGGGAAGCATGCCAATCCACCCAAAGACCATCAGCATGTTCGAAAAGGCGAGGATCATAAGAACTAGCAGCGCACGGTGACTCCGTATGTAGCCGATACCGGTGCCGAGATCGCGCAGCACGCTCCTGCTAGTCGGCGAGGATCCCCTGCGAGGCAATATGGTCGTGGCGACGAACATCGACAGCCAGCCGATCGACGCAACGAAAAAGCCAATCGCTGTGCCAAATTCCGACATCACTAATCCGCCGATAGTCGGGGCAACGATCGACGCCGATGCCATGAGCGAACCGTTGATTGTGATCGCACTTTTCATTGCCGATTTCGGAACAAGCGAGGGGAAGTAAGCCTGCCGGGAAGGCTGATCGGCACCCGCCACGAATCCTGAAACTATGGCTAGAGAGAATATGTGCCACGGTTGGACTGTGTTGGTCAGGTCGAGAATTCCGAGAACGATGAAAAAGAGTCCGCCAAGCAACGCCGATCCGCCAAGCAGGTGTTTGGCCTCGAATCGATCAGCAAGCACGCCTCCGAAGACGTTCACCATCATCATCGGTATCGCCGTAGCAGCAGCGACTCCTCCGAGGCTCAGTGGCGAGCCCGTGAGCTCCCACATGAGTAGTCCCTGAGCCACAGCGCCAAGCCGAAGGGCGTTCATCGCCAGCACAGTGCCTGTGAAATAAATCCTGAAGGGCTTGAACGATAGAGCGCTTGTTCGCCGCTCTACTGGCTTCGCCGACGGCGATGCTGGGTCGTCGAAAGCAGTCGAAGCGTCTCGGTCGGAATCAGTACGACTCACGCTTCATCCAAAGCTTTACCGTTCAGGTTTCGAATAATCGGCTGAGAGATTCCGACGATCACGAATATCGAAGCAAGAATCGCCGCGCCAACGGCAACGGCAACCCGCTCGTCGTAAAGCGATGCCACATAGCCACCCATCACGCCGCCAAGTGGAATGAAGCTGAACGTGATCGTGTAAATCCCCATCACCCGACCGCGCATGCGCTCAGGTACACGAAGCTGAAGCGTTGTCATCGCAACGACGAAGAATATTGTGTTGGCGAGACCACCCACGAACAGAAACGCCAGTGCCCAGTAAAAAGAAGGAGCAAACGCAAATGCGACTATCGCGGCTGTGAACGTTATCGTTCCGCCTATCATGAAGTACCCAACACGCGGATTTGCACGAATTTTGCCAACCATGAACGTACCAGCCAGCGCACCTAATCCAAGTGCTGAGAGCATGATTCCGTAATCTTCAACATCGCGACCGAAACGTTTGACGAAAAATGGCATCAGCTGCAAGTACTGCATGCCGAAGAAGTGCGATGAGTAGGTGAGACCGATCAGCAGTACGAAATCGCGCCTGGAAAGTATGAATTGAACTCCCTCGACAATGTCACCCAGTACGTTGCGGGATTTTTCGACAACAGGTGAGCTCACCTTCAACGAGATCATCACGACCAGCATGCTCGCCCAACCGAGCACACCTACGAAGAAGACTGCCTGCGTTCCGCCGTAAGCGATGAGCACGCCACCCAGTATCGGCGTCACAAGCCGACTGAACTGCCACATCACTGTTCCGAGCACCACCGCGCTCGACATATGTTTACGCTCGATTAGCAACGGGAAGTACGAGCTACGAACGGGTCCGTCGAATCCCATCACAAGACCCTGTGCCGATGCAATAACGACGACGTGCCATATCTGCACCACATCTGTCGCATCAAGGATCGCAAGGAGCATCAGCAATGCGGTCGATGCGATCGATACCGCCATTATCAGCTTGCGACGATCAACCCGATCGGCAAGAACGCCGCCAAAGAGGCTGATCAATATCGTCGGAATCGCAGTTGCGCCACCGAGCAGCCCGATATCGGTAGGCGATCCACCAAGCTTGTCGACGATCAGCCAGCCCTGCGCCATCGTCACGATCTGTATCGCGCCCACGGAAGCAAGTGAACCCAGCCAGTAGCGACGGTACTTGGGATTACTCAGTGCACCAAGCTTCACAGCCAGATTCTCTCGGAATCCGACGGGTGCCTGTTCTTCTGTGGTTGCTGCCAAGGTTGGTAAGTAGTTCGATTCTAGGGCTAACGTTTGGGCGAAACGAAAATGTTACGCCTCGTTGCGAGTACTGGCCGTGATTTTGGCTGATGTTGCTTGCTGTTACGAGGTCAGAGCGTTTCGTCGTTAGGACTATCCGATTTCCCGATGTCCGACTTCCCGACGGAGGAGGGATCTCACTGCCGACAACCGCCCGACGCAGGAATCCACGATTCTCCCTGCAAGTCCATTGAATCCATTGAGATCCCTCGGATGCACTCGGGAAATCGATCTTCGCGCAGTGAACTATTCAACGGTTACGGTCTTGGCGAGGTTGCGGGGCTTGTCGGGATCTCGATCAAGTGCCAGAGCCGTGCGATAGGCGAGTATTTGAAGCGGAACGAGCGTGATAAACGGCTGGAGAAGCTCGGGGCAAGCGGGAACCCTGACGACGTAATCGGCGAGGCGATCAATCGTGTTATCCCCATCTGTCGCAATTGCGGTCACGTCACCGCCACGAGCTTTCACCTCTGAAATATTCGAAAGCATCTTCTCGTAGAGCGCGTTTTGGGGGGCGCACACCACGGTCGCCATGTCGGGACCCAGAAGTGCGTTTACGCCGTGCTTCATTTCGCCCGCCGGGTAACCCTCGGCATGGATATACGCCAGCTCCTTCATTTTGAGCGCACCTTCAAGGGCAATAGGCAGCTGTGCACCTCGACCCAGATAGAGGAGATCATCGAATTTGGAGAGCCTGCTAGCAAGCTCGGTTATCTCACCGTTTAGATCGAGAGTCGATGAGATTATCGAAGGCAACTCCCCGAGTTGGCTAACTATCTTGCCTACTCCGCTCTTGTCGATCGTCCCTCGTGCTTGCGCCAGGAAAATCGCTATCTGCAGCAGGGTCGTCATGCTGGCGATCATCGTCTTGGTTGATGCGACGCCGATCTCTTGACCGGCTCGGATCGGCAGGGTGAAATCTGCGATACGCGTCGCCTGAGATCCTTCGAGTTCGAGCACTACCGCCTGTGGAGATCCCGCTGCTCTGGCATGCTCCATGGCTGCGAGCGTGTCGGCCGTTTCGCCAGACTGAGTAACGGCGATTACCAATGTATTCGGACCGATTACCGGATTTCGATACCTGAGTTCGGACGAGTTCTCCGCTACCGACGGAATTCGAGCAAGCGTTTCGATTACAGATGCGCCGAACATCCCGGCGTGAAGCGAGGTACCCATTCCCGTGATAACAACCCGGTCAATCGATTTGATCTGTTTGTCGGTCAACGCCAGATCGGGTAGCGAGAGCGTTCCTGCTGCGAAATCGGCCCTGCCCCTGAGTGCACCCTGTACCGCGTCTGGCTGCTCGGCGATTTCCTTCGACATGAAGTGCGGATGATTGCCTTTTTGAGCGGCTTCGAAGTTTTGGCCGGTCTCGACCGGTGCACGATCAATCGAGGAGCCTTCGAGATCGAATAATCGAATTTTGCCACCTTCGATTTCGACTACTTCTCCCGGCTCGAGATAAATAACATCGCTTGTGTAGGGAAGAAGGGCGATAGTGTCGGACGCCATCACGGCTGCGTTTTTGTTCTTGCCGACGACAATGCCACCGGCGTTGCCGACTCGCAGCCCGACAACGATGTCGGGTTCTGCTACAGAAACTGCGACCACCGCGGTGTTGCCTTTGATACGGCTGGCGGCTCCGATAACGGCTTCACGAAGGCTGTCGCCTCGTGCAACTGCGTTTCCGACCAGATGGGCGAGGACTTCCGAGTCGGTTTCCGATTGGAACTTGATTCCTGAGTCGGTTAGCTCGTCTTTGAGTTCGAGAAAATTCTCAATAATGCCGTTATGAGCGATCGAAACAGACCCGCTGCTCGATGAATGCGGGTGCGAGTTCTGCTGGTTCACTTCGCCGTGAGTCGCCCATCGGGTGTGGCCGATTCCCACGTTTCCTGCGATCTGGCCGTCCTCAACCGCAGCAGCAAGATTCTCGAGTGACGCCTTGTGATCGCCCCGCTTAACGGTTTGAATTGCGCCCGACTGATCGATAACCGAAATACCGGCTGAATCGTAGCCGCGGTACTCGACCGAGCGGAGTCCCTCGATCAACAGTTGAACGACGTCATCACTACCCGCGTATGCAAATATTCCACACACCTATGCCATTCCTCCGCCGAAAGTCGAGTTGTACTCAACCGTCTCAGTAAATTCTCTATCGCACAGTTCAGAGTATTCGCCTCGCTGGCCTTCAGGAAGCAGTCGGGCGATTCGAATCATGATTTCGTCAGTTACAGCTGACGCTTTTTTGCGTGTTGCCCGTTCGCCGGGTTCGGTTGAAACAAACGGCTTGCCAATCTTCAGTCTGAGCGTCGCAGTGGGCTTAACAACCTTCAAAACGTTCTGAAGTGGCTCGGATCCGCTCAACGCAAACGGGATGACCGGCGCGCCAGTTGAGATAGCGATGTGGGCGAGTCCGGGCTGGCCGCGCAGTAGCCCACCGGTCATGCTCCGCGTCCCTTCAGGAAACACTATCGCTATCTTGTGATCACTTAATAACTGCCTTGTTATCCAGTTCAGCGCACGCACATCGGCACGTTTTCGATCGACGGGATATGCACCGTAGCCGCGCATGAGCATCGATCCGAGTCGGTATTTGAACAGCTCTTTTTTAGCAAGAAATACCGGAGGTCGCGGGAGAGCTGCGGCGACTATCGCGGGGTCGAGATTCGAAAGGTGGTTGGACGCAACGAGAAGCGCCCCGGATTCGGGTATGTTCTCCTGCCCTTCGATCTTGAAATCGGAGAATAGTTTAAGGGTGGTTTTGAACCCGGCATTCAGAGGTGGGAACAGCCACTGGGACATCTAGAGAACATCCTTTGCGAATTCGGTGAGCAGATCGACCACCTGAACGAGCGAAAGCTTGTCGGTATCGACGATACGAGCGTCATCAGCGGGTCGAAGCGGTGAATCCTTGCGCGAAGAATCGACAAGATCTCGCTGCTCCATTGAACGCAGAATATCCTCAAGTTCAACATCGGTGCCCTCTGCAAGAAAATCACGATGTCGCCGAATTGCCCTCGTTCGCACCGAAGCTGTCAGGTAAATCTTGAGCGGCGCATCGGGAATTACGACTGTTCCGATATCGCGACCCACCATCACTATGTCGCCCTCACCCGCCAGTCGACGTTGCTCGGCGACCATGATTTCCCTAACTCTCCCAACGGCAGCTACCGCAGAAACAGAGTCATCGACCTCTGTTGTGTGGAGAAACGAAGTGACATCTTCACCGTTGACGATAATGAGATTGCCACCGTTGCCGTCATCGGCAACTGAAAACTCCATGCGCTCGGCTGCACGGCCGACGGCAACAGAGTCGCTTACGTCAACGCCGTTCTGGATGGCGTTCCAAGTTGCCGCACGGTACATAAGCCCGGTATCGAGGTATCGATAACCGATCCTCTCCGCAAACCTTTTCCCGACCGAAGACTTGCCCGACACTGCTGGTCCATCGATAGCAATCGGCGGACGCGTCGGCATTGATTCTGACAATCGATCTCCGTTCGTTACTCGTAAACCTTGGGGGCTAAATTCTGGATTCATGCGCACGCGTACGCAATCCTCTCGAACTAGGATAGCCTTCTGCTGCTAAAATCCCGTTCACTCGACATATACGCGTTATCAATATTTCAGTAACGCTTCGCCAATAGAATCGTTCTCGTGACGTGACTATTGGCTAATGAATTCGCCTACCGCCTATCACGGCAATAGTGGAGAACTTCGAACATGAATGTACTAGATTGGGTGCTTGTCGTAGCGTTCGCGCTAACCGCGCTCTGGGGATACAAAACCGGACTGGTTAGCGCTGTCCTCAATGCAGTGGCGATCTACGTCGGACTGTTCTTGAGTGGACTGTTCGCAGGCCGAGTACTTTCGCTTATTTGGGACGGTGTCGAGAGCGAAGCACTTTCAACTGCCATTGGCTACGTGATTATTTTTGTAGCTGTGTTCCTCGTCAGTCGAATCGTAGCGTCGATCATCAAAAAAGCCCTCAAAATTACGTTTATGGGCTGGATCGACAATCTTGGTGGAATCGTAATCGGCCTCGTTGCTGGTGTACTGATCGCAGGCGGGATCATGACCGTCGGAGCCCGCTACTCGTTCGTCGATGATGCAACCGCAGACGCCATCAATACAGCCGATGTAATGACCGATGGCATCGAAGGCATGAAGGATAAGATCACAGGCAACACGATCAAGTTCGCAACGAACATGGGTCGAGAGAATGGTCGAAAATTGCTAGTTGAATCGACGATTGTTCCTTCACTCTTGAATCTACGGAGTTTCGTGATTGAATTTGCGCCAGACGAGTTCGGTGTTGCACTGGACAAGCTGGAGCAAGCAGTCGATGATCAGCCGTAGGGCAGATCCATCGATATACATCTATCTTGAAACCCGAACAACAAAGTAGACGTTTAATAGCTAAGCTGTAGAGCCAAACAAGCAAGCGGCCCAAAAACGCATTTGGTCGCAACCGGAAATCCACATGAGCGCCGTTTCGAGTGAAAGCACAAGGGCACCAGTTCTGGTTCTAAACCAGAACTATCAGCCGCTCAACATCTGCGATATTCGCAGAGCGGTGAAACTCGTGGGTAAGGGCAAGGCAGAATCGGTTCAAGACACCGGCGATTACGTCTACACCGTCGATGATATTTTCGACCGTCCCGACGTTATTCGACTCGTTTACATGGTTCGTCGACCGCTACAGCGTCGGAAGATGTCCCGCAACGAAGTATTCGCTCGCGACAATCACTCGTGCCAGTACTGCGGTGAGAAGCCTCGTGATATGACTATCGACCATGTGCAGCCTCGCTGTAACGGTGGCGAGTACACGTGGACGAACGTTGTGAGTGCGTGCAAGGCTTGCAACCACAAGAAGGCGGGCCGTAACCCGCAGGAAGCGGGAATGAGGCTACGTAACAAACCCTACGAGCCTCGCCCAAACCCCTACTCATTCCTGAAGCTTGAGTCGCTGAAGCAAACCTGGCTACCGTTTGTGCCGTGGCTTTCAACGGATGCAGATGCGGGTTCAGCGAACTTCGTCGCGGCTAGCGCCGGGTATTAGGGTTCTGGCGACCAAGTGCGCCCTCAAGTAGCTCTTCTCTATCCCAATTTTTCGATCAACTGATCGACTACTTCGATGAGCGATGGTCCGACAATCTGCGGTTGCTGGTCGAGTCGGCTTAGCTGCATGCCCGGTCGTGCGATAAAAGCTGCATTCCATCCTGCTGCCAGCGCCCCTGAAGTGTCCCAGTTATGAGCTGCGATCAGCCAGAGATCGCTTGCAGTTTCGCCCAGATCGCTGGCTGCGAACTCATAAACCTTATTTGAGGGTTTGAATGCTCTGACCGAATCGACCGATAACTGTTTATCGAAGAACGCAGAAATCCCGGCGTTTTCAAGTTGGGCAGCGACGAGTGCGGGGGGTGAATTGGTAAGCGTTACGAGTCGAAATCCCCTACTCAGCAGTCTTTGCAACTGCTCAGGCACTTCGGGGTGTGCTGGAAGTGACCGCATCGCTTCGACAATTCTTGAAAAATCGTCCTCGCCAACGCTGATCGAACGGCGTGCAGCGATCAACTCAAACGCAGAAACCCCGATCTTGCCGAAATCGGAGTATCTGTCGATCAGTGAAGCGACTAGAGCGTCCTGAATTACCTGAGAAAACCACTCTTTTCGGACGTCTCCCGATCCGAAGATATCTTCAAAAATCGGGTCCATGTGCGATATGTCGAGAAGCGTTTCGTTGACGTCAAATACCAGTGTGGTCATTTTGGTTCCAGTCGATCTTTCGAGCTAGTGAAGCAGTTACTACATTCGATGTACTGAGGATGCTAATGGATTCGTACGCTGGCGCGCAGGCCCCCACAGCCGTCATGCTGAATTCATTTTCGGTATCTATCGACAGCTTCTAACAATTGTTCACAACTGCTCCGTACGTGCAGCTCTGGGTTAGTGCGGATGCCAGAGTTTGATACTGAATCAAGTTCAGCATGACAGTATCCGAGGGTGCTTGAAGTCTTCGCCCAGCGGGAGAGGATTTAGGTGAGGGAGAATCGCTCCAGCTGCAAGATCTTCCAGTAGGTAGGACTCTCCCTCAACCTAACCTTCTCCCGCTAGGAGAAGGAATCATAGGATCCGCAGCGGACGACGCTACTCTTCGCCCTCATCCTCGAAGCTGAGCGCGGGTACTTTGGCGGGGTCGACCCAGGGTAGGTCGAGCATCAGGACTTCGAATACCAGCTGCGCTACGGCGTTTGCCTCAAGTGCCGACTGTGCGCTCTGGATCGACGTTACTGCTTCGGCTATCTGCTGCTCTTTCAGCTCACCAGCGATCTGAGTCAGCAGTTCGGTCCACTCGACGTTGGTAACGTGCTCTTCCAGCTTGTGGCGGATCATCGCAACGTCTCGCCACCACTCGAGCCAGCGTTGCATTTCGATAGCAACAGCTTCACGATCACGCCAGAACTGATTGCCCGTCTGGCGGGCGTACCGGAAACGTTCTTCAACATTTCCAGTAATGATCTCGGCAAACCGGAGCACAGCCTGATTATGACCATCAACGATAGTCGGGTCGTTAAGGGCGTCTATCGCCCAGCCCGGGCAGCCACGTGCGAGCCGCGAGAGCGTGTGTGCCTGCTCCTCATCGGCTTCAAATCGCTCAATTAGTTCCGACTCGATAACTTCGGACTCAACAGGCCGAAGTTCGATTCGCTGGCATCTCGATACGACCGTTTCGGGAAGCGACTCCGCCGAGGGCGCAGTCAGTACGATCAATACACCGTTCGCAGGTTCTTCGAGTGTTTTGAGCAGGGTGTTCGACGCTTCGATCGTCATGCGCTGCGCATCGTCGATGATGAAGACCTTACTCAAACCCTCGAAGGGCATGGTTGCAGAATCCTTGATCAGATCACGGATGTGGTCGATTGAGATATTTTTTCGACCACGTGCCGGGGGGCTATCTTCATCGTCGTTTGAGTTCGCTTTTCGGGAGTCTTTTTCCAGTTCGGTGTCGATATCGATCACACGAACGTCCGAATGAATGCCTCGGCGAATTCGGTCCGCCTGTGGCGAACTCGACAGATCCACGTTCGGTGCTTCGCCAAACATGTCGACAACCGGCTCGCAGTTGACCATGCAAGCCATGTCGATCGCCAGTGTTCGCTTGCCGACTTTCTCAGGTCCGGTGATCAAATAGGCATGAGCAAGTCGATCCGATTCGGACGATTTCGATAGCAGCCGCGTCGCACCCGGGTGCCCAAAAGTCTTCCAGCCGACGACTGGAGGACGATGAGTTGTGGGTGAGGCGGAATCAGGCAAGATCGAGACTCGATGCGAGTAGGTCGGCGTAGGTTTCGCGTCGTCGAATCAAGCGTGCTTCGCCTTCGTTCACCATCACCACCGCCGGTCGGGTCTGCATGTTGTAGTTGCTAGCCATCATCAGGCAGTAGGCTCCTGAAGCGGGTAACGCCAGCAGTTCGCCGGGTTCAACTTCGGGAAGATCGACGTCCTTGGCAAGAATATCTCCGGATTCACAGAATTTGCCTGCGACGGTCACGGTCTGAGTGCGATCTGCATTGGGTCGGTCCACAGGCACGACGGCATACTCCGACTCGTACAGAGCGGGTCGGATGTTGTCGCCCATGCCGCCGTCGACGCTGACGTAGGTTCGAACGCCGGGGATGGTCTTGATGCCACCGACGGTGTACACGGCAACCCCCGCTCGCCCGACGATCGCACGACCCGGTTCAACGATCAGTTCCGGTTCGTCTAGGCCGTAGGTGTCGCAGCCTTTTCGCACGGCGCCGGCTATCTCTTTGGCGTACTCGCTCATGGCAGGGGGCAGAGTGTCGGCTACGTAGCCGATGGCAAACCCGCCGCCGGGACTGAATCGTTTCAGCTCAAGTCCGTACTTTTCCCGCATGTTCGATGCGAACCGCAGAACGTAATCGATCGCCTCGGAGTACGGCTCAAGTTCAAATATGGGAGACCCCAGATGAAAGTGGAGCCCCTCGACGTTCAGAGAATTTTTTGCCATCGCCTGCTCAACCGCTACTTCGGCATCGCCGGTCTCGATAGAAAATCCGAATTTCGAGTCGAGAATTCCCGTTGAAGTCAGTAAGTGCGTGTGGGGATCGACGCTCGGCGATAGACGGAGCATGACGTTCTGCTTCACACCAATTTCTGCGGCGACTTCGTTCAACAGGTCGATCTCCGCAAACGAATCGAGGGTGATAGTCGATATCCCGGCTCGCACAGCCTCTGCGAGCTCCTCACGACCCTTGTTGTTGCCATGAAAGTTAATACGCGAGGTTGGAAAATCGGCAGCCATCGCCACGGCAAGCTCGCCACCGGTGACGATGTCCATATTCATGCCTTCTTCTTCAATGATCCGGGCAACTGCCGGGTTGGCGAAGGCTTTGGACGAGTAGGCGACGTGGGTGTCTTCGTATTCGGTGGTGAAGCTGCCGACAAAATCACGGCACATACCGCGAAGGGTCGCTTCATCGTAGATGTAGAGGGGACTTCCGTACTCAGTGACGAGATCCCGGACGTCACAACCTCCAATGGCCAAGCGGGCATCGTCGCTCAGGTCGGCGGTGATAGGTAGGAGATCAGATTCTGGAATATTGGACATTAGTAGAAATTTGCGAACGAGTGTCTGCTTTTGCTTTGCAGATGCTAAATGAGCCGGGCGCCCAATGTAGTGATGCAGCAGGTAGTGCTGGACGAAAAACCAATTGTCGGGCTCAGCAATTGATGCGTCAATTTGAATTGGCAGCCATGTGACCAACATTGACCTTGCACCCTATTGAGTACTTGCTGAATCGAATAAGTGGTTCCATAGTGGAGCCTTCAGACGAATCAATCGGTTCGTCACGATTCTAAAATGTCTTTCCGCTATTGGATATGACACGATTTAGGGACTATGAGCGATAAACCCGTACGACTAACCGAACTGGCTACCTGCGCCGGTTGAGCTGGGAAGCTCAGCGCGAGTGAACTTGCCCAGGTCTTGGGCAGGCTGCCAACACCGACCCTCACTGATCCAAACGTGCTGGTCGGAACCGAAACCGGAGATGATTCTGCTATCTACCGGATAGACGATCGCGTCGCTCTCGTACTCACAAATGACTTCTTTGCACCGATCGTTGATGACCCGTTCGACTACGGGCAAATCGCCGCAGCAAACGCCCTGAGCGATGTTTATGCAGTTGGCGGACGGCCGATTACGGCATTGAACATTGCTGCGTTCCCACGTGAACTTGGCCCAGACGTAATTGCCAAAATCCTCGAAGGTGGGCAGGTAAAGGCCGAAGAGGCGGGGATTCTGATTATTGGCGGGCACACCGTCGACGACAAAGAGCCCAAGTACGGTATGGCGGTGATTGGCGTCGTGACTCCCGGTGAGCAGATCACCAACGCTAACGCCCAGCCGGGTGACGTTCTTATATTGACCAAAGCTATCGGCTCCGGAGTGATTACGACCGCTGGCAAAGCGGGGACCGCTCCTGAGGAGTCGATTCAGGCCGCTGTGAAATCGATGGCAACCCTGAACAAGGGCGCTGCCGATGCAATGATCGAAGTGGGAGTGAACGCTGCGACCGATGTGACGGGATTCGGCCTGCTGGGTCACCTTTCGCAGATGATGAAGGCGAGCGGTACTTCGGCAACGGTGAACTGGTCTCCGATTCCGATTCTTCCCGGTGCGCTGGAACTTGCTCGCGCCGGTTCGGTATCTGGTGGAACCGCTCGGAACATGGAAGCAGTCGAGGGTGCGGTTGTACTCGGAGAGGGCGTAACTGAGTTCGAGTTCATGGTTCTCGCCGATGCCCAGACGTCCGGAGGCATGTTGATCTCGGTTTCTGAGGATCGTGCCGACGCTCTTGTAAAGAGTTTAGTTGATAATCAAACACTTTACAGTGAAGTCATCGGGCAAGTTAGTTCTGATGGCGATGCCGGGGTTGTGACGGTAGAGATCTAGGCTGTGCCATCTCCTTCTCCATGGGGAGAAGGCTGGGATGAGGGAGTAATCGAACATTTGAATCATCGATCGATTCCACCCTCACCTAAATCCTCTCCCCCAGGAGAGGACCTTAATTGCGCCCTACACCTGTTCAGTTGCATCCCCCAGTAGGCTTTTCCCGCGTCCCGACCGAAGCGGAGGGACCCGGGGTTGGGTGGTGAAAGCTTTCTTGTAAGGTGAGATCGCTCAATAGGAGTGATTTCGTGTTCTTAGGGCGTCGATTGCCACTATTGCTTGCGAGCGTGCCAGGCTCCCCCCGCCCCACCAGATCTCTCGGCTGCCGCTCGGGAAATGACGTTGTGGCGGTAGAGCAGTAGGTTCCGGATGGCCCGTTCTCCTTCTCCATGGGGAGAAGGCTGGGATGAGGGAGTAATCGAACATTGGAATCATCGATCGATTCCACCCTCACCTAAATCCTCTCCCCCGGGAGAGGACCTCGTAAGTCCCTAAGCCTGCTCGGTCTCGTCCCATATACGCGTTCGGTCAGCGTCGTCCATCTCGGCCAAAGCCTCGTCTCCGGCTACTTCCTCGGCACGCATCACATGGTCCCGTAGGCCTACCGTCGCTTTGCGTAGTGCTGTTTCGGCGTCGATTCCTGCGGCATTGACCTGTCGTGCGACCGCCATCAGGTATTCGCCTGCCCGCTCCTCGCCGTCTTCCAGTGATTCGCCTTCGATAGCACCGAACGCCAGCGGCATCGAGTGCTTCTCGGGCCAGGGCAGTCCCGCTCGCATCACACGGCGCTGAACTGACGACGAATAAGCCAATGCCGGCATCGCAGAGGGCAGCGACGCCACTATCGAGCGACTTCCGCCCGCTTCGGCCCGTTTGAGCGCCTCCCAGCGATCAACGACCTGCTCAGAATCGTCTACCGCATCCTCATCGCCAAACACGTGCGGATGACGACTAATCAGCTTTTCTCGCACGGCGTTGCAGATAGAAGCAGCGTCGAAATTATCGACGCGTCGGGCAATATCGGCGTGAAACACGATCTGGGTGATGATGTCGCCGAGTTCCTCTTCGAGATTTTTGGGATCGCATGAATCGATCGCTTCGAGCGTTTCGTATGTCTCCTCAAGCAAGTTAGGCCGCAGCGAAACGTGAGTTTGCTCAGCGTCCCACGGACACCCTCCGGGGTCTCTCAGCAACTCCACAGTCGCCGTGAGCTCCGCAAACGCCTCTCCCGCCGCCGTTGCCTGCTCGCTAGCTGAACTATTGGAACTCAAACGATCCTCCGTGATGTACAAGCACTATTTCAACTGCCAAATCAATTGACCGCACGTATGCTAACTGTCATGCCGACAAAGTCGCAGCAAAACGCCAAGCCAAGCCGCCACCACTTTCCTTCATCTACGGGCGAGACGATTCAACATCGCCTGCCCCTCGTCGGAGCCGGTATTTTTGCGATTTTGCTGCCGCTGTTCCTCATTCTCTTCAACACCAGCTACATCACCAACAGCGAATGGCTGTACGACTACGGCTGGTGGCGCAACGATATCCCGAATCGAACTGGGCTTCCAACCGATCAGCTGAACCGTGGTGCCGACCAGATCAAGGAGTACTTCGGGAACGACGCTGAGTTTCTCGATCTCCGAGTGGACTACGCCGGAACTGAGGTATCGCTCTACAAGGAGCGAGAAGTCCTCCACATGGTCGACGTGAAGGCGCTGATGCAATCGGTCTTCGCAATCACCCGCTGGTCAGGCCTGGCCTTGTTGTTGCTGCTAGCGATCGGGTTGATAACTCTCAAGCAGGACGTATTCCCGCTGTTACTACGGAGTCTGAAATGGTCAGCGATCGGAACCGCTGTGTTTCTGGTCGTATTTGGCGGAACGGCGGCGATCAACTTCGGGTGGCTGTTCACACAGTTCCACTTCCTGAGCTTTGCGAACGATCTGTGGCTGCTCGATCCGTACAACGACTTCCTGATAATCATGTTCCCGCAGCAGTTCTTCTTCGAGGCAACGCTGTTTATAGGACTGCTGACGGTGATCGATTTCGGGCTGGTGACCGGGGCTGCGCGGCTCGCGCGGAAGCGGTTGAGTTAGTGGTTCGGCTTGTGGCGGTCGGGTCAGGGAATGATCGTCGCTAGCAGGTTAAGTAGCATGAGGGTGATCGCTGATTGCCACGTCGTGCCTCCTCGCAATGACAGTTAATCAGCTTTCCAGCGTTTCGAGCCAGTTATCGACGATCGGGAGCATTTCGGTGATCGCTTCGACGGTGTAGTCGGGTTCAACGGACTTGTTTGCGGTCGATAAAGAAGAGCCGCTCACCCACACGGTCGACATGCCAATCGCAGCCGCACCAGCAACATCGGTGTGCAGATTGTCGCCGACATGCAGCACACGCTCCGGTACCACGCTAAGGGCCCGCGTCGCGGCGTCCCACATTTGCCTGTCGGGTTTGGAGAGTCCCATTTCATTCGAATATGAAGTGTGACCGAGCCTTGATAGCAAGCCAATGTTGGCGAACCAATCTCGAAACGCACCGCCGCTGGTCAGGCCCGTGTTGGTTATGAGGGCGATTTCAAGCCCGAGTGATCCGATCTGATCAAGCACTTCGAGCGATCCTTCGAGCAGTTCGGGTGGGCAATCGATAAACGACCTGTCGATAGCTGAGCCGACTTCGACTAATCCGACAAGCCCGATTCGATCGGGCAACCCGGCGTCGATACGAGACAATCCGAGGCTCACCCACTCGCCGAAATGCCTATCGAGGCCATCGTCGTGGCCCGCCGTCATTTCGTCCGAAATATTAACGAACGATCGGAATATCTCGCCTCGATTAACCGTTTCACCGAGTTCTTTGAGAGTTTCGACCAGATAATCGGCACGAAGTTCGCGTCGAAGCTCGGAATTCTCCAGATTTCCGGGCTCGAAAATCAGTGTGTTCCACAAATCGAACATCACGGCCGCACGCGTCGATAGCGCCATTACTAGTACTTCACCATGCTGAACACGTCGATGCCATCGGGTAGGGCGTCCCGGCCGTTGAGGAACTCAAGTTCTACCAGAAAGGCCGCCGTAACGACCTCCGCACCGAGCGACGAGACCAGCTCCACACCGGCTCCTGCCGATCCGCCAGTAGCGAGAAGATCGTCGACAACCGCCACTTTCTGCCCTTTTTCAACAGCAGCAGTGCTGATTTCCAGTCGTGCTGTTCCGTATTCCAGTTCGTAGTCGATGCCGACAACAGGCGGTGGGAGCTTTCCTGCCTTGCGAATTGGAACGAACGGGATGTCGAGGATCGCTGCTACCGGAGCGCCGAATATGAAGCCGCGGGAGTCGATCGCAGCAATTACTTCAGCCTGCACCGAACGAAGATGATCCGCTAGTGCATCAGCAACGTAGTGCATCGCCTCAGGACTCGCCATCAGCGGCGTTAGATCGCGAAACAGAACGCCCTTGGAGGGATAGTCAGGCACGTCCCTGATCAACGACTTCAGATCCAAATAACACCACCGGAGCGATTAGTGAACGATTTTCTAGATACATTCTAATTCCCCGGTGGAGAATTTGACCCTCATCAAATAGGTACATCTAGCCCAATCCCCAGATCGAGGTTTCGGGGTAGAAGTCGTTCCATGCAAACCAGAACACGTTGATCGCGTGGAGCCGTTCGAGAGCGCTCCCTGCAAGCTCTCCTTTGACAGCCTGCCCGGTGAACGGAACCCACAGCGAACCGGTTTGTTCGTCCCGCAGCCATTCTCGACCGTTCTCCTCGACTATCTCGAAGCTAAGTTCCTGCCCGTCGATAACCGACCCATAAGCGAGTGCGGTTGCGGTGGCAGGATCGAAGTAAACAACCGTTGGGCCGCTTGCATGAGCTAAATGCACGAGCTGCTGTGCCTGAAGTTGCGAGTGCGGAAATGCAACCGGGTCTGAGTCGAATCCAAATCCGAGTACAAGTTCCTTCCTTGGCAGGCGATCGTCTTTGTTCGACTCGCCGATCACCCCCGCTGAACGTCCTCTGTAGTAGCTGCCGTACGGATCGGAGCTACGACTGCCTTTTTGAAGAGCCACCGTTTCTGGGTGAAGATCTTTCCACTTGTCCCACGTCGTGAGCGTGAGCGGAATCGTCTCAAGAGCCGTGCCTTTGAGATCGCCTTGCACCGACTTCGAAAGGAACTGACTCCACAGCGACTCCGTTTCACGGTCGTACATCACTAGAGCGTTCATGATTAGCTTGCCCGACACACCGAACTCGTGCACGATCCCGTTTATCTCTCTGGAATACCCGATTCCAGTAAAGCAAAGCGGTCACCACGTGACGGCTATCGGTTTACCACCCACTACATCGTTCACTATCTCGTGGCGACTCAACAGCGGGACCGAATATGCCCGGGCGTCGCCGTTAATCTCTACACCGAGTACAAGTTCGTCTGGATTGTAGGTCTCATCGGCCGTTGGCGGATCGACAAATAGAGGATCCTCAATCGACCTGATCGCGTCAAAACCGAGCAGTGTAATGATTTCCAGCGACTGCTCTTCACTCGTATTTCTTGCTGTATCGGAGTTAATCACTACGGTTTCCTCTTGCCCGCCCGGCGTTCCAGTCGCCATGAGCCAGATTACGTACCCGACCAATAGAGCGATTATTCCCAGTCCAATTACCTTGTTCATCAACACCTCCCAACTCGTCTATCTGTGCGTAGTAATACGTTAGATGCGACCTGTTCGGGTTTCGACCCTCACGCTTTGCTAAAATTCGCCACCACCTGACATTCGCAGAGTGGTGATTCAACCCGCCAGCAGCTACAAGCACAAAACCGTTCGCTACGGCACAGACAAAGAGCACTCCGATCTACATATCGAGGCTTTCCCTAACTGGTTTTAGAAACCACACAAATACCGAGCTCGAACTGCGCCCTGGACTAACTCTTTTTCAGGGCAAAAACGGTCACGGAAAAAGCAATCTGCTCGAAGCTGCGTACATGCTGGCAATTGCGAAGTCGCCTCGCTCTTCCCACGAACGGGAACTGGTCAACTGGTCGCTTGCCGAAACCGGGGGGCACATGCAGGTGCTGGGCGTTGGTCGGGACGGCGATACGACGATCCAGGCTCAGATCGATGTGGACGTTACGGCTGCGAATTCGTCGAACGGCCAGATTGGGTTTCGAAAGGGACTCAGGGTCAACGGAATCAAGCGATCGGCGATCGACTTCGTTGGGAATCTCAACATCGTGTTCTTCGAGGCTGATGATCTCGAAATCATTTACGGATCGCCCGGCAGGCGGCGCAGATATCTGGACATACTAATCTCACAATCGGATCCGGCTTATCTGAAGGCACTCTCCAGATACGGGAAGGTCGTTGCCCAGCGTAACCAGCTACTGCGACGTGTTCGAGAAGGCATTTCGGAAGAAAACGAACTGGAATTCTGGGATGACCGTCTGGCGTACGACGGCGCCGAGGTTACTGCTTCTAGGCGGCGCTCCGTGGACGGTCTGAACGATCACGCCGTGCCAGCGCACCGAGAGCTTACCGGCGGCGACAAACTCGAACTTACGTATCGACCTCGAATCACCGCATCATCCAGCGACAAGCCTGATCTCTCAGGCATGAACACCGAAATGATTGAACAATCGATCAAAGGCGCGATTCCGGGGTTACGACGCAGAGAGATCGCACAGGGGGTTACGGCCATCGGTCCACATCGTGACGATCTCGATATTAGCCTCAACGAAAATCCCGCCGGTACGTTTGCTTCTCGGGGGCAGGCGCGAACCATCGCCTTGTCACTCAAGCTGGCCGAGGCCGTTTTCGTCACGCGCTCAACGGGTCGCACGCCGATACTTGCCCTCGACGATATTCTCTCGGAGCTCGACCCCGAACGACGCCTACTTGTTCTCGAGGCAGCGACGAAGCACGAACAAGTACTGCTCACATCGACCGAGCCGGGTATCGTTCCGGAGCAGTTTCTCGAATCGGCCGATATCTACACCGTGATGAACGGTCGAGTTACGCAGGACGCAATCGCCAGTTCGAGTTCAAATGAGTAACCCTCCAGTTCAAAACACCTCAGAAATCACGGACGTCCGAGAAGTCACCGAAAAGATTGCATCGATCCTGCGTGAATCTAAGTACGTAGTCGGTATGACCGGTGCAGGCATGTCGGTCGAGAGCGGAATTCCTCCGTTCAGGGGCGCCGATGGACTGTGGACCAAGTACGGCACACCGCCCATGGACGGGTATTCCCAGTTCAAAAATGACCCCGACGGCTGGTGGAACCGCCGAACCAACGAGAAAATCGACGCCCATATTCTGGAACTGCGTGACGCCCTGAAAAATGCAGAACCGCACGCCGGTCACTACGCTCTGGCAGGCTTGGAAAAACAAGGGGCGTTGCAGTCGTTAATCACTCAGAATATCGACGCGCTCGACGAGAAGGCCGGGCTCCAGAACCTGATCGAGATTCACGGCAATCGCACGAAGTTGCGTTGCATCGAATGCGGAGATCGCGTGTCGCTTGGCGACTTCGTGCCCCTGTTCGCTCCCGATCCCTGCGATGAGTGCGGCGGGCTGGTCAAGTTCGATACGGTGATGTTCGGCGAACCGATTCCCGACGATGTGATGGCTCAGGCGAGAGCAGAGATCGACAAAGCCGACTGCGTGCTTGCCATTGGTACATCGGCAACTGTACGACCCGCCAGTGGCCTGCTCTGGATAGCTCAAGCTGCGGGAGCAATGATTATCGAGATCAATCCCTCAGCAACGAAACTAACCCCACTTTGTGAGGTATCTTTGCGCTCGACTGCTGGCATAGCACTGCCAATGCTGCTCGAAATCATGTCTGCGTAACGAAAATACAAACTTATTATTTATTATTGGCAACTGAAGTTCAAAAATGACAACCCCTCTCGAACAAGAAATCGCTAACTACACTGCCGCAAACCCCAGATCAGCCGAACTCCACGAGAAGGCGACCAAGTTTATGCCCGGTGGCGACACCAGGAACTCGATCTACTGGAACCCGTTCCCGGTGTACATCACTGATGGATTGGGGACGACGATCACCGACGCGGATGGCAACAAGCGGACAGACTTCGTGAGCAACATGACGACGCTGATTCTGGGTCATGGTCCAGAAGGTGTCATAGCCGCCGTCGCAGAGCAGGTAAAGCACGGCCTATCATTCCCAACTCCCAGCCCCTCGGTTGTCAGGTGGGCAGAGCTCATGTGCGAACGAGTGCCATCGCTCGACAAGGTTCGATTCGTGAATTCAGGGACCGAAGCAACCCTCAACGCCATCCGAGCCGCTCGGGCGTTCAGCGGCAAGCAGAAGCTGGTCAAGTGCGAAGGCGCCTACCACGGGAATCACGATGCTATCCAGATCAGCGTAGTTCCGCCGCTCGATAAGGCCGGCGATGCAGACTCTCCCGAAGCAGTGAAGGCGTTCCCTGGTATCTCAGAAACCGCAACAGACGACATATTCATCACCCCGTACAACGACATCGTCGCTGCTGAAAGGATCATCCGAGAACATGCCGATGAACTCGCAGCCGTTATCGTTGAGCCAGTTAACGGCCAGTGCGGAATGGTGGCAGGCAAGCCGGAATTTCTAGAGGGCCTTCGCCGCGTCACCGACGAACTGGGAATCATTCTCATCTTCGATGAAGTGATCGCCTTCCGAATCGCCCGCGGCGGCGCACAGGACTACTACGGCATCACGCCCGATCTCACCTGCTTCGGCAAGGTTATTGGTGGTGGTATGCCCGTGGGGGCGTTTGGCGGTCGAGAAGACATCATGTCGATGTGGGATCCCTCAGGTGACGGACCCACGGTGCAACACGCAGGTACGTTCAACGGAAATCCGATGACTGCTGCTGCCGGAATTGCCACGCTCGAAGCGCTGACACCGGAAAAATACGAATACCTTGATGCGCTCGGTGAGTCGCTGAGGACAAAGCTGCGGGCGCTGTTCGCCGAGCTTGAAGTTCCGATGGGCGTGACCGGGATAGCGTCGCTGTTCGCTCTGCAGTTCACTCCTACCGAAGTAGTTGACTACCGGACTTATACGACCAACGATAAGGCCATGCTCGAAACTATGTTCGTCGGGCTGCTGAACGAAGGGTTCCTGATGTCGAACAGGTGCGCGGGCAACGTGTCGACGGTTCACACCGAAGATGACGTCGATGCTTTCGTAACTGCGGTCGGGAACGTGCTGAAGCGGGCCGGCTACGCGTAAAAAGAACGCCTAGCCTAGAACTTCAGGCTTGAATCTTCGGCTGCTCCGCCAAATTCGCCACGCATAATCGACTTCATCGACTCGTCTTGCAAAGGAGTTGGAGCGAATTCGTCCATATCGTCTTCCATGCGTAATTCGTCGTCGATTTCCATCGGATCATCGATATCGAAGTCACCGATTTTCTTCTGAAGATACGAAGGGAACGATGCGATTCGGTCGTTTGCTAAGGATTGTTTGGTCTCTCTTATAACGACGATAACTTCTGAATCGGTCAGCTTGGCAGCCAGTACTTCGTACTTGTTGCCGCCGTCGATCATCTTGCGAAGTCGTGTCGCAATCCGAACTTCAAGCGTGCCCACATAGTCACCACCGGCAGATTTCACTGTCACTATCGATTCGTCGATCACGAGCTTGAACTTGTCGCCGGGAGAAACGGCGGCAAGAACGTCGGGTGTAGCAACCTTTTTCAGTTCAGAAACAGTTGCGACCGCAGGGTCAGAGAGAAACAGTGCCGAGTTGGTTGCCGTGCCGCCCGATGTCCGTCGGGCGATATTGCTGCTATCCAACTTCGAGAGCCTCTCGAGCTGCCGAGTAGCGACTCGGTTTTGCGGGTCGATCGAGACGGCCTTCTGGAGCAGGGTACGAGCGTCTTTGTACTGGCTCAGTTCGAGATACGCCTTGGCGAGTCGATTCAAACAGCTAACATTTTCAGAGTCAATTTCCAGTCCTTCGATGTTCGCCTCAACGGCTTCATCCCAACGACCAGCGAGCGCATGCTCGACTGCTTCCTCTTGGATTTCCTTGAAGGATCGAGGGGCGTCTAATGACTGACTCTGACTGACCATGTTTGGATCTCTCTGGCGAGGTTCTCTCGGAAACTTTAAACGTCGAATTTGATAAGTAATTGCAGTGTCCGCTGCACTACTACAGACGTGATATCTCTGCCTGAAAGATGCCCCACCGGGGCAAACCGACGATTCACATGTGCGTCTGCACACAGGTTTCGTATAGGTCTAACTTGTGATCAAGGTGTGCGTCGCTAATTCCCGAACTAGCGGTGGCCCGTTTTGCACCATTCACGCCGAATGAGCGAGAGTGCCGTCGAGGGGTGATTAATGGGCGCGAAATCGTCGGTGAATTTCGACGAATTTCAAAGAAAACTGACTAACCGCGAATCCGAAGCCATGAAAGATGGAAGAAGGCTTCGACAACAATGCCGAACGACATTTTGGACTTTCCAGCGGTCCGTTCCATGAACACATACGGATGTTCCACGATTTTCATTCCGGCCTTCTGGCATCGATAGGCAACTTCCGCCTGAAACCCGAATCCGGCAAGCTTCATTCGATCTATCCCGATCGATTCGAGAGTCTTTCGTCGAAAGGCCTTAAAACCGGCTGTTGCATCTTTAACCTTGAGTCCGAGAGTCAGCCGAATGCCGAAATTGCCCCAGTAGCTGATCTGACGCCGACCCCAATTCCAACTGGGATCGACTCCGCCGCCTGCTGTGTAGCGAGATGCGACCGCAACGTCGGCATCGTCAAGCTCAGCGATCAAGCCCTTCAACACCTCAGGAGGGTGTGAGAGATCAGCGTCCATCTCCACGATTCGCTCAGCGCCGGCATCGAGTGCAACTCGGAATCCTGCCATGTAGGCAGTACCGAGCCCCTGTTTGCCCTCGCGGTGAACGACGAGGAATACGCCAGGGTATTCGCTTGCGAGCTTGTCAGCGATGTCACCGGTGCCGTCTGGCGATCCGTCATCGACAACCACGAAACCCAGCCCATCGATGTTCTGCTCGACGACCTGCGCTATCAACAGAGGCAGCGTTTCAGCCTCGTTGTAGGTCGGCACGACTATGGCGACTTTTAAGTCGGCACTGTCTGGCGTGTTTGTGGATTCGTTCGTCAACCCTAAAGACCCAACTTCATCGATTTATGCTCAACCATGATGCAAGTGTCCATTACGACCGTCATTCCAGCCTCCGAAGCGACTGCGGCTGCCTGATCGTTCACGACGCCTTGCTGTAGCCAAAATACCTTCGCACCTGAATCCACGGCGTCCCCCGCAAGGGGTAAAACCTCGGAAGAACGGCGGAATACATCGACGATATCCACTTTTTCTGGAAGATCCGTGAGGGAGTCGTAGGCTTTCAGCCCGTGCCACTCAGTGATATTCGGGTTAACCGGGTAGATGGTATAGCCCTCGTTCTGCAAATACATGGCTACATACTTGCTGGCTCGATCTTCCCGCTCGGAAAGTCCTACTACCGCAATCTTTTTCGAACTTCGCAATATCTCTCGAATTTCGTCGGTTGGTGGGTTCTGGAACAAGACTAATTTTCGCCCTTCCGCCCGACTATTCGGTACTTGCCAAATAGATTGTTCATTCCCACTCGGGCCACATCAACCACGGCAAGAATGCCTTTGATCAACGTCATTTTTGATCCCTCGCCGTAGTACCAGTCGATCGGGATTTCGCCAATTGTGAATCCGGCTTTTTTTGCCATCACGAGCAGCTCAACATCGAACGCCCAGCCATCGAGAGATTGGTGAGGGAAAAGCTTCCCTGCTGCCTCTGACGAGAACAGCTTGAATCCGCACTGGGTATCTTCGATGCCGCGCAGTGCCAGAATCTTGACGGCGTAGTTGAAAAATCGACCTTTAACGTGACGACTCTTTGGTTCATTGAATCGCTTTGCACCCGGCGCTTCACGCGAACCGATGGCGACGTCGTATTCAGGTTGACCGTTGATTTGACCCGCAGCGTCCCTACCAGCGAAGAACCTGCCAAGATGGTCGGCTGGCATCGACAGATCGGCGTCGCACAGAAATCGCCACTCTCCTGTTGCTTCGTCCATCCCGTGCCGCACAGCAGCGCCTTTGCCACCGTGAGGAGCATCGATCAGCCGTATGTGATCGTCCGAGTTGCTTATATCTGTGACGATCTGCGCGGTCGAATCGGTCGAGCCGTCGCTAACGACGATCAGTTCCCACGTACGGTCGCCACTCGAGACAGTTGACCACCCGGAAAGAAAATCGACCAGTGCTTTTACCGTAGACGCGATCCGAGCCTCTTCGTTGTAGGCGGGAATCACGACACTTAGGTACGGCTGGGGCAAGGTACGTATTCGAGGTTGAAGTTCTGGCGTGAGATTGGACAACGCCACGGTTTAATGATCTAAACGACTAGTCAGTTTTTTCGAGCTCAAACGCATCGTGAAGCGCCTGAACTGCTGTCTGAACCTGATCACGTTCAATGATAGTCGTAATGCGAATCTCAGATGTCGTGATCATATCGATATTCACGCCAACTTCGGAAAGCGTTGAGAACATTCTGGCAGCGTAGCCGGGTGCGTTCTCCATGCCGGTACCGACGATGCTTACTTTGGCAAGATTCGAGCCCGAAACGACTTCGGCGTACTCGACATCCGACTTGCTCTCGATCACCTGAGCTGCTCGCTCAACACTCGCCTGTGCCACGGTGAACGTGAAATCGGTCGTGCCGTCGGACGAGGCGTTCTGGACGATAACGTCGACGCTTACACCCTCATCGGCGAGTGGTTGCAAAAGTCCAGCTGCGACACCGGGTCGGTCGATAACACCGCGAACGGTGATCTTCCCGACGTTGCGATCAACAGCGATGCCGGTAACGGCCTTCCTGACTTCCATAGTGTGCTCTCCTCCGTGGATAAGCGTACCGGGTTCATTTGAATACGATGATGCGACATAGATCGGCATATCGTAAACGAGACCCAGTTCAATCGAACGAGGGTTCATTTTCGCTCCGAGAACCGCCATTTCCAGCATCTCCTGGAAACTGATCTCGGCAAGCTTTCTCGCTTTTGTGGTGAGTCGTGGGTCAGTTGTGTAGATTCCCTCGACATCGGTGTATATCTCGCAACGCTCAGCCTGAGTCGCAACGGCCAGCGCAACGGCTGTGGTATCGGATGCTCCGCGACCCAGCGTAGTGATATCGCCTGAATCGGCGAGCCCCTGGAATCCGGCAACGATGACGATGCGACCCTTATCGAGTTCCTTGCGGAGTCGATCGGTTTTGATATCGGCGATCCGAGCCGATCCGTGCACAGCATCGGTTTTGATACCAGCCTGCGGACCACTTAGGCTGACTGCGTCGTGACCACGTGCCTTGAGCGCCATCGCCATCAACGTGGAACTGACCAATTCGCCCGTTGAAAGCAGCGTGTCCATTTCGCGGGGATCGGGTGTAGCCCCTTTGGTGACCGCTCTCGATAACGCATGCAGTTCGTCGGTCGAATCGCCCATTGCCGATACAACAACGACGATATCAACGCCCTCTTCGCTTCTAGCGATGATGCGCGAAGCGACGTTGTGGATCAGATCGGCGTCAGCAAGCGAGCTCCCGCCGTACTTCTGCACAACTACGGGACGTCGTTCCACCTCAGAATTCGTCGTCATGAGCTCGACGTTACCGATGCGCCTTGGTGCGCCACAGCCATAATCATCGGCTTACCTGCAACGCCCAGTATCCGAGCCTTCTCTGCCATTTCGTAGCTAATCGTCACCTCGCGGCCTGTAGCGAGCGCAAGGACGGAAGGCCCAGCGCCAGAAAGGAACGCACCGTGTGCTCCGCCCTTGATCGCAGCCTCGATCAGATGTGGCAACGCGGTGAAAGCCTGAGAACGATGTGGCTGATGGAGCTTGTCGTCGGTGGCATATTTCAGCAGCTCAAGCCGGCCTGATGAAAGCGCGTTTACCAACAGCGCCGCTCGACCGATGTTGTAGACCGCATCGGTTCTGCTGATCTGATCTGGTAGTCGAGCTCTCGATTCGTGAGTGTTCATCTCCATTTCAGGGACAAACAGAACGGCATAAAGCTCCTCAGGAAGTTTTACCTGATCAACTATCCACTTGTCGGTGCCGTTTCGCACGCCAACAGTGCAACCACCGTATATCGCAGGCGCAACGTTGTCGGGATGGCCCTCGATATCAGCAGCGAGAATCGTTATCTCTTCTCTCGTTAGATCGGCTCCTGAGATCGCCGAACCCGCTACCAATCCGCTTACGATCGCCGATGAACTGCTGCCCATACCGCGCGCAAACGGAACTCGGTTGACCTGTTCGTACTGCAGGCCTGGAACCGGTTCGCCGATGTAGTTGAATATTGCCTCAACACCGGTCACGGCAAGGTTTCGCGCATCGAGCGGCACAAGATCGGCACCCTCGCCGGTCGCCGAAATACTAAAATCACCACGTGTCAGGGTCAGCTCATTCCACAAATCCAGAGCCATGCCAATGCTGTCGAAACCGGGTCCGAGATTTGCCGTCGTTGCTGGAGCGCGTACTGTTACTGAGTTCAAGTTCGTATTCGTGAGTTGAGGTTAGGAGTTTCGAGTTTTTCTAAGCTTTCGCCGGTCAAACCCGACGGCACATTGATGAAAGTTCGAACATCTAGTTGCATTTCGAACCAACCTTGCAAGTATAATCTGCCGTCGTACACACGTACTCCTATTTAAGTAATTCGTTTTAGTGCCATTAATAGCCACACCTTTTTAGTTCAAAAGCAAAGCAGCCCAACATAATGTCGAACATCGTAGTAATCCTCGGACCGAACAACCCAGAGTCTGAAATTGCCAACAAGGAATCACAGGAGGCGGCCGAACGCGTCGGAGGAATCGACCTTCGCTTCGTAGACGACAGTTTGTTGTTCGACGAAATCGTCGAGCAGTCTCAGGGCGCTGTGATGATTCTCCCGAAAGGCCGGTCGGATATCCTCACCGACCTGGTCAGCAAGTTGGGGACGGTAAAACTAGTTCAGACCTCCAGCGCCGGTACCGACTGGATCGACAAGTCCGCACTTGCCGAGATGGGCGTCGATGTTGCAAACAACGGTGGTGCAAACGCTGTGGCGGTCGCCGAGCACTCTATCGCCCTGATGTTCGCCACAAACCGCAAGCTCGACACACAGATCGCCAGTGTCAAAAACGGCACGTGGATGAAGGGAATCCCTGGCGAACGCGACGAATTCCACACTCTTGTTGGCAAGCGCATTGGCATTGTCGGTCTGGGTCGAATCGGCTCCCGAGTCGCCAAACGGCTTGCCGGGTGGGAGTGCGATATCGTCTACAGCGACGTTATCGATCATGATCCCGAGTACGTTGCTGCTACCGGTGCAAAGCGAGTTGAGTTCGATGAACTGGTTTCGACTTGCGACATCATTACGCTGCACGTTCCGCTGGATCGTGTGACCGAGCACATGATGTCGGACCGAGAGTTCGAAATGATGAAGTCGACGGGCATCCTCATCAACTGCTGCCGGGGTCCGGTTGTGGATGAAAACGCTCTCATCAGGGCGCTGGAATCGAAAGAGATATTCGCTGCAGGGCTCGACGTTACCGAGATCGAGCCGATTGAGGCAGACAATCCGCTTCCGAACATGGACAACGTGATCGTCACGCCCCACGTAGCAACCCGAGCACTCGAGTCGAACCTGAATGCCGCACAGTTCACCATGGACAACGCCGGACGAATCGTCCGAGGCGAAGACCCAGAGTGGGTCGTGGCACCGATATAAGTGCCGAGGGCACGTTACCCCTTCTCCATGGGGAGAAGGCTGGGTTGAGGGAGGAATCTTAGAACACCCACGGCGCATGGACTGCGCAAGATTCCACCCTCACCTAAATCCTCTCCCCCGGGAGAGGACTTTAACTAGCGGTAGTCTCATTGAGCCGTAGTCTCCAATATCATCCACCAACCTCGCCGGAACCGCGGCTATAATCGATTGGCACGATCAGTCGGGGTGTGGCGCAGCTCGGTAGCGCGCTTCGTTCGGGACGAAGAGGTCCTCGGTTCAAATCCGAGCACCCCGACCAC